>AMWB02043183.1_pt1 | contig 149429 bp, 131 predicted proteins | sample 200311 | NCBI WGS metagenome assembly AMWB02 (sample SAMN02737377, study PRJNA173069) | bioreactor metagenome | biome: anode biofilm in microbial fuel cells | place: USA: California | collected 2010-12-16 | reverse complement strand
CCTGGTCAGCAATTCGCCCATGGCTGGCCCCAACATGAATCCCTGGCCGCACAACCCAACACCTAACATAAGATTGGTAATTTGCGGACTCCAACCGAATATCGGAAAACCGTCCGGTGTCATGGGGTAAAGACCACGCCACGTCCGCCTAACGCGGATATTTTTCAATCTAGGCATGATATTGATCATGCGCGATGCCACCATCGGCAAAAAGCTGCTTGTCTCGTTTACATCCGTTCCCCAGATATTCGGAGCGGGGGTAATGCAAAAGATGATCTGTCCGGTAAGGTGTTGATAAAAATAGTAGTTGGAGGAACCAGGAGCAGGACGAATGTCAACGATCATCGGGCCGAGGAAACGGGCAACCGGTTCAGTGATAGCGGCTTCGTGACTGTCGGGACGGACAGGTAGTTCGATTCCTGCCATGCGCCCGATTTCTGCTGCATTTGCCCCCGCTGCATTCACGACAACATCTGCTGAATAATCATCACAGCATGTGTTTACAGAAACGATTCTGTCATTTTTTACCTTAAATCCGGTGACTGGTTCAGAGAATCGAAAAACTGCGCCTTCTTCGCAGGCATGAGTGTAGTAAGCATGATTTGATAGCAGCGGTGAAGCGCTCCCATCTCCTGGAGAGAATGTGCCGCCGATCAACCCATCTGGGTTTAGATCCGGTACAATTTTCAAAAGTTCATCCCGGTTGTACCAGTCATTTATCAGTCCATACGTTTTTTGGATCGCAAGCAGATCCTTGAGGATCTTCTCTTCACGCGGTGTGTAGGCCACAAAGGTGTAACCACAAGGATCCCACTCGATATCGTCTCCAAATGTTTCCTTGAACGTGGAAAAGATCTCTATGCTGCGCAGGCATAGGTGAATTTTGGCAGGGTCTGAATGTGTGGCGCGGATTCCACCGATCGCGCGCTTATTCGATCCCTGTCCAACACTGGGAACTGATTCCAGTACCAGAACCTTGCGCCCTGATTTTGCCAGGTAATACGCCGCGGGGGTGCCTAAAGAGCCGGCGCCAATGATGATCACATCGAAAAGATTTTGACTGTTCATCGTGATTCATCCTCCGCGCTTTCACCAGCAAAGGTGCCAAGAGGCACTTCAATAAAGATAGGTCTTTTTGAGGGATCTATAACCTGGTTGGGCGGAATGCCTTCCTCTATAAAGAGCCGGCGAATGAGTGTGGCGCAGGTTTTCGCACCGCAGGCTCCCATAGCTGCCCGGGTAACGGTCTTGATCTCGTTGACATCATGGTAACCCTTACGGATCAGCTCGCGGATCTCACCAGCTGTGACGTGTTCACAACGGCAAATAATGGTGTCATCGGTCATGTGGTCCACATACTGATACATGGGATGGGTGATATTTTCGGTCTGGATTTTGATCCCTGCGATGCGAGGAGCGATCTCCCGGCTGGCTTCCACTTGCACCACCAGCGTCCGATCATTGGCTTTCACTGCGTGAATGTGCAGTACTTCCGCTTCACCCAGTTCGTGGCCTTCTGTATCCAGAATCGTCACGCGATCGGCAAGGTTTAAAGTCTCACGTGAAAACTCGTACGGAATTGAGACGATCGGTTTGTCCGGGTTTGCCCGATAATCCACCAGGGTGATGGCGAGACCCGGGCAGCCGGCGACACATTTTTCACATGCTTTGCAGCAATAGTTGTTGCCTACAAATGATGGCGTCGACCGGATATCTTTCTCATCCACCACGATCAGTCCTTGTGGACAAAGCGCGGAGCAGGGATCACAGGGAATCTCCTGGTTGCAATGTAACACCGGGATCACGCCAGCCTGGATTTCCGGTAGTTCTTCTTCCTTCAGCGAACCCGGTTTCGATTTCAGGATCTCGCCGGTCTGGTACCAGGAGGCGGGTATTTCTCCCACGGGTAGACCCATTGCTTGAGCGATCTCGTAACCTTTGATCTTGCCGCTGAATATGGCAGCAGAAGCCTCGGCGATCTCCTCGGCGTCGCCGGCAACAAAAGCCGGCACTCCAAACTCCAACGCTTTTTGGTAGAACTCGTTAACCGGGTCAAGTCCTACTGCGATTAACACCGAATCACATTCAAAAGACAGCTCACTGCCGGGGATTGGTTTAAAATTTTCGTTCACTTTTGCGATGGTTACTGACTCTACTTTGTCGGTACCATTTGCGGATAGGATTGTGTGTGAAGTGTAGATCGGTACCCCCATCCGAACAAGCTTATCTTTGTGAACCTTGTAACCACCGCACTCCGGCAGGGCTTCCACTAAACCGACGACACCGATTCCGGCTTGCAGTGCATGGTATCCAGCGATCAGCCCGACGTTTCCGCCGCCAACAATGAACAACCTTTCTGCCGGCTTGATGAGGTCACGGTTGACCAGGGTTTGAAAAGCACCAGCTCCATATACCCCCGGCAGTGTATTGCCTTTGAAAGCGAGAAACTTCTCGCGGGCTCCCGTGGCGACGAGGATGATCTGCGGTGTGATCAGGACATATTCCTTGCCATTCTTCAGCACACCGACTTTTTTGTCGCTGTATACTGCCAGGCAGGTGGATTGAGTCCAAATGTTGATCGATTCAAGGGCTCTTACTTCATGTTCGAGCTTTGTCGCTATATCGATGCCGCGGGTGCCAGCATAAACTGCATTAGTGGAACCGAAGAACCGGTGGGTTTGCAATACAAGTTTTCCACCCAGTCGATGCTTATCATCCAATAAGATACACTCAACGCCCAGTTTTCCCAGTTCAATAGCTGCCGATAAACCTGATGGACCACCACCAATGATCAGGACAGGAACACTGATCTCGGGGATGGATTTCATATGTGGTACTGTGGATACTTCAGGTAACACCGGGTGCCCATCGTTGGGGAATATCAGCATGTTTTCAGTGACAAGTTCCATGCAGGATTTCATTGGTTTCCCGTTCGCGACAACCATGCATTGGGAACACTGGCCGTTTGCGCAAAAAATGCCCAGGGGCGAACCGTCTTTGTGATGATAACCAAAAACCTGGATTCCGTTTGCAAACAACGCAGCTGCGATCGTTTCACCTTTGTGTGCTTTCAGTGGTTGATTTTTCCAATAAAAGGTGATCTCTTCATACCCAGGAATCGGCAGGATCGGATGTTCCTTGATGCGGTGATCAGTCATCTACTATCCTCTTGAAACGATTAAATAATTGCCCGGCAAGACAACAGAGGACGAGCAATGGAACATGGTTAATTGTACCAAATCGCTTAATGTGCACATACTCTTCGCAGGGGTCAAAGTCATGTCTTTCTTCCTGATCTCAGCGGTCGCACCGACCGAGAAGAATCCTCAATATGCGTGAATTACGCTGGAAGCTGAGAATATTCATGAGGGATTGACCTTTTTTCCGTCCTATGCGTTTATTAAAATATTTATGAGAAACAAATACACCGGAAATTTTCTGGTGTATCTGCGATATCTAAAAATGAAACTACTCCTGTTTCATGCGCAAGAATGCCTCAATGAAACCGTCAATGTCACCTTCCAATACCCCCGCCGCGTTGCCCACTTCAAACTCGGTGCGGTGATCCTTTACCATCTGGTACGGATGCAGCACATATGACCGGATTTGGCTGCCCCATTCTGCCTTCTGATATACACCGCGCAGATCCGAAACATGTTTATCAGCGGCGATCTGTGCCAGGTCAAGCAATCGGGCGCGCAGGACGCGCATGGCGTTCTCTCGGTTTTGCATTTGTGAACGTTCATTCTGGCAGGAGACAACCAGACCGGTGGGTAGGTGGGTGATCCGGACGGCTGTCGCGTTCTTTTGTACATTCTGCCCACCTGCGCCGGAAGACTTGTAAATGTCGATCTTGAGATCATCCGGTGAGATCACCACCGTGGGATCTTCCTGAACAGCCTCGGGCAATACCTCCACCTGTGCAAAGGAGGTGTGGCGGCGATGAGCCGAATCGTAGGGCGATAATCTAACCAGGCGGTGGACGCCCTTTTCAGCACGCAGATATCCGTACGCATAGGGACCATTCACCGCAATGCTGACGGTTTTTATGCCCGCTTCTTCCCCTTCGGTCTGATCAAGGATTTCAGTGGAGAATCCACGTTTTTCGCACCAGCGCAGGTACATGCGCTCCAGCATCGCAGCCCAATCCTGGGCATCCGTTCCACCTTCGCCGGTGTTGATGGTCAGTAGTGCATTGCCCCGATCGTATTTACCGCCCAGCAGGGTCGCCATCTCCAACCTGCCTAACTCGGAGGTTATGACGCCGATTTCTGCTTCAAGTTCCGGTTGCAGGGAGGAATCGCCAAGTTCGGCAAGCTCCAACGCGTCAGAGATTCTTTTTTCAAGGTTTTTCCAGGTGGCTATCTCGTCCCGGATGTCAGATAATTCCTTCATCAGTTGCTGGGCAACCTTGGGGTCATTCCATAAAGCCTGATCTTCGCTCTTATTTGTCAGTTCAGCGAGTTGTTTTTCTTTTCCTGAGACGTCAAAGACGCTCCAGTAGGGAGTGGATGGATGTCAGGCTCGTCTGTAGCGTAGATACCAGGTCTTCCATAAAACCTCAATACTTTAATTTAGGATATTCTTGACAAATTCGTCACGGTCAAATGGTTGCAGATCCTCAGGCTGTTCACCGAGCCCCGCATAGTAGATTGGCAATCCCAGTTCCTTTTGAATGGCAAATGCCATCCCGCCCCGTGCTGATGAATCCAGTTTGGTGAGAATGACACCAGTCGCGTTGACTGCCAGCTGGAAAGCCCGTGCCTGCAGTAGGGCATTCTGCCCGGTTGTGGCATCCAAAACTAAGAGTACGGCATGCGGAGCCCCAGGAAGGGCTTTGTTAACCACACGAACAACCTTTTTTAATTCTTCCATCAGGTTATAGCGCGTGTGCAGCCTTCCGGCGGTGTCAATCAAGAGGACATCCATTTTCCGGGCAATTGCCGCCTGTACCGCGTCGTAAGCAACAGCTCCCGGGTCGCTCTCCGGTTGACCGGCGATAACGGGCAGGTTAAGGCGATCGCCCCAAACCTGCAGCTGGTCAATGGCGGCTGCGCGGAAGGTATCAGCTGCGGCAAGCATTACTTTTTTTCCGTTCCTGGCATAAATGTGACCCAGTTTGGCGGCTGTTGTGGTCTTACCGGAGCCATTCACACCCACCAATAGTATGACCGCGGGTTGGTATTGTTCCAGGTTCATGCTTGCCGGAGGGAGGAGAAGATTACGCAGTTCATTGGCCAGTACCTGCTGTAATTCGGCTGATTTCGTGATCCCCTGGTCGATTACCGCCTGCCTTAGGTGCGTGATCATCAGCTGGCTTGTATCCACCCCCACATCGGCCTGGATTAACAGGCTTTCCAGTTCATCCCAGGTCTCCTGGTTGACCTCAGAACCACCAAAAATTGTGACAATGCGACCGAAAGTCGCCTTGCGGGTGCGGTCGAGGCTTTCCCGCCATTTATTGAATAGTTCACTCATAGCTGAAAGATTATATCACGCGTTGGTTTTCATCTGAAACGATGGCGTGCCGCGCTGCCAGCTGACCGCAACCAGCCTTAATATCGATCCCGCGACGCACGCGGATCGTGCATGTAATCCCTGATTCCTCGAGCGTACGTTTAAACTCCTGGGCACGTTCAGGGGTGGTTGGCGCACCGGGGTAGATTGGCGTGGGATTCAATGGAATGATGTTAACGTGACAGATCATCCCTTTGATGAGGGCAGTGAGTTCACGTGCGTTTTCCGCAGAATCATTTATGCCGTTGATCAGCGCCCACTCAAAAGATATTCGACGTCCGGTCTGTTCGACATAATCGCGACAGGCGGGAATGAGTTCTGGCAAAGGATACTTCCGGTTGGCGGGGATCAGTTTGTTGCGCAGGGTGTCATTGGCCGCATGCAGGCTAACGGCAAGGTTTACCTGGCTTTTTTCTGCAGCGAAGCGCTTGATCATCGGAACAATCCCGACGGTGGAAATCGTAAACCGGCGAGCGCCCATGTTCATACATTTGGGGTCATTGAGACGCTTGATGGCAGCCATGACTGCGTCGTAGTTATGGAAAGGTTCCCCCATGCCCATCACCACTACATTGGTTACTGTGCGATCTTGTGTAGCGAGCTCCCGTGCGTAGTTTACGACCTGCTCAACTATCTCGCCCGTACTCAGGTTGCGGTGGAAACCCAGTTGACCGGTAGCGCAAAATACACATCCCATAGCGCATCCGGCTTGAGAGGAGATACATAAAGTTTCCCGAACGTCGTAATGCATGAGAACAGTCTCGATCCTTGCTCCACCAGGCAGGTCGAACAGTGTTTTTATCGTTTCACCATCTGATGAAACAAGGCGCTCGATCGCGTTCAGGTAGGAGAAATCGATGTCTTGTATTAACCTGCTGCGCAGAGCCTTGGGCAGTGAGGATACCTGATCAGGATCTGCTGCGAAATGCACGTAGATGGCTGACCATAATTGGTCGGCTCGATATGCAGGTTCTCCTATATTCCGGAAATAATCCTTGAGCTGGTCAAGTTCCAGGTCGAAAAAATACAATTTATCCATTGCACCACTCATAGAGCAGCTCCTCAAGGGATTCAGCGATCACATCGACAGGAGGTTGGTGCGATTCACCTTCAGTGCGCGTGGCGATCCCGGAAAGTACCAGGGCAGTCGGGCAGCCCAGCTTTTGCCCACCCAAAATGTCTGTTTCCAGGCGGTCGCCTACCACCATCGTTTGAGAAGGGAGTGTCCCCAATCGTTCAAGTGCAAATTCATAAAGAGTCGGATTGGGTTTTCCTGCGATGATCGGCTTCACGTCGGTGGATATTTCCAGCGAGCCGATGATCGATCCGGCACCGGGAATTAACCCTTCAGGGGTCGGGTAGGTGCGATCAGGGTTTGTGGCATAAAAAGGTACGTTGCTGCGGATGAGCAGGGTAGCCCGCTTCAATTTTTCAAAACTGATGGCGCGGTCCATGCTGGCGATCACCGCCACACAGTTGTTTTCTGACTGATGGAAACCGGCTTGTTCTAGCGCTTGAGCCAGTCCGGTCTCGCCGACAATGTACACATTTCCTCCGGATGGGAAACGTTTGTGCAGCAGGTACGCCACAGCCATGGAAGAATTGACGATCTTCTCCTCCGGGATGTATGCGCCAAATCCGGCCAGTTTTTCGACGTACTTCTTTTGGGTCTTGGTCGCGTTATTGGTCGCGAGGATGTAATCAAGTCCTAATGCTTGAATCCGAGCAAAAATCTCCGGCAGGTTGCCGATCGCCTCAGATTCCTTCCACAGGACTCCATCCATGTCCAGAATTAAGGCTTTTACTTGTTCACGTAGTTTCTGTTTCATAAACCCTCATAAAACGAGCCGGATAGCAGTTGCCACCCGGCTCGCAATTTAACCTGTGAATCAGTGTTGAGGTGGCGTCAGCACCTGGTCAACGATACCGTAATCGACCGCCTGTTGGGCATCCATGTAGAAGTTCCGGTCGGTATCATGCTCGATCACTTCCATTTTCTGTCCGGTGGATTCCGCCAGTATGTTCATCAACCGTGCTTTAAGGCGCAGAATCTCGCGTGCCTGGATCTCGATGTCAGATGCCTGTCCCTCAGCGCCGCCGAGCGGCTGGTGCATGTGAATGGTGGCATGGGGGAGCGCATAGCGTTTTCCCTTTGTTCCTGCGGCCAATAGGACCGTACCGAAAGAGGCGGTTACACCCACCGCAACAGTGCTGATCTTGTTGGGAACCATCTTCATGGTGTCGTAAATGGCCAGGCCGGAGTAGATCTGTCCGCCCGGTGAATTGATGTACATCTGGATGTCCGCGTCGGGATCTTCGCGGCTCAATACCAGTAATTGGGCAACCACGGCATTGGCAACCTGGTCATCAATGGCAGTTCCGACAAAAATGATACGCTCTCTAAAGAGCAGCGAGTAGATGTCGTAGGCTCGTTCTCCACGGCCGGATGACTCAATGACCATGGGGATCACATTTTTATAATCAGGTAGTTTCATATTTTCTCCTGTAGTGTCTTGTTAAGAGGCTCTGATTACTCTTTGCCTGTCTCAGTTTTGGCAGCGCGTTTTTTCGCTGCGGGTTTGGTTTCTTTCTCTTCTGATTCAGCAACTTCAGCTGTTGTCGCGGTTTTCCGGTTGGCTTTTGGTTTTGCTACTTTCGTTGCCTCTGTTGTACTGTCAGCAGCAGCTGTTTCCACCAACTTTCCGGTGGCTATTTCTTTGATGCGTTCAAACACCTTTCGGTTCATCACGCGGGAAGCCGCTTCCATGGTGATCATGTTGACGAATTCCTTGTTCTTCAATTGCTTTTCCAGCGCTTTTGGATCGGTATTCTGCTGCATTTCCGCAAGCATGCCGGTTGCTTCAGCCTGCAGGTCTTCGTTCTCCAGTTTGATGGCTTCCACCCTGGATAGCTCCTGCATCACCAGTGACTTGGTGAGGTTTTTCGCCGCGGCTGGTTTAACCTCGTTCTCCATCCACTCATCTTTTTCTTTCTTAATGGTCTTGAGGTAGGTATCCAGGTCCATGTGCTGATGCGAAAGGTCGTGAGTGACGGATTCCACAACGTGTTCCATCTCGTGTTCCAATACCTGGGGCGGAAATTTTACGGTGGCTTTTCCAGCGATCGCCTCGAGTAATCCCTCAAAATAACCCTGATCGTATTCACTGTTCTGACGTGCTTCAATTTGACCCTTGACCGCTTCTTTGAGCTGATCGACGGATTCATATTCGCCGAACATTTTCGCAAATTCCTCATTCACTTCGGGGAGGGTCATTTTCTTAATGTTCTGCAGTAATACATGGAACTCAACGGCTTTACCACGCAGTTTTTCGAACTTGGAATCCTCTGTGTAGGTGTAGGAAATTGTTTTTTCATCATTGGCTGCCAATCCGATCAATTCATCTCCAAAACCTGTGAAGGGGTAGCCGTTTTCTTCGGGGTCATTTTCACCGATGACGAGTTGGAGGGGAGAATCCTTGAGCAATTCGGGTTTGTCATCCTCGGCGGGATTGGTAAGAATGGCATCCAGTTTGAGATAAACCAGGTCTCCGGTCTCAGCCGGCCGTTCAACGGGTTCGGCAGTGGCGTAAGTACGGCGCAGCCGCTGGATAAATTCATCCACCTGCTGATCAGTAACGGGTTGCGGGGTGTACTCCTTGCGGACCTCGCGATAATTGCCTAGGTCAACTGTCGGTTCAAGTGGAACTACGAAGGTAAATTTGATGGGGTCGCCTTTTTCCACATTTTCCAGTGTACCGGGGGCTGCCGGGGATATCTTGGCTTCATCGAGGACATCAGGATATGCTTTCTCCATCATGATCTCGATGGCATCCTCTTCGATGGCGGGTTCGCCGTAGAGCCTGGCAATCACATCGTAGGGTGCCTTACCGGGGCGAAATCCGGGAATCTTCGCGCGGGAAGCAATGCGGCGCGCGGCCTGCCCCTTGTATTTATCCAATTCGCTCGTCTCGAATTCGGCAACAATTTTTACCTGGTGGTCATCGCGTGGTTCAGTAGTAATTTTCAACTTATCTATCCTTTTTATCCTGGTTTTTTGCGGGGATGAGAAGATAACCTCAAGTTACGCATCCACAACGTTCAGTTCGTTTTCCCCGGAATCTGACTTGCCGGTACGTAAAACGCCAACCAATTATACTCAATAACCCTTTATTTTGAAGAGAAAAGGGGCGAATGGGAGGATTTCTAATATTCTTCTTATGTAACCGGTAAAACCGGTATCCTTATATGCGGTTTATCGGATATTGATGCCGGAGAAAAACTCTTTGATGCTCGCACCTATTGTGTCGAGGGGGGAGGTGATGGAATCGATCAGGCGAGGGAGAACACGGTCGTTTATCGCGCGTATCGCGAGGAACACGTCGCTGCGTATTTTATCAGGCGCCAAGAAATAGAAACCAAGAATGGCGATCACCACCAGCAGGACGAAGATGAGAAAACCGAAACCCCGTTTCTGTTTTTCCATAAATTTATTATAAGGAATTAATCAGAATTTAAGTGAAAATTAGTGGGGAAAGAGGGACTTGAACCCTCACGCCTTGCGGCACATGATCCTAAGTCATGCCTGTCTGCCAATTCCAGCATTTCCCCGGGGTGCGGAAGAATTATAAGCGCAAAGGCGAAGAACAGTCAATAATCGGCTATAATCGGCTGCAGAAAATTGGTATATGATCATCAGGAACACAGGAGAATGCATTGGCAAAAATCTATTCACCGGATAGCGCGGGTAAGGACCGCACCCGACTTTCAAAGACAATCGTGCTCGCGTTGCGCGAACTGATGAAACAAACCGAACCGGATTCCCTTACCAAAGATCTCACCGCTTATGTGGTGCTGGCTTTAGAAGAGATCGCCCGCAATATTGATGGGTCAGTCGCTGCGTGGGAAAAACGCGGCTACTGGGTGAAGGCGGACCGCTTCCGGTTGGAGTGGGAATGGGCGGGCAGCAGTGCTGCCAAGCTACGGCGCGCGATAGGCGAAGGTGATTGGGGGACGGTGGCAATCACCTCCGCTCTGATCGCGCAAAAATTGAGCAAGGTAACCGTGCCTGAAAAGCATCGTCTGGGCACCCCCTGGCTGGGGGCTGCCGGGCGGTTATAACAAAAAAGAGCTTCCAGACAAAACTGGAAGCTCTTTTTATCAGGTCAATTTTCTACTTTTTCTTCAGGATGATACGGGCATCTGCCACGCGCAGGCCTTCACCTTCGCTGTAAAGCAGTACCGGATTGGCGTCGGATTCAGCGATCTCGTCTTTAAGGTCGAGGATCATGCTGGAATACTTGACCACCGTGTCAGCCATCGCTTTGCGATCGCGCGGGGCTTCACCACGCACACCTGCCAGGATGGCAGCACTGCGGATCTCGTTGATCATTTCCTCAGCTTCAGGCTTAGAAACAGGTGTGACGCGGAAGGTGACGTCTTTCAGCACTTCCACGAAAATGCCGCCCAAACCAAACATGACTGTCGGTCCAAAGGTGGGATCGTTGACAGAGCCCAGGATGACCTCGGTACCCCAAGGGGCCATTTCCTGCACCGCTACCCCATGAATGTCGGCGTCGGCTTTGTAGTTTTTTGCGTTCTTCAAAATGGTATTGTAGGCTTCGCGGACTGCTGCCTCGTCCTTGATATTCACTTTTACGCCGCCGGCATCCGACTTATGCAGGATGTCGGGGGAAACGATCTTCATCACGATCGGGAAACCGATCTGTGTGGCCAGTTTCACCGCTTCTTCTTCAGTCTTGGCCAGGCCGATCTTGGTGGTGAGCATGCCGTAAGCTTCAAATACCTTCTTGGCTTCGATCTCGGTCAACGATGTGCGGCCGTCTTTGCGGACGCCTTCGATGATCTCAAGGGCAGCCTTGCGGGCTTTTTCGTTCACTTCGACACTCTCAAACTTTTTATTCTCCTGCAACCTGGCGTATTCTCGCAGCGCAGCCATCACGTTGACGGCTACATCTGGTGCGAAGAAGGCCGGGATTCCATTTTCGGTCAGCCAGGCAATCGCTTTGTCTGATTTTTCTCCACCGACGAAGGACACGGTGACGGGTTTGTTGGTGATTTTGCTGTCTTCAATAGCCCGTTTGATACTCCCGGCGATTTCGGGCGGATTGGTGATTGAGGTCTCGCAGTAGAGGACGACCAGGCTATCCACCCATTCGTTGGTGAGGGCATACTTGACGGTCTCGTAATACCATTCGTTTCCTGCCATACCCGTCATGTCAACAGGGTTTTTGGCGGAACCGAACTCAGGCATGTGTTTTTTCATCTCCGCCTGGACTTCAGGGGGAGCGAATTTGAGAGGAACACCGAATTTTTCTGCCGCGTCGGTGGCAAGCACGCCAACACCACCGCCATTTGTGAGGATGAGCATGTTGTCACCCTTCATGGGCGGTTGTGAGGACAGCGCAAGCGTGCGATCGAAAAGGTTGTCCAGATCAGAAGCCTGGATGACGCCAGCCTGCTGGAAAGCTGAACCGTAGACCTTGGCTGCTCCAGCAAGTGAGCCGGTGTGTGAAGCTGCAGCGGCAGCGCCGTGAGCGGAGACACCGGATTTCAAGGCGATGATGGGTTTTTTGGATTTTCGAGCTGAATCAATGAATTTGCGACCGTCGCGTAGCCCTTCAATATAAAGAGAAACGCAGCTGGTGTCATCGTCATCATCGAACCAATCGATCAGGTCAGCGAAATCAACATCTGCCATGTTTCCGATCGATATCAATTTATCAAAACCAACGTGACGGGTGTAGGTTGCCATTGCCAATGCGATCAGAAGGGCACCGGATTGTGAGATCAGTGAAGCCTTACCGGGAAGGGGAAGACTCGGGCAAAATGACCCATTGAATTTTTCTGAGTTGGACAAGCTTCCAACAATGTTTGGACCCAGTACGCGCATTCCGTAGGAGTGTGCAATCTCAACGATCTCATCTTCCAAATCCTTGCGGCCGATTTCGCTGAAACCGGAGGTGATCACGATCAAGCCCTTGACACCTTTCTTGCCGCAATCGATGGTCATTTCCTTCATGACACTGGCTGGCACACACATGATGGCTGAATCGATCTCACCAGGGACAGCCTCGAGGGTTGTATAGCATTTGACCCCCAGGATATCCTTTTCCTTGTGGTTGATCGGGTAGATCTTGCCCTGGTAACCATCCTTTAGCAGGTTCATGACTACCGAATAGCCGATTTTACCGGGGGTAGCCGAAGCACCTACGACAGCCACAGAACTTGGTTTCAACATCTTGTTGATGACATCTTTATCCACTGCAAACTCCTCCTAAGATTTTTCTTGTATTGCATTTGTAAGCAAACATTTATAGAATTAGAAAAATACAACCTTCATTTTACTCAATTTTGGAAAAACGAAAGTCCTCAAATCTCTGACAATTAATCACGAGTGGAAAGCTGCCTGAATGAAAATCTATGATGCCTTGAACATGGTCACATGTAAGATCCCGCGAAAAGAAGCCATCGCCCCTGTCCTTGAGTCTGCCATAGAAGCGGCGGATCCACTCCGGGCGATAGTGCACAACCTCGACATACATGAAAATTGCCTGCTGGCATGTGGAGAAAAATATCCAATTACTGCCAAGACACGGCTGGTTACCATTGCCCTCGGCAAAGCTGCACCGGCGATGCTGCAAGGCGCTTCTATCTGTCTGGGTGACCTGATCTTCAACGGCGTTTGCGTGACAAAACACATTGAACAAGCGGGTCGGACAGTAAACGGTATCAAGTACTTTGAGGGAAACCACCCAGTGCCGGGAGAGGGCAGCCTGGCTGGAGGCCGTTCCATTCAATCAGCCCTGGCTGGTTTAACTGAGCAGGATATTGTGCTGGTGTTACTTTCAGGGGGAGGGTCTGCCCTGGCGACATTGCCGGTTGAAGGTGTGAGCATCGCGAACTTGCAGCAGTTGACCGGAGTTCTATTGCAGGCAGGTGTAACGATCACTGAGCTGAATACAGTGCGCAAGCACCTGGACCGGATCAAGGGTGGTGGTTTATTACGAATGGCTGCTCCGGCGCAGGTGATTGCGCTCGTTCTATCGGATGTTGTCGGGAATCCGCTGGATGTGATCGCATCCGGACCGGCATATCCGGATGAATCGACCTTCGCTAACGCCCTGGAGATCATCGATCGGATAAAAAGGTTTGGAATAATACCAGAATCGATCCTCCAACATCTCCAGCGCGGTGCATCGGGTATGATCCCTGAAACCCTCAAACCGGGAGATGCGCTCGCGTCATCGGCACGCAATGCGATCATCGGCAGCAATATTGATTCCTGCCGTGCGGCTGTAATGAAAGCGCGTGAGTTTGGGTTTCATGCTGAAATTGTTACGGATCGCTTGGTTGGTGAAGCCAGGGATGCTGGCACTTACCTGGCCAGTGTTGCGCGGGAGTCTTTGATCGCACAAAAACCCTGGATGCTGGTTTTTGGCGGAGAAACCACCGTGACGGTCAGAGGCAATGGACAGGGAGGTAGAAACCAGGAAGTGGCTCTGGCGGCTGTGCGAGGTATGGATGCGCTGGAGGGCAGGCTGCTGATCACATTGGCAACTGACGGGGAAGACGGACCCACAAACGCCGCCGGTGCGGCGGTCGATGGTACAACGTTGGAGCGTGCAAAGAACATAGGCTTAGATCAGAGAAAATACCTGAATAATAATGACGCTTATACTTACTTTAAGAAAATTGGTGACCTGCTGATGATTGGACCAACAGGCACCAATGTGAACGATATCAGTTTTCTTTTCGGGTTTGATTAGACCCGAAACGGCTTCAATTATTTCTCTTGTAGCGGGCTTTTATGGTGGGAATCAGGTACTCTTCAAAGGCACGTTGCTCATCGTAATCCGGTTTCCATTCCCAGTCGCATGCGGCAGCACTGTCATCCACATCTGCCGGCCAGGAATCCACGATCTTCTGCCGGGCTAGATGCGGCTCAAAGGTCACTACGGCATCAGGGAAAGCCTTCAATACATGGTCGTAGAATCCCCGGGCTGACGGGCTGAAACTCGTTACGTTGTAAACGAGGTGTTTGAGATCTTCTTTCGGCGCACTTTCCAGCATCAACAAGGATTTGATCGCGTCCGGCATGACCATGAAAGGTAATTGGGTGTCAGGCCTCACAAAACAATTGTAGGGGATTCCCTGTGCGGCGTGGTGCAGCATTTCAGGTCCATAATCGCTTGTGCCGCCAGTGGGGATGGTGACAGAGGAAATCAAACCGGGGAATCGCAGGCAGCGGAAATCAACTGTATTCTTCACCTGATCCGCAGCCAGCTGGCGATAATGGTAACTATAGTACCGACCGAGCTGTTCACAATACAGCTTGTTACACCCGTACATGGTGATGGGAATGCACCATTCCCATTCCTTGATCTTTCCGGACTCGTTCTTCTTAGCCAGGCTGGGTAATCCGTACGCAGCAATTGAACTCGGGTATATAAACTTAACCGGGCGTCCCTGCCAGGAGGATTGTTCGACTGCCAGTCTGAGCAGATTTAATGTCCCTTCCACATTGACGCGATGGGCTGCTTCAGGGTTGTATTCAGCTTTCGTGGAAAGAATTGAAGCGAGGTGAAAAATGGTGAGGATGTCAAATTCAGCGACAAGACGTCCGAGCAGCATATTGTCGAGGATATCCCCCTGGATGAACCTTTCACAATACGGTATTAGTGATTCATCAAGCGGTTGAACATCAACAGCGATAATATTGGCTGATCGACTTTTTCCAAGATGGGTGATCAATCCGTGACCGATCTCCCCATTAGCCCCAGTAATTAATATTACCTCTTTGCGCATAGTTTATCTCCAGGTGATAATATGTCTTTTTGAGACAACTAAATTATATAAAAAAAGTTCTGGAAGATGTTCCAGAACTTTTAGAGAAACTAGGCTGCAGTGGCTGTTTTCTTTTGGAACCAGGTTTTCCATTCCTTATTCTCCCACACAACCAGAAGGGGTGCTGCTATAAAGATGGAAGAATAAGTACCGCTGAGCAAGCCAACCAACAAAATGACGGCAAATTCGCGTAACGTTACGCCACCAAAAAGTGCCAGGGCGAGCAAAAGAAATTCAACGGTCATTAATTGGGTGTTGATCGAGCGTTGCAGGGTCTGGATGATGGAGTGATTGGCAAGTTTTTCAAAATCCAGCTTGCGGTGAATGCGGCTGTTCTCGCGGATGCGATCGAAAACGACGATCTTGTCCTGGACTGAAAAGCCGATCACTGTGAGCAGGGCGGTTAGGTAAAGGGAGTCCACGTCCCAACCGAAGAGTTTCGCACCGTAGCCGGTCAGTGCCAGCACGATCAACACATCGTGGATCATCGCGATAATGGCGCAAATACCGTAACGGAAAGCGTGTGGAACGCCGCGGAAGGCAAAAGTAATATAGATCACAACAGCCAATGCTGCCAAAGCCACAGCTTGAATGGCGCGTTTAGTTACGCCTTCTCCGATGGATGGACCGACGGTGTCTGATTTGAGGATGATTACTGAGCTGCCAACCTCTGCTTCAAGTCCTTCAAGAACCGCCCGGCGGTTTTCCTCTGGTAGTGCGCTTGAACGCAGGACCAGGGTGCCTTCTCCGGTCGTTTGCACCTGTACGTCAGTGATCCCATTTTGATCGTAGATCTTCTTAATGGCCTCTGTTGAAGGTAATTGGCCATTTTCGAATTGGACTTCGAGCAACGAGCCACCTTTGAAATCGATGGAAAGCGGCATACCATTCACAGCCAGCAGGATCAAACCTGGAATGATGATGAGCGCTGATAGTGCGAAGAAAAAGTATCTTTTACCCAGTAAATTCATTATTAATTCCTCCTACAGCCCAAACCATTTTTGCATTCGCTCGGCTTTGACAGTATCAAGAACGACGGCCAACAGGGAGCGGGTGACAAAAACAGCGGTGAATAACGATACGAGCACACCAAGGGCGAGGGTAAGTGCGAAACCTTTAACCAGGGTTGCACCGAATGTCGAACCAAACCAGAAAAGAATGATACTGGTTATGATCGTGGCAATGTTTGAATCGCGGATGGAAGGCCAGGCACGTTTCCAGCCCAGGTCAAGCGCTTGCTTGATCGTGCGACCGTTGCGCAACTCTTCTTTCAACCGCTCAAAAATCAGAATGTTGGCATCTAGTGCGCTACCTGTAGATAGCAGAAAACCTGCAATACTCGGCAATGTAAGGGTGACCGGGATCAATTTGAACAGGGCAAAGGTCAAACCAGCGTATATGGCTACTGCAATCACTGCAACTGCTCCGGGCAGACGATAATACAGGAGCATGAATAACACGACAATTGAAAAACCGATAGCGCCAGCCAGCAAACTTTTATTGAGAGAATCGACACCAAGCGTTGGGCCGATGATCCGGCTTTCAACTACTTCAACCGGAACCGCTAGGCGACCGTAGCGCAGCGTGATGGCCAGGTTGTTGGCTGATTCTGAATTGAAATTACCCGAGATCTGCCCCTGTCCATCGTTGATGGAAGTGCTGATGCGGGGGCTGGAGATCACTTTCTTGTCTAGTACGATCGTCAGAAAATTACCCACATTCGCCTGGGTATGGTCAGCAAAGATTTGCGTACCGTTAGGAGTGAGTTCAAAATTTACCACAAACCCTCCTACTGATTGGTCCGCTGACACTGAGACGTTTTTGATATCCACACCGGTCATGACTGTGTGCCAAACCGTCTCATCTGTCCCGGTTTCAGTCGATTCGCTAGGGGTTTGCGCAGCTCCATAGTCGGTTTGAATTTCAGTTCCTGGTTCAAGCGCGTTGCTGCCGGTGTCGACAAACTCGAGCAGACCGGTCTGTTTGACAGCCGCGATCACATCCTCGGTATTGGTCAGACCGGGGAATTCACCCAGAATGTACTTGTCTCCGGCCACCTGGAAGATCACTTCGCTTACGCCTAAACCATTGGCACGGTTTTCCAGGATCTGGGCGGTGTCATCGAGATCGGTTCGGGTGGCAGCGATTCCTTCCTGCGGACTCAGCAGCACCTGCATACCGCCCCGTAGATCGAGACCCAGGACTGGATTGAGAGTACGTTCAAAACTACCGATTTTCAATCCTTCGGCGCCTTCTTTACGTGGCAAATCCACCCAAATAATACCGGCGACAAGGACGAGGATCAAGATCAGGTTCACATAGCGACGATCCATATGATGTATAACCTCCAATGCAATCGAAAATCCTGCCTGTACAGGCGGGAACCTAGCGATTATACCTTAAACTGGCACACACAACGGCGAATCAGGAACTCTGGTCGTGAGTGAAATTTCCGAGTTCTGCGGTAACTCGCTCCAACAATTGCCGGGAATCAAGTGTTTCCGTGTCGATATGGATGTCAGCATGCTCAAAAGCATGCCGCAATCTATGCAATTGGATCTCATATTCTGCACGGGTCCAATTCAGTTTCTTTCTTTCCAGAGTCTTCTCGTAAGAGACCCCCAGGAAGATGAGGATATCCGGATTTGTGAGACGCTGCCACATATCCGGTACATAGGAGTGTTCCTGGGCGATGTGCCGGCAACGGTAACCTTGAGCGGTTAGCGCTTTGATCAGCGTCGATTTTCCGGACGCGCATACACCAACTACACCAATTAATGGATCACTTTTTAACATGTCTGTCTGAAAAAGACAAACGAGGGTTGCCCTCGTTTGTGTGTGCTCCTAGCTTATGTATCCGGTGCCTATAGGTAACCTGACGGTCATACGTCTTATTTGATCCGATTCTACTGGCGAGGAACGTAGTACGACAACGCTCATGTCATCATTGGGACGATTGTTGTCAACGCGGATCGCCTGGGCGAGGATGTTGTCGGCAATTTCCTCGGCGGTGGGATCTTCTTCTTCCAGCATTGCCTCCAGCAGGATGCAAATGTCCAACGGCTGTCCTGAGCGATCACCTGCAAACTTAATGCCATCCGTGTACATGACGATGGTGATACCGCTTTCGAGAGGAAATTCAGTGATCGATGGACGGATATTGCGGTTTGTTCCGATCGAAACGCTTTCGTTGGTGATGCATTCCACCTGTTCACCCCGCGCAACAAAGACAGGTGTCGGGTTGTTGCGGGTTATAACAATGGTCTGCGTTTGGAGATCCACTGAAAGTATGTTCAAACACGCAGTGACTTTTCCGGATCGTTCACTGAATAAATAATCAGAGGCTGCCCTGGCGGCTGCTCCATCGCGCACGCCCTCCGCGAGCAGACCGATGACTTTCCGTACGACCATTGATGATACCGCTTTGGCACCCCGGCCGGATGTTTGTCCATCTGCCAGAACAACAGAGACACCGCCATTAGGGCGTTCAGTGATCTCGAGTGTATCACCGCTTTCTGAGACGGCGTACTTGTTGGTTTTTGCGACTGCAATACTAATTTCCATACAAAGATTTTACAACAAAACGGCGTACCGGTCAAAATTTCCGCCAGATGTTGTACACAGATTCGTTTCTAGTATTTTTCAGTATTTTCAGTATTTTTCAGTATTTTAACTGTTGACCATAATTCGTCTTTCATGTATAATCTGTCCGCCTGTCAAATGACGACGGGTAGGATTTTTTTGACAGGAGTATAGAAATGGTTCCGCTTCCAAAGAGAAAACTTTCAAAAGGTCGAAGAGACCGCCGCCGCGCTCAGGATGCACTCGAGACCGCGAATCTGGTTCAGTGCAATAATTGCGGAGAAATGCGCCTTCCTCACACGGTTTGCCCAAATTGCGGGCATTACCAAGGCAGGGAAGTCTTGCATATTGAAAAAGAAGCCAAGAAAAAGTAATCGATAAAACAAAAACGGGCAACGCCCGTTTTTGTTTTAAACCTCAGGTTCATATCCTTGCGGATCTTCCGGTTCAACCCGCGGGACGTTCTGGTAAGGGGCATAGCGTGCCAGCAGTCTGCCGGGAATGAGACCCTGTATATATACCCCCTTGCGATTGTGTTCAATAACAGTGACCTGACCCTGTTCATGAAACAGGGAGATCAACTGTCCTTCCGTGTAGGGGATCTGTACTGTAACCGGAGTAAAGTTTTCGAACAACTCTTCCTCGATGGCCAACAACAAATCCTGTAACCCGATTCCCTTCAAAGCGGAAATGCCAACTGCACGTGGAAATCCATCCAGATCATCCTTTGTCAGTTCCGGTTGTGGCAACCGGTCTATCTTGTTCAGCGCCGTAATGACAGGGATGTGATCTGCCTGGATCTGTTTGAGTGTTTCACTGACAGATTTTGCCTGTTCAATGGCATTGGGGTGGGTAATATCGACAACGTGGATCAGCAGGTCTGCCTCACTAATTTCCTCTAATGTGGCTTGGAAAGCAGCGATCAATTGGGTCGGGAGCTTCTGGATGAAGCCAACTGTGTCCGTTAATAGACCCTGGTGTCCTCCGGGAAGTTCCACGCGGCGTGTGGTGGGGTCGAGAGTAGCAAATAACTGATCGGCCACCAGTACTTCTGACCTTGTAAGCTGGTTCAATAAGGTCGACTTTCCTGCATTGGTATAACCTACGAGGCTGATCAGAGGAATGCGGGATCTTTTACGTTGTGAGCGGTAACGTTGCCGGTGAGCGCGAACTTTTTCAAGTTCCTTTTTCATTACGGAAATGCGTTTACGAATTTCACGGCGGTCAACTTCCAGCTGCGTCTCACCAGGACCGCGCAAGCCTACACCGCCGACCGAACCGGTCCGTCCACCACCTCCACCGGCTTGACGGGCAAGGTGGGTCCAGGCACGGGTGAGCCGTGGAAGGCGATATTCGTACTGCGCTAATGAAACTTGCAAGATCCCTTCGCTGGTATGCGCATGCTGAGCGAAGATGTCGAGGATCAATGCCGTACGGTCAATGACACGGAGTTTTGCTCCAAAAAATTCTTCCAGCTCGCGTTGGTGCCGGGGTGATAGCTCGGTATCGAAGATGACAATGTCTGCCATGCTTTCTTCCGCCAGCAGGGCAATCTCTTCGACCTTCCCCTTGCCAATCAGAGTGCTTGGATTGGGTACGTCCAGTTTTTGTGTCGCTTCTCCGACAATCTCGAGATTCACCGTCTGTGCCAGCAGGGCTAATTCACTGAGTGAATCCTCAAGCGAGATGAGCGGCTTTTCACTGTGGAATTCAACACCAACCAGGAATGCCCGTTCTGCAGGCGGGGTGGTTGGGATCGTCTTGTGTGGCATGACTACCGGTTCCAATCTACGAGACGGGACATGGCTTCCTTGATCCGGTCGGTGGCTGTGCCAAGCGAAACGCGCAGGTATCCTTCGCCATGTTTACCATATACAACACCTGGCGTTGTGCTCACACCGGTTTCGTCCAGCAAGCGTGAGCAGAATGCGATGGAATCAGTCTGTCCGGCAGGAAGGTGTGCCCATACATAGATGGCCGCCTTGGGGATCTCCAATGTAAATCCAGCGCTGCGTAAACCATCTACCACAAGATCACGCCGCTCTTTGTACACCTGGTTCCGTTCCTCGAGCCAATCCTGTTCACCGGTGAGTGCTTTTACACCGGCGGAAAAGATGGGTCCAAAGGTTGAGGTATCCATCTGGCTTTTATAGGTAAACAAGTAGTTGATGATATCAGGATTTCCCACTGCCATGCCCAATCGCCAACCTGCCATGTTGTAGGTTTTCGATAATGAATTGAACTCGATGGCGACGTCCCTGGCACCAGATATCTGCATCAGACTGGGGGCATTGTAACCATCAAAACAGATGTCCACGTAAGGTGCGTCGTGAGCGATGAGAATGTGATGTTTGCGGGCGAAAAGGACAACTTCCTCGAAAAAGCTCATGTTGGCGATCGCACCGGTGGGATTATTGGGATAATTCAGCCACAGGATTTTGGTTTTTTCGAGAGTCTCGGATGGAATTGCCTTCAGATTCGGTAGAAAATCATTTTCGGCAAGTAACGGGAAATGGACCACTTTACCACCGGCAATAATGCCGCTGGTACTGTAAACCGGATAGCCGGGATCTGGAACAAGGGCAACATCACCGGGATTGAGGATTACTTGGCTCAGGTTGAACAGACCTTCCTTGGAGCCAATCAACCCGATCACCTCATTGGCGGGGTCAAGATTCACCTCAAAGCGATCCAGATAGTAATCTGCAACCGCCTGTTTGAAGGCTTGTGTGCCACCCGTGGGAGAGTAACCATGGGTATCTGAACGGCGGCTTTGATTCACCAATTCTTCGATGATGAAATCAGCTGGCGGCAGGTCGGGTGATCCCATGTCGATGCGAATCACATCCATCCCGCTTTGTTTTAATTTATTAATTTTCTTGCCGAGAGCGGCGAAAAAGTATGGTTCAAATGAAGAGATTCGTTGAGCCGGGGGTAGAAAGGGATTCGTTTCAATCATATCTGAAAGGTCACCTCAATTTATTTTTTAGATCCTGGCTAAGTGTACGCCAGAAAAAGTGAATTGACAAACTGCCTATTGGCTTATCCACGTCAGCAGAACGTCACCTACCACTCCCAAACTTAGTGGAGATACCTTGTCAGCCGTATCCTCAAGCGTGTGCCAGTAGGGATAATCAAAATCAATAATATCAATGGCTTTCAATCCCTTTGATAAAAAGGGTGTGTGATCATCCAGCATGCTATATTTCTCTTTATCAATGAAGTATTCTGCGTGACCCAGGCTAGCAGCCGTTTTCCAGATCTCATCAACCAGTTGTGGGTACGAGTTCTTCTCGCGATAAATGTTCAAATCAGCATCGCCGATCATATCGATTATGATGACCGAATCCGGTTCACCTTCTAATGACTCAGCAAACGCCTGAGAGCCGAGGATCCAATCCCAGCCGTCAATGCGCCCCTGATCTTCGAGATCAAAAAAGACCAGCCAGATTTTCTTGTCAATATCTTGCGGAATCACGCGGGCGAGTTCAAGCAAAACAGCAACTCCTGATGCCCCATCGTTAGCACCGGGAACTGGTTGAGCCCTGTACTCTGCATTCGGATCATTATCTGCCAGTAAACGGCTGTCATAATGCGCCCCCAGGATCACCCATTCCTCACCATCTCCACGCCTGGCGATGATGTTCTTGATTGGGTGCCCCAATCTTTCGGCAAGTTGAATTTCAACTTCCCAGCCTTGAATTGCCAGCTCATCTTTTATGTAGTTAATGGCAGCGTCGTGTGCTTCGGAACCAGGAGTTCGAGGACCGAAAGCCATCTGGTTGAGCATATGGGTGTAGGCTCTATCTGCATCAAATCGCTCAGGTTGGAGGCCGTTCCTATTCAGGCTGGTAAAAACCAACACACCTACCAGGATCAATCCTGCAATTAAGGCAAGAAGAAGCCATTTACCATGCTTTTTTCTATTGAACATACTGATTGATCCCTGTCTCAGAGATGAATTCTGACAAGGTTCTGATCGCCCGCTTGGAAAATGCGAACCCCCTGTCTCTCTTGCTGCGCACTGGATTGTCTAAAACCGGAAGTAGGCCAAAATTTGCCTTCATTGGTTGGAAATTTTCCGGGTCGGTATAGATAAGGTAATGCATCAATGCGCCGATCATCGTTTCGCGTGGAAAGCTCAGGAATTCCTGGTTTTTGAGATATCGGCTCATGTTGATGCCAGCCACCAGACCTGAAGCGACATTGCCGGCGTATCCTTCGCTTCCCATGATCTGTCCTGCGAAAAATAGGTTAGCACGTTGGCGTGATTGTCCCGTTTGATGCAGGCAATGCGGAGCGTTAATGTAAGTATTGCGGTGCATTTGACCATATCTCACGAAAACTGCCTGTTCAAGTCCGGGAATCAAACGGAACACTCTCTCCTGTTCAGAGTACGTCAGGTTGGTTTGAAACCCCACCAGATTTACAAGAGTTTTTGCCAGGTCATCCTGTCGTAATTGGAGTACGGCAAAAGGATGCCGGCCGGTGCGGGGATCGGTGATCCCAACAGGGCGCAAGGGACCATAACTGAGGGCTTGAATCTCACGGGCAGCCAGAACTTCTATGGGTAAACAAGCTTCAAAGAATTTATTTGCGGATGGCATCGGGGTATCATTTTCCGGTTGCTCAAAAGGCTTGAGTTCTACTTTTTCAGCATCTACCAACGCATCAATAAATTGTTTGTATTCCTGTTCATCGAGCGGGCAATTGAGGTAATCCCCTTCCGTCTCCTCGTTTCCTTTGTCATAACGGGAGCCCCAAAAGGCTTTACTCATGTCAATGCTTCCTGATTCTACGATCGGTGAGACCGCATCATAAAAGTAGAGGAATTGATGACCAAGCAGTACTGAAATACTGGTCGATAGGGCAGGTGAGGTAAGTGGTCCGCTTGCGACAATGCAGGGACCTTCTGGTACAGCTGTGATCTCCTGGCGGATGATTTCTACACCGGGGGTGTTGCCCAGCCGTTCTGTGACGGTGATTGCAAAAGTCTCACGGTCTACTGCCAAGGCACGGCCGGCAGGAAGGGAGCTATCGTCGGCACAACGCATGATGAACGAATTCAATGATCTCAGTTCGGTCTTGAGTAATCCGGACGGGCGGTGGCGCTGGTTTGTACCAAAGGAATTGGAACAGACAATTTCCGCCAACCAGCCGGTGAGATGGACTGAGGTTTGTGTGTGAGGGCGCATTTCATACAGCGTCACCCGTAATCCGCGTCTGGCTGCCTGCCAGGCTGCTTCACAACCAGCCAGTCCGCCACCAACAATGATCAGATCTGCCATGTTACTCCTACTGATATTTTATCATCCCGAAAATTGCTGGCATAAAACTTGCACTAAATGTGGTAATCAGCTATACTCAACTCAGGATAGGGGCTGCAAATGATACAGATACCGCATCAAACCCAAAAACCACTTACGACAGCGCATCTTGCTCAAACAATGGCATTGTTGGAATTGACAGCGGATGAATTGCGACAACAGATCGATTCTGAACTGGCAGGAAACCCCGCCCTGGAGTTGATCGAAGAGAGGCGATGTCCGACCTGCCACCGTATTCTGACTGAACCGGGAAAGTGTCCGGTGTGCAGCATTCCCAACAACCCGCAATCTGAAGAACCCGTGGTGTTTTTATCACCGCGTGAGGAGTTCATCCCCCGTAAGGATTACCTCGATACCGAGATCGAAGATGAACCTTTTGCTCCTGCTGCCGAGGAATTACCGACTTATGTGCTGCGCCAGATCGGGCCTGATCTAAAGCCGGCGGAACGCGGATTGGCGGCTTTCCTGTTAACCCATCTGGATGAAGATGGACTGCTCACCACCTCGCTCATGGAAGTGTCGCGCTACACACACTTTCCGATCTCCGTGGTGGAAAAAGTACAGCATATGATCCAAATGGCAGATCCAATCGGAGTTGGTTCCTGTTCCACGACTGAAGCATTACTCGTTCAGTTGCAGGCTCTGAGGGAGGTAGGCGATGTACCCGTGCTGGCAGAAGAACTGATAAAAGACGGTATGAATAACCTCAGCCACCACCAATACGCAGAGCTGGCGCATCGCTACGGCGTGCCGGTGAAACAGATCATAGCCACCGTCAAATTCATTGCTGAAAACTTGAGCCCGTTTCCAGCCAGGTCACACTGGGGCGATACCCGGCATCCGGGCTCAAATTCAACTCAGGTATACCACCAACCTGATGTCATGATCAGTTATCTGAATGAAGATCCGGAAAACCCACTGGTTGTGGAGATCGTGATGCCATTAAGCGGTACTTTGCAGGTTAATCCGTTGTTCAAACAGGCCATCCGCCAGGCTGATGATGATTCAAAAACAGAATTGAAAAGAGATCTTGAAAAAGCGTCTCTGTTTGTAAAATGCCTGCAACAACGGAACCACACAATGGAAAGATTGCTCACGCGCGTGGTGAGTTTACAGCGGGAATATATAATTAAGGGTGAAAAATACCTGAAACCGGTGACCAGGGCGCATTTGTCAAGAGAGTTGGAAGTCCATGAGTCAACCATCTCCCGGGCTGTGGCTAACAAGGCTGTTCAGCTGCCAAACAAAAGGATCGTTCCCCTGGCTTCCTTTTTTGATCGCAGTTTGAATGTTCGTAGTGTGTTGAAAGAGATCATCGAGAAGGAACCAAAACCGTACAGTGATTCTGATCTCGTTGATATGCTCGGAGAAAAAGGTTACAGCGTTGCACGCCGTACTGTTGCCAAGTATCGCTCGATCGAGGGAATATTGCCCGCTCACCTCAGAAAGGCTACTGCCAAGGGTAGATGAGATCAATCACGAATAAGTTTCCAAGTGCCATCAAGGGCAGGAAGGAACCCGGACTAAAAGAAATCACTTCCCTCTTGAACTTTGATGCAGTACCGACAGCTCTGGTGGATACAGAATCGCAGAGCGTGTTGTTTATTAACAGCAGGCTTATTAAACTTTCCTATTACTCGCAGCAGGATGTAAACCTGAAGAATGTGCGGTTCATTTTGCCGGGTTTGGACCTTTCGACGGCATACTCAGGGGAAATTCGCAACTTGAAGTTGGATCGCAAGAATCTTGACCCCATCGACACCAGGGTACGATTTGATTACCTGGACCAGAACGGAAAATGGCTCGTTCTCAGGTTTCTACCGAAAACGGTGGATGACCTTGAAAGAAAGATTCAACTTGAAGGTACTTATCGGCGGCTGACTGAATTTGTCCAATTAACTGATTCACCTGAAATAACCTACAAAGTAATGCAAGGGGTGCAGATCATCAGACAGATCCTCGATTGTGGTGCTGTCGGACTTTTTCAAGCAGATCCGGAGCACCCGCAACTAATGCGGATCGCTGAAGCCGGCGATAATGTCCAGTTTCCGGAAACTTTACCCTCTACTGACCTGATCCGCCTGGACAAACCTTCCATTTGGGTGTCCGGGAACCGCATTCTTACAGAACTTCACCGCAGCGGTAAAGTGAACGGTTATGAATATGTGGCGTCTGCACCATTGTTCCAGGGCGGAGGAGCATTCGGTTTGTTGGTTGCTGCCGGTAAGGGCAGTATTCCGATCAATTTGAGCCTGGATGGAATGGAATTGCTATCAGCATTGCTCTTGTCTCTTTTCCAACAGCAAATGCTGGTAAACAATCTCAATAATAAGATCGACCAATCAATTGGCATTATAAACTTGCGCAATCTCACTTTTGATTATATGAACGAAGCAGTCATTGTCGTGGATGACAAGCTCATAATCAAGGAGATCAACCTTGCAGCTGAATACATGTTCGGTTACGCTGCTTGGGAGGTAAAAGGTCAGACCTACGAGAATATCCTGATCGGAACGGATAGGCTGCTGCCCGCTTTCCAGGATGCTCAAAAAGGAAAAGCTACTTTCAATATCGGGGAGGCTTCGCTAAATCGCCGTGATGGTCAGTCATTCCCGGTAGAAGTCAAGGTGATACCCGTTGTTTCAGGTGAAAACGTTATCGGGATGGAAATCCTGATCACGGACATCAGTGAGCACGAAGAAAGCAAAGCGGTGACGCAGCAATTGGAGCATCGAGCGGTGCTGGGGGATTACACCGCGGCTTTTGCACATGATGTACGTAATCCAATCAACAATATATCCACCGGATTACAGCTGCTTTCCGCGTCCTTGGAAGAGGCTGATCCCAACCAGGATATCATCAACCGCATGTTGGGGGATTGCACCAGGCTGAATCACTTGATGGAATCTTTCCTTGCATTTTCCCGTCCTCTCGAATTAAAATTTGAACCCTTCGAAGCTGAGCCATTTCTCAAGCGCATCATCGATCGCTGGCAGCCTCGAATGGCAAGGGTAAACGTAAAACCGATATTAAGTGTGGAAAAAGACTTAAAAAGGATCATAGGTGATCCACGCTCTCTTGAAAATGTATTTACGAACCTGATCTCAAATGCATTGGAAGCGATGACAGAAACGGGTGATACTCTGGCGGTTAAGGCTGTAATGATCAATGAGATCAATGGACACCCGGCTGTCGAGATCAGCGTTTCAGACAATGGTCCTGGTATCCCGGAAGATGTAAAAGAAAGAATCTTTGAACCTTTTGTGACCACTCGCAAAATGGGTACAGGGTTAGGACTGGCGATCACCAAACAGATCGTGAATGCCCATAAAGGCAGTCTCCGGGTGGATTCCTTTCCCGGTGGAACTGTTTTCACTGTACAATTACCTGCTGAAAGGGAAGTATCAAAATGAGTGTGTCGGTTTTGGTTGTTGATGATGAAGATAATGCGCGGGAATTTGTGGGTGCGTTGCTTGAAAAGAAGGGTTACGAGGTGATCCAGGCAGCAAGCCTGGGAGAGGCTCGTGAAAAAGTCAAAATGGGAATTGGCGACGTGGTCCTACTCGATGTGCAGTTGAAGGGTGAATATGGACTGAACCTGTTGTACGAAACCAGCAGCATGCCGACCCGTCCGCCGATCATCGTGATCACCGGTTTTGGGGATATTGAAACAGCTGTGGATGCCATGAAAAATGGTGCTACAGATTTTCTTACCAAGCCGCTCAACTGGCCGCAACTCGAAAAATCGCTGCAGCGGGCGTGCGAAACAGTGGCAATGCGCAGAGAGCTGGATCACTACCGCGAAAACCAGATAAAAAGTGTAAATTTCGTCATTGGGTCCAACGAAGAAGTAAAAACCACTGTGTCCCAGTCGGTAATTGCCGCAGAAAAACAGGTTTCTGTCCTGATTACAGGTGAAACAGGTACAGGCAAAGATGTAATCGCAAAATTCATTCACGCCAGTGGACCACGCGCGAATAAGCCATTCATCTCGATCAATTGCGCGGCCATTCAAAATACAATGCTGGAATCGGAACTCTTTGGGCACGAAGCCGGGGCTTTTACTAGTGCGGATAGAAAAAAACCCGGTTTAATGGAAATTGCCGATGGTGGCATGCTATTTTTGAATGAAATTTCCTCGATGCCGGTCGATATTCAGGCGAAATTACTCACGGCCATTGAGTCCCATTCTTTCAGACGGGTGGGTGGCACTGTCTTGATCAAAGTTGATGTACAGGTGATTGCAGCTTCAAATCGTGATCTCAAGGAAATGATATCGAAAGGTGATTTTCGAGAAGATTTGTACTACCGCCTGAAAGTGGTCGATCTGGATATGCCGCCATTGCGAAAGCGCAAGGAAGACATTCCGGAACTGGTTGGTTTCTTCATACGCGAGAATAATGCCCGTCAGGGGGTCAATGTGGTGAATATCTCACCGCAGGCGATGGAAGCACTGCAAAACTACTCGTGGCCGGGTAATATCCGCGAGTTGTCCAACGCAATTGAACGGGCGATGCTATTTTGTGATGGCATGACCATCAACTTGGGCGACCTTCCAAGAGATATTTCAACCGCGGGCTGAAACATCGTGGCATAGAACTTGCATCATACCCTCCAGAGACCTAATTCTGGAGGGCGAAATGTTTTCTATGAGTGTAAGCGATTTTATTATGACCATGGCGCTGGTACTACTCGTCATCGGTGTAGTGGTTTTGGGAATTGGTGTGTATACGTTGATCAAAAAAGTACTGGGCAAACAATTAAATACGATCGCGGATCAGACCACCAAGATAGCCCAAAAAGGGGTAACGGAAGAGATTTCCGGGTTGGTAGGAAATGCCCGTGCGTTGATCGAAGTGTTGAACGAAATGGTAAAAACGGCCACGGGCATCGGGATATTCCTGGTGATCTTGGGGATTCTATTAATGGTTGGAGCCTATCTACTAGTTTCAGGGCTTGGTTAATATTTCTCCGCTTTCTCCAGGATTTGCCAATTGAGAGGAGTTGCAATGCAGTTAACAGAGCTCATAGCGAAGTTGAACAACCTCAATGCTGATGCAGAGGTTGCTTGTTTTTTTAAATCGCTGCGTCAGGATGCACTGATTTGGGAAGGCTTGCATCAACTTACTTCGAATCAAGAAAGTTTGGACTCGTTTGTTCATCGCAATCTACCGCTACACCCGGGATCGCTGGGGGTGTTTGCTTTTGATCCCGACATCGTTATAAATGACCTGCAAGAAGGCAGTCTATCAAATTCATTGCTTGAAAAAGCGATGCTGGGTTACGAAGAGTATCTTCTGACAGACAGCCCTGCCTTAACTTTGGAACAGGCCGGGACCGTTGCAGCAGCGTTAATGGCAAAGCAACAGGCAGCCGGGAGCTGGTCGCTCGTATTCAAAGAAATCCATACACGCACCAGAAATTCGAATCCTGAAACCTACGTGCGATTCTGGAGGTCGATCCTGGTAATTGTGCTAAACCTTGTCGATGAGAGAGAGCAATTCCTACTCGATCTCGTGGCTGTTCACCAGCCGGAAACGGCTATCGATCTCGTTGTACACCTTGTGCTTTGTCTTCCCATCACAGACGAAGAACAGGCTGGATTATTGACTGCCTGCCTGGTTGGCTTGAACGAACAGCACCAGGTGCGTGCACTAAAAGTTCTACGGCAAAATGGCGGCGGGGTTCTCTCTGGAACGGTGGCCGTACGATTACTGGAGACATACCGAGATATTGAGTCAGGTGCCAAATCCACAGGAGATCACTGGAAAGATCCGATTTCGTCCACAAAAACCGCTTTCAAATATCAGGCAGTAGCAGATATCGCCCAGATTGCGGGAGATGATCAATATGCCATGTTAATGAATGATAAGGCGTTGGAAATACTGGCTGCTCTTGTAAAGCGGGGTAAGGTCAGGAAGGCCGGATTGTTCAATACGAGTGTATCTGATGAGAATGTTTTGGCTATGTTTTCTGAAGATGAGATGAGTGATCCGGACATTCAAAAAGAATTGGTGTATAGCGGCACATCGATTGATGCGCCGGCGGATGCAAATGTTCACCCGGTGAATTTGATCAAGAAGTCAAAAATAATGGCAAAGGCTGGAAACCTGGAATGTGCCAGAGAAGAGATCCGTACAGCGCTTGGAGGACTCTCCGATGCTGAGCTGGAAAAAGTACTCGTGAATGGTCCTGAACAGATAAATTCGTGGGATCCTCTGGAGAATTTGAATTTGCTTGTTGATACCCGGGCGTTCGAAGAGGCGGCCAAGGTGGCCGGATTCATGCTGCGCGACAATCCATCCAACATTGAGGTCAATCTGGCTGCCGCCAGGGCGGCGGTTGGCAGAGGAGATAATTCATCTGCAGCGATCCACTGGGAAACGCTAACGGCTTTGCAAGCCGATAATCGTGATTACAAACGCAATCTCGCGAAAGCGCTCGTCGCAACTGGTCAACTTGAAAGAGCCTACGAGGTCTACAACAAGTTAACTGAAAATGGAAAAACAGGGGATTTGGATGATCTCCTATCTTTTGGTGAAATTGCGCTAGAGGTAAAAAAGCCTGCAGATGCATTGATTGCATTGAACCACTTGTTAGAACGAAAGCCTGATCATGGTAAAGCACTAATGTTAAGCGCTATTGCGTATAGAAATACTGGTGAAAACTCACTTTCTGTGGATCGATTCAAACAAGCCATGCTATTCTCGGACGGGGATCCTCAACCCTGGATTGCACTTGCAGATCTCCAATGGTCGATGGGTGACCGTGACACATCGATCGCAACTCTCAAAGCAGGAGTGGCTGCCAACCCCGGCAATTTCGAAATTCAAGCTTCTTACGCCGGAAAGTTGATGCAGGAAGGATTGAACTCTGAAGCATTCACGCTTTTGAAAGAGCTATCATCCCGCGAGGCTGTTGTTGAGGTTGATCTACTATTAGTTGACGCAATGGAACGCCTTGGCATGCAGGAGATTGAGGAAACGCTTGAAATTCTTGTGGACCGGTATCCTGATGATGCACGGTTTCTGGCTGATTATGGTAAACGTCTCGTGTGGAAGGGAGAAACGACCAAAGGTCTGTCCTTATTGCAAAAGGCAGGTGATGAGATTTTTAATAACAATGAACTGGCACTGGCGTACCTGGAAGCGGTGTGTAAACCGGATTACCGATGCCTGGTATTTGAAAATCCTTCCAACAAATTGGAACGTCAAAAAACTTTTGGTTTATTACAAAATGTTCTGGCAGAAAAAGCGGAAGATGTACATGCCAGGTTGTTGAGTGCAGAATATGCGTTGTTCATTGGTGATGTGGAGTCCGCTTACAACTTGTTCAACGAACTGATTGGTGAGAATTCAGGTAAGAAATCTCTTGAACCTGCGCGGCTGTTTTCAGGTTTAGCCGTGGCAGCATCCCGCTGTGGTCAGTTGGAAATTGCCGGAGCGGCTCTTGATCAGGCTTTGCTGCTAGAACCTGACTGGCTGGCGTTACAAAATATCAAGGCAGAGATTCTCCACAAAACAGGAGATGATGCCGAAGCGGTAAAACTCGTGTTGAGTACATTGCAATCAACCCCTGCAGATCCTATGAATCAGATCTGGGCGGTCAATTTTTTGCAGAATATTGGTAGTCTTAAAGCCGCAACCGAGTTGATTTGTAGCTCGGTTGAAAAATACCCCCAACACCTGGGGTTGGTATTATTGAAAATTGAAAATGACCTGTTATCAGGAGAACCCGAACCTGACCAGGAAGTTCAGGATGGCTTGTTTGACCTGGTCGAGAAATGTGAAGACGCAGATCTGCTAGAAAGATCGGCAGTGGTATTTGCGCAAACAGGCAACCAGGAACGAACTGTCTTTTGCCTTGAAAAAGCCGCGGATCTTGGAAACCTAACAGCCAGGTTCGATCTGGCTGGTCTGTACAGGATCCGGAAAGAATTCAATTTTGCGCAGCGAAATCTGGATCTGGTCACCTCAAATGAGGCTCTGGTTCGATTATTGAAGCATGAGATGCTTTTTGCACTGGGAAAGTACGATGAAATTGAGTTTGAGGATTTGGACGAAAAAATTGATCAGGTTGAAATTGGCAGTTCAGATTTATTTGTTCCTTCTGAATGGATGGAATTGCTCAAATCTTCATGTCCAGTGTTGAGCCTGGCTTTCAAAGTCGCGATGAAAACAGGCGACTTAACAGAATTGGCAGAAAGTGTTCAACGCTGGTTATCAAATGAACCTGACAATGTTGAAGCCGGTGTCTATGGTGCCGAGATTGCCCTGGCAGCGGGAGAACCAGGTGCGTGTGACCCTTACCTCATGAACAGCACGAATGACCCGTCAAGTAGTTTTAGCAGACAATTCGAGTTGTTATGCAAAGAGAGAATGCTTGATCAGGATATTCTTTCAGCGGATCAGATCGATGAGATGGAGCTGTTTGAGGTAATCAACACTGAAGAACCCGAAAAGATCGCCCGGATCAGGGAGCTGGCAAAATCAGGCAGGCTGCAAGAGGCTGAGAGGTCTTTCGAAATGGCATTCAGTGTATTTGACGGAATGAAGGAAAAATCGCTGGTACTGCAGTTGGGAGTGTTACGTAATCTGGCAAAATGTGCGATCGAACTAAGCCGGTGGGGGGAAGCATTCCAGTTGGTAAATGCGGCTCGTTCACTCGCTCCTAAAAATCACGCATTAATTTCACTGTATCTTAAAGCCAGGACGCTGCAGGCTGAATTCCAAAATCGCGCGCAGAACCTGGGAATTAAGGCACACGATTATCCAATTTCAACTGGCAATGTCGAGTCGATTGCTGAGGTGATTGACGCCATCGGCGCAGAGGTCTTACAGCAGGAATCAATCCAGCATTGGTTTATCCGCTTACAGTTGGCATTGAATGCTTCGCAGGAAAACGTCCGTGAAATGGCGCAACTCACCCCCAGCGCCGAGGATGCCGCAGCTTTAATGGCAGGTTTACGTGTGATTGGCCAGGAAAATACAGCCAAGCAGGTTGGTAAGAAATTTGTTCAGCATCCGGGTGTGCTCTTTGAACTAGCATTGTGTCATCTAGAGGATGATTTACCGAAAGCCATCGAACACGTTTCAGGATCACTTGAAATTCATCCACACCAACCGCTTGCGTTCCGGCTTTTATCCAATTTATTTGAAAAATCCGGAAAGCTCATCGAAGCAGTGAGCATGCTGGAAAACGCGTTGTCCTATTGGCCGAATGAATCAAATTGGCACCTTGATGCAGCTGATCTATGGAAAAGGCTGGGAAACCTGGAAAAGCCGATCGAGCATCTCAGGCTGGCAAGTATTTACTCTCCAAGTGATATGGAGATTAAGCGGTCAATCGGAATAGCCTTGCTCAAGGCGAATAAATCAACTGATGCTCTACCATTCCTGCTGAATGTGGTGCAAAAGGATCCAGCTGATGGGGATTCCTGGACTGCATTGTCTGAGGTTTACCAGATGACTGGTGACCTTGATCTGGCAGAAGAATCAGCACAGAAGGCGATAGAGGTTAATCCGTCGGCAGTTAATGCGCGTTTACAGGCTGGCAAGGTCAGTTGGGCAAAGGGTGATCTCGACAAAGCCTTAGAACAGGTTAGGCTGGCGATTTCACTCAACCCGGAAGATCCTGACAATTACGTTTTTATGGCCAGGCTCTACGCTGAAAATGGAAACAAAGGGAAAGCGCTTGAATTTCTGGAGAAAGCCTCAAGAAGTGAAAATGAAACCGTTCGAACAGTTATTGAACACGCCAGCCTGCTTAAAGCACTCAATGGTTCAATCGCTGCGCGTGATCTGATCGCATCGTTCAGCCAGAAATACCCAGAGAATCCGGATTTGTTGATGTTACTGGCTGAAGCCGAGGATAGCTGCGGGGAAACCGGTAAAGCTGAAGCCGTAGCGAAAAAAGCGCTGGATATCCAACCCACAGAAAAGAATATTCATATGTTGTTGGGTAAGATCCTGGAGAAGAATGGCAACCTGGACCAGGCTGCCCATTATTATAGCCACGCGGTCGCCATTGAACCAACTTTTATTGAAGCGTACATAAAACTAAGTCAATTACACATCAGGCAGCGTGAGTATGGTAAAGCGAGAAAAGTCCTGGAGCAGGGTATTGAAAACTCCCCGGCAGACATCAATCTATATCTGACTTGTGCTTCCCTATTAAAAGAGGTCAAGGATTATTACGGTGCAGAAAAGATGCTACGCAAAGCATCGGCAATTGAACCCCGTAACGTATTGATACACCGCCAGCTTGGCGCGATTCTTGCACTAAACATGGTGCATCAATCTCAGGAAGTGAGCACTCAGATATGATCCTTCAACCTACATCCAGAGAAAGCAAAACAACATCACTCGATCGCCTAAAAATGCTCAAATTTCTGGATGCCGGATTGGCTGGCAATTCCAGCCGGTTTACCAGGCAGGCGGCTCTATCGTGGTTAACTTCCTTTCCGGGTGATCTCGAAGTAAACCTGGCTTATGCCAGGGCGCTTGTGCAGGAAAAACGTTTTGTGCACGCAGCCCCTGTCGTACAGAAGGTGTTGCGGGCTGATCCGGAATTTGCTGAGGCTGCCATATTGGGGGAGGAGGTATTCGCGAATTGCGAACCAAACTCACTGCCTAAGGTCGCTGGTACGATCAGAGCGCTGGGAGGTTATCCGGTTCATGGTGAAGCAGTACCGGAGTGGGCGAGTAAACTCAACCAGATCAGAAAACATCTGAATCACAACGAACTTGAACAAGCGCAGGATGCGTTGATGGAAATCATCAGCGAATCGGAGAAGGTGGAACTGGTTTGTTACTACCACTTGCTGCTGACCCAAAAGCAGGGTGACCGCGAAACGCTTATTACTTTGGCCAGGTTGTACCAGTCACGCTGGCCGGATTGTGTACCGATCGCATTGATGTTAGCCGATGCCCAGATGGGCAACGGTGAGACAGATGAAGCGGTTCGTTTGTTGCATTTTTGCGCCGCCAGTGATCCTTCCGCCCAGGTTGCCACACGTATGTGGGGGAAGCAATTTGCTTATCAACCCTTGTATCCGCAGGAAATGGTTATCGACCTTGACCTCCCAATACCGGCAGAAGTGGCCGGTAGGCTCGGATTGAATGTGCTAGCCCCGGCTGGGAGTGGTTTGGGCACGGGATCTACCGGAAAGACAGAAGCTACCGCTTTTGATGGCTACCGCGTGCTTCCCACTGAGGATGCGACATTTGCTGATCATCCCAAGACCAGAGATGCAGCAAAAAAAGTAAAATCCCCATTTATCACAGAGATCGAAGAGACATTTAAGAAGGTTGCCAACGACATTGGACAACCCAAGTTGACTCACAACGATGACCGCTTTCCGGCGTACGTGATCCTTACCATGCGCTCAGGATTAAAAGAACAATATGGTGTTCAAAGCACGAACCTGATCATTGATGAGTTGCGCAACCTTTCCAAGGTCGTCGAGCAAAAAGCGGGCTGGAGCTCAGTGATGTTCATGCCTGATGACCTGACCATTTGCGGAAAATACAACATTACTCCGGTAGACACGATCGATCCGTGGAAAATTAAACTCGCATTGGTCGACCTGGATAAAGCTTTGGAAAAAAGCGGAGAGCGGATCGGTGCTTTGCTCATCGTGGGTGGAGATGAGGTGGTGCCTTTCCATCGCTTACCAAACCCGACGGACGACGGCGACGAAAATGTGCCATCGGATGGCCCTTACGGGGCTCTGGATACCAATTATTTCGTTTCAGACTGGCCGGTTGGCAGGCTGCCGGGTGAGCATGGCACGGATGCGGGATTGCTGATGGAGCAACTGCACAGCGTACTCGCTTATCACAGCGCCGAACTTAAAAAACCTTCAACAATTACCTCTGTATTGCGGGTTTTATTCTTCTGGGATCAGCCCTGGGCGAAATATTTCACCAACATTGGTTACACTGCGTCAGTCTGGCGCCGATCCTCACTGGTGACCTTCCGGCCGGTTGGCGAAGGACGTAACCTATATCTTTCACCAAATGGAAAAACAAGCAGTTTTGATGTTCGTAAACTTGGACAAGCCCAAATCGGTTACTTCAATGTACACGGAATAGAAGACGGCTGTGAGTGGTATGGGCAAAAAGATCCCGTTGAGAACGAGAGCGGACCGGATTACCCAATCGCTCTCCGGCCGGCTGATATCGAAAAACTGACTTCATCGCCGCGAATTGTCTATTGCGAAGCTTGTTATGGTGGTCACATCTTTGGCAAAAAGGAATCTGAATCGATTGCCCTATCCATGCTTTCAAAAGGTGTTATGGCGATGATCAGTTCCACCACCATCTCATACGGCTCTGTCACTACTCCATTGATCGGCGCTGATCTGTTCGGGTACCTGACACTCAAAAACTTACGCGATGGCTTGTCAGTGGGTACAGCCATGACCAAGGCGAAGGTTGAATTTGTGCGGGAAATGAACCGCCGGCAGGGATATCTTGACGGTGAGGACCAGAAGACATTGATCTCCTTCGTTCTTTACGGAGATCCATTGGTTGCCTACGACCCCGGCAAGGCGATGCAGAAAGGCTCACCCCGCGATTTGAATCATCCTGTGATCAAAACCCTATCAGACATCAGTGTCTTGGAAAAACAGGAAGAAAAGTTGGATCCAAAAATGATCGCCCAGGCGAAAAATATGGTTAAAGGATATCTGCCCGGGATCGAATATGCCGAGGTACGCATCCGCAATCAACAACTGAATGGCTGGACAGCCTATAGTGGCGGAAAAAGAAGCGGAAAAACGCGGACTACTCCGGCAGGACAGGTTGTGGTCAGTTTCAGTAAACAGGTTACCCAGTCTGACCAGGTGCATAAACAGTATGCACGGGTAACCATGGATAAAGAAGGCAAAATGGTAAAACTGGCGGTCTCCAGGTAAACCATTCTCCATAAGAAGGACCGCGGTCACCTCCACCGCGGTCTTTTCTTTTTCAACATGAATATTGGTTATAATTCAGCAGATATTAGTCCAAAAGAAACAGGTGAGTTGATGACAACAAAAATGACTGGTGCAGAGATCAGGCAATCTTTTCTTGAATATTTCAAAGAGCGGGGGCATGCTGTAGTCCCTTCTTCGTCGCTTGTACCTGGTGGTGACCAGACCTTGCTATTTACCAACGCGGGCATGGTGCAGTTCAAAGATGTTTTCCTGGGGATGGACAAACGAGATTACACACGCGCAGTGGATTCGCAGAAATGTATGCGCGTAGCCGGTAAGCACAACGACCTGGATGATGTCGGTCGGGATGATACTCACCACACTTTTTTCGAGATGCTTGGCAACTGGTCCTTTGGAGATTATTACAAAAAAGAGGCAATCGAATGGGCCTGGGATTTACTTACCAAGGTATGGGGACTGAATTCAAAACGCCTGTACGCTACCGTATTCAAGGACGATAAGGGCGATATTCCGACGGATGATGAAGCGGTGGAATATTGGAAACAACAAAAGGGAATGGATCAAAGCCATATCCTTTACTTTGGCCGCAAGGAAAATTTTTGGGAGATGGCGGAAACCGGTCCCTGCGGACCTTGCAGTGAGATCCACATTGACCGCGGTGAGGAATTTTGTAATCGAAAGCATGAATCAGGTCACGTGTGCCGAGTGAACGGTGATTGTTCACGTTTTTTGGAGATCTGGAATCTTGTTTTTATCCAGTACAACCGCCTGAGCGCTGACCGTTTTGAACAACTTCCAGCAAAGCATGTGGATACTGGGATGGGCTTTGAACGCATCGTATCCATTATGCAGGATGTAAATTCCAATTACCGCACCGACCTTTTCTCACCAATGATGGACAAGATAATGGAACTGGCCGGCACGAGCCGATTGGACATGGATGCCAACTTCACTCCCTATCGAGTGGTCGCGGATCATACCAGGGCGGCGGCTTTTCTGATCGCGGATGGAGTAGTGCCCGGCAACGTGGGCAGGAACTACGTCTGCCGCATGATCATTCGCAGGGCAGCGCGGTTTGCATCAAAGATCGGACTCAATGAACCCTTCATGGCACAGATCGCACAGGTAGTGATCGACCAGTATGGTCAGGCTTATCCGGAATTGATCAAGAACCGCAAGAGCATCCAGGATAACCTTACACGGGAAGAGAAGCGTTTTCAACGTACGGTTGAATCGGGGTTGGCGCACTTGGAGGATTTGCTTGACGAATTGAAAAAATCCGGCGGAAAAACGCTGGATGGCACCAAGGCTTTTGAACTCTATGCCACACACGGCTTACCATTGGAAATTACCCGCGATATTGCCCGTGAAGTGAACTTGGATGTGGATGAGGTTGGATTTAAAGCATCGATGGAAGAACACAAAGTGCAATCCGGTGCTGGCAAGGCTTTTGGCAGTATGGGGGGAGACCAGGTTGAAGTCTACCGTAGGGCTTATGACAAATATGTTGAAAACGGTCAGCTGCCCCGCAGTGGAGTCAAATACAATCCCTACGCCTGGTTGGAAGTGGACTCTACACTGATCGGGCTATTTTCAGAAGGTGAAGAGCTGGAAGAAGCTGAACAGGGTACTGCGGTTGAAGTGATCGTTCCGCAAACCGGTTTTTACATAGAATCCGGCGGGCAGGTGAGTGACACAGGTACGATCATTGCCCTGGATAACAGCTGGGAGATAAAAGTAAGTGATGTCCGTCGACCTGCTGCCGGAATCATCATTCATATCGGCACCGTCTCTCGCGGATCAGCACGAATCAATGACCAGGTGAAGCTGAAAGTAGATCGCGACCGGCGCATGGACATCATGCGCAACCACACCGCCACCCATCTGTTGCATGCCCAGCTGCACAAGGTTCTCGGAGAACATGCCCGGCAATCCGGCTCACTGGTAGCCCCGGATAGGTTGCGGTTTGACTTTACCCACCCTGATGCGATCACCCAGGAGCAGCTGGACGCGATCGAAAGCGGCGTTAATCATGAGATTCTGGCTTCGCATTCCCTGGCGATACAGGAAAAGTCTTTGCAGACTGCCATGTCAGAAGGCGCAATGGCTTTGTTCGGTGAGAAATATGGTGAAAAGGTCCGCACTGTAATCATCGATCAGGAACATCCCATATCGTATGAATTGTGCGGTGGTACTCACGTTGAAAATACCGGCGACATAGGCACATTCCTCATCATCAGTGAAGGAAGTGCTGCCGCGGGTATCCGGCGTATCGAGGCTGTAACAGGACGCGGAGCATATGAAGTGATCCGTACACGCAACAGGGTCTTGCGGCGTGCTGCCCGACTCACAAATTCGTCAATGGAAGAAATTGTCGCCAAGATCAGCGGCATTCAGGATGAAGTGGAATCCTTGCGAGTTCAGCTGACTCGCACCCGGCAGGAGTGGGTCAAAGCGGAATTCGAGGAAAAACTTGGACAGGTAACGCCTGTGGCAGGTATTCCGGTGCTCTCGGTTTTGTTAAAAGGCGCGGATATTGAAAGCATGCGTCAGATGACCGACATTTTCCGCCAGAAGCATCCATCCGGAGTGGTCGCCATCGGTTCCGTGATCAACGATAAACCGATGCTTATTGTCGCCGTGACCGAAGACCTGGTGAAGCGCGGGCTCAACGCGGGAGAATTCGTGCGGCAGGCGGCGGCGCTTGTCGGAGGCAGCGGCGGTGGAAGGCCGGTACTCGCGCAGGCGGGCGGTAAGTATCCTGACAAATTACCCGAAGCCATGGCAACCATTGTGGATCTGGTAAAACAAAAGTTGAGTTAAAAGTCAAGCGGCTGTCATGAGTTATCAGACAGCCGCTTTTGATATTGCCTTAGCAGTCTATTCGTTTTCCGGCAACCAGCAGCACAGCACAAGTTCTTTCGCGGCTTTCACTTCGTCCAATCGGCTGACTGGAGTGTTGTGTGGGGCGTTCTTCAATAGTTCCGGATCAGTGTGTGCTTCCTCTGCGATCTTTAGCAGCGCATCAGCAAAAGCGTCGAGAGTTTGTTTGTTTTCTGTCTCGGTTGGTTCGATCATCAGCGCTTCATGCACGATCAAAGGGAAGTAGTTGGTGGGCGGGTGGAAATCATAATCCATCAGGCGCTTGGCGATATCGAGCGCGTGAATGTCCGGCACTTCCGGCCAGACTCCTTCAACCACGAACTCGTGCATGCAGGTCCGGTTATAAGGAAGCGTATATTTACCACGTACTTTTGAAAGTAAATAATTGGCGTTCAGTACAGCGAATTCCGATATTCGGCGTAAACCATCTGATCCATTCATCCTGATGTATGTATAAGCCCGCACAAGCATCCCAAACTGACCATAGAAGGTTTTTACCCGTCCGATCGACATGATTGGGGTAGTAAAACCGTACAGTGGAGGGAGATCCTCTGTCCCCGGTTCAACGATGCCCACGACCGGTGAAGGGAGAAAGTCAGCTAGTTGTGAGGTCACAGCTACCGGACCGGAACCCGGTCCACCGCCGCCGTGTGGTGTGGAGAACGTTTTGTGCAAATTGAAGTGCATCACATCGAAGCCAAGGTCACCCGGACGAGCAATTCCAAGCAAAGCATTCAGGTTGGCTCCATCACCGTACACAAGTCCTCCTGCCGCGTGAACAATTTCGATTACCTCGGAGACATTTTCGTCAAACAACCCCAGCGTGTTGGGATTGGTCAACATCAAACCGGCGATGGTATCGTCACAAATCTCGCGCAGCGCAACCAGATCTACATTACCCCGTGCATCGGAAGGCAGGTGGACAACTTCCAATCCGACCATTGAACAGGTGGCTGGGTTGGTTCCGTGTGCAGAATCAGGGATCAGAACACGTGTGCGTTTGAGGTCGCCGCGTGATTTGTGATATGCATTAATGATCTTGACCCCGGTAAATTCACCCTGCGCTCCGGCAGCGGGTTGTAAGGAGATTGCAGCAAATCCGCTGATCTCTTTCAAATACTCCTGCAGTTGATACATTAAGAACAGGTTACCCTGAATCGTCTCAAGAGGTTGTAACGGGTGTGTGAAAGCAAACCCCGGCAGCCTTGCGGTAACCTCATTGATCTTCGGATTGTATTTCATCGTGCAGGAACCAAGCGGGTAGAAACCTTTGTCGATGCTGTAATTCATGGCGGAAAGATGGGTGAAGTGTCTGACGACGTCAATTTCAGCCAGTTCCGGAAATGGAAGATCAGCGCGCACAAGATCAGCCGGCAATTCGTACTTCGGTACATCTGATTCCGGGAATCGCACACCAGACCTGCCGGGTGAAGATAGTTCGTACAGGGTGGGCTCAGTCATGGCTTGCCTCCTTTAAAGCTTCTGCAAATGCTTCGATGTCCTCTTTCGAGATCACCTCGGTCACAGCGACAAGCATGTGATTGGCAAGGTCAGGATTAATCTTTGCCAGGTTCAATCCACCCAGGAATCCGTCTTCCAATAAATGTTGATTGATGTGATCAACATCACCCGGGCATTTGACCACAAATTCATGGAAGAATGGTTTATCTGTCAGTACTTCAAATCCTGGTAGCCGATTGATCAATTCTGCTGTGTAATGCGCTTTTTGATAACACAGATCAGCCACCTGCTGCATACCCTGTTTTCCTAACAGGCTCATGTAGATCGTCGCTGCAAGCGCCATCAAACCCTGGTTCGAGCATATGTTGGAAGTAGCTTTTTCCCGGCGAATGTGTTGTTCGCGGGCAGTCAGGGTTAGCACATACCCGCGTCTGCCTTCGCCATCAACAGTTTCTCCCACCAAACGGCCTGAGATCTTGCGTACAAAATCCTTTTTTGTAGCCAGGAATCCCAGGTAAGGACCACCAAATGATAACGGAATACCCAGGGGTTGCCCTTCTCCCACCACAATGTCAGCTCCCAGTTCACCCGGTGTCTTTAGAATCCCCAAAGCTGTTGGATTCACGATGAAGGCGATTAATGCGCCAATTTCATGTGACTTTCTCACGAGTTTGTGGAAATCGTTGATACGTCCAAAAAAGTCGGGGTACTGGACCATTACAAGGGCAGTTTGATCATCCAGGCGGTCACTTAATTGATCCGGAGATTCTTTCAAATCTGCCTTGTCTTCAACAGATACCAGTTTCATGTTCTCATACCCGCACAGGTAGGAACACATCACCTCACGATACTCCGGATTGACCGATGAAGAGATGATGATTTTCGGGCGTTTTCCCCTGAAGTGATGGTAAGCCATCAAACCAGCCTCTGCCGCTGCTGTCGCGCCATCATAATGCGAGGCGTTACTCACCTCCATGCCGGTCAGGTTGGCAATGAGGGTTTGAAACTCAAAGATCGCCTGGAGTGTACCCTGTGAGATCTCTGGTTGGTAGGGAGTGTAGGCTGAGAAAAATTCACCGCGGTTGATCAAAGCATCAACAGCGGCGGGGATGTAATGCTGGTAGGCACCAGCCCCCAGGAAACTAACCAGGTCGGCGGCTGTTTCATTCGCAGTGGAAAATTCCCGGAGTTCCGCCAGCGCTTCCATTTCGGTAATTCCTTTCGGTAAACCGAGTTTTGGAAAGCGGTGTTTCTCAGGAACATCGGTGAAAAGGTCTTTAATGTCCTTCACACCGATGCTCGCCAGCATGGCTTCTCTCTCGGCATCGGTATGTGGTATGAACATTAGTGACCTCGGGTTTCGCAAAACGCTGAGTAGGCAGTGGCATCCATCAGGGAGTCAGCTTCAGAGGCATCCTTCAACTCAACCTTGATCATCCAGGCTGCACCGAAGGGATCTGAATTGATGAGTTCGGGGGAATTCGCGAGTTCTTCATTGATCTCAATGACCTTACCCGAAACCGGCAGAGTAACATCTGCGGCTGCCTTTACAGATTCGATCGTACCCACGATGGTACCCTTCTGAATTTCATCACCTACTGCCACAGTGACCTCGAAAAAGACCACATCAGAGAGCTGATCCTGCGCATAATCCGAGACTCCCAGCGTGGCTACATTTCCTTCAACCCTCAACCATTCATCCGTGCTCGCGTATTTCAATCCCTCGGGTGTATTCATAGCTTATTCCTCCATCGTTTGATATATATTCACAGATTGATTTTGAATGATAGGTTAACTACTCATTCTACCGAATTACGTTTCGGCTTTTCTACTTCATTCTACGGATCACTGCGAAAAAAGTCAAGAAAATCAGGCGGCCGGGGGTCTGAGCCGTTTGACAAACCTGAGTTTGCCTGAAAAGAATGCCAGAAAACCAACAAACCTTAGCAAAGCCGCCCCGATCAAACCTGCCTGAATGGAAATCACATCTGCCAGGAGGGTGCCGATCATTGGTGCAAAAATTGCCGCCATGTATTGCATCATCTGCGCCACCGAGACAAATAAAGCGCTGTATTCGACCGGTACTGTTTTCATTAATTCATCGAAAAAGACGAGATCGAGCCCGGCCTGAAATATTCCGGCGAACCCGGCAAAAACTGCTATCTGCCAGGGAACCTTGGTGAACGACAACAACAATGGATATATTGAAATGCCAAGAGTCGTCCAAATTAAAACCGATAATGAACCGCGCTTTCTGGAAAACCGTGTCCAGAAAAAATAACCGATGATTAGAATGGCGGTTTGCGACATGGTAATAATTGAGATCCAACTATCTGATGCGTGAACAACGCGGACAAGATAGATCGGGATCAAGGGTGCAGAAAGTTGGATCCCGCTCATTACCAGCAACCGCTTAAGCATAAAGTTCATGAAAGGTTTTTCACTCCAGACCAATTCTTTCATTTCCTTTATTTGAGCAGCCAATCCCCGTTTGAAGACCAGTGGGGCGGGCATTTTAGGAGGAAGGACAATATGAGAGGAGTAGTAATAACTGATCAGTCCGCCGATGGACAGGCCAATGAACATTAACTGGTAATTGAGCGGGAAGAGTACACGATCCAGCATCTGGCCGAACCCAAGCACCGCCAGTGTTGTGGTAAGTCCCATGGTGGACCAGCGCCGCGACATTAATTCAAAACGGCGGTCAGGACCCGCTACAGCATTCATTACTACGGAAAAGGTGATCGATACCAGGGTTTGCGGGATGGTGGCCACAGCCCAGATCAGGAGGATCGAATTGACCAGGATATCGCGCGGGATGAAGAAAGAAACCACTCCAGTGATCGCATAGCTGGTGATCACCAGCAAACGCGCGATGCTGAACCACTTGACCACGTTCTCCTGCCGTTGTAAAAATCGACCGAGTGGGATGGCAAGCAGGAGACCCGTAATCGCGGGCATTGAGGATAGCAATCCCACCTGGAATGTACTTGCATCCAGGTAGGTGAGGAACACGGGAAGGAATGGACTGGCGGCATTGGCAATTCCTACGCCAATGGCATCAACCTGGACGTTGCGAAAATTCCGCTTATCCTGTGTGGATAGATTTCTGGTTTGCTGATTTGATTCGTTATTATCCAAGAGTCATGACACCAACGCGAGCGATGACATGCATTATACCAACGACCCTTTGAAAAACCTCTTTCTACAAAAAATGAACAGGAGGTGATTAAGGTATAATGTCTGCGAGGAAAGGAACGATAAAGAAAATCCGGAAAGAGAAGCGCATGGACCGGTTTACAAACCGGTTGACGAGGATGAGGGTTCTTTACCGCGAGGTAAAGTTAACCGGCAGCACCGGGAAAATCGAAAGATCAGCGGATGCCCTCCAGGTCGACAAGACCTGAACTTTCCAATCAACAATAAAATTCCTTTCCAGCGGAGATATTGCATCTCCATCAATCCATGTTTCTTCATAGGAGGAATAGATGTGTGGAATCGTCGGTTATATCGGTAACAGAAACGCGACACCGATAATTCTCAACGGATTAAAGAAGCTGGAATACCGCGGATATGATTCTGCTGGCCTGGCTGTATTAACCAATGGGAAGATAGAAGTCCGCAGAAATGCGGGAAAACTCAGCAATCTTGCCAACAACATCCACACCGATCCGATTGCAGGGACAATTGGCATCGGGCATACCCGCTGGGCTACCCATGGTGAACCCACCGCTCGCAATGCCCATCCGCATCTCTCAAGCACCGGGGAAGTGGTCGTTGTGCATAATGGGATCGTTGAAAACTTTATCGAACTAAAAGAAGAACTGCTCGCTGAAGGCGTAGTATTCCAATCGGATACAGATACAGAGACAATTGTTCACCTGGTGGACAAATACTACTCTGTCACGAATGATCTTGAATTAGCGGTGCGCCGTGCGCTCGAACTGCTCAAAGGTGCGCACGGGATTGTTGTGTTCTCCTCCCGTGAGCCGGATAAGATCATTGCAGCCCGCATTGGCAATGCCGGTGGTGTCGTGATCGGACGGGGAAAGGATGAGAACTTTATTGCCTCGGATATCCCTGCGATTCTTGAACATACCCGGCAGCTGATCTTCCTGGAATCCAGGCAAATGGCCGTAGTAACTCAACAAGGGGTCAGGATCACGACGATCGAAGGGAATCCTGTCGAAATACAACTCTCTACTGTCGCGTGGGATCCTGTTTCAGCGGAAAAGGGAGAATACCGGCATTTTATGCAAAAAGAAATCCATGAGCAGGTTCGATCCCTGACCGACACATTGGCCGGAAGAGTGAACTTCGTGGATGGAACTATTCGTTTACCGGAACTGAACCTGAATCCGGAAAAGGCAAAAAACATCAACAAGATCGTCCTGACAGCGTGCGGGACAGCTTCACATGCCGGCATGGTGGGTCGAATCCTGATCGAACGCATTGCGCGAATACCAGCGGTGATGGAGATTGCTTCAGAATTTCGTTATTCGGATCCGATCGTAGACGAACACACGACGGTAATTGCTATCAGTCAATCTGGGGAAACTGCCGATACTCTGGCTGCCATGGAAGAAGCCAGGAAGAAGGGTTCCACTATTTGGTCGATCGTTAACGCGATCGGATCTCAGGCGATGCGTGTTGCTGACGGCTACATCTCAATGCAGACAGGCCCTGAGATCGGGGTGGCATCAACCAAGGCATTTACCGCTCCTCTAGTTGACCTTTATATGCTGGCGGTGCTGCTGGCTGACCAAAGAGGAACACTTCCTGTAAAAGAGCGGCAACGCCTGGTAAAAGATCTCAGCCTTGTACCGGAATTAGCCGGCCGCTGCCTCGACCGTGAAAGCGAGGTGGAAGAGACTGCAGCGTTATTGAAGGATAGCCGCGATATGTTATACCTGGGCCGTGGAATCAATATGCCGATCGCCTATGAAGGTGCATTGAAATTAAAAGAAATTTCCTATATTCATGCTGAGGCATACCCGGCTGGTGAAATGAAACATGGCCCGATCGCATTGATCGACAAAGATATGCCAGTACTGGCGATCGCAACCCGTGACCCGTGGTATGAAAAAATGATCTCACAGATCGAGCAAGCCAAAGCCAGGGGCGGCATCGTAATTGCCGTAGCGACGGAAGGGGATGAACGGGTTAAGGATTTGGTTGATCGCGTGTTGTGGGTACCAGAGACACCCTGGATGCTCAGCCCGGTGATTACCGCGATACCGTTGCAGATTTTGGCTTATCACATTGCATCTATGCGAGGTCTCGATGTGGATCAACCCAGGAATCTTGCAAAATCCGTGACCGTGGAATAATACGAAATCGCCTGATCACTCAGGCGATTTCGTTTTTGATCAAGACTATTAATGAGTTTAGTATCCCGTTCACCATTACTTTGTCTTGGAATAAGATGGAAAAAGGTTCCTGGTTGATCCGGATCAGGGGTCCTTTTTTCCCGGCTTCCCAGCTGAGATTGATTCCCAGTGGTGCGAGTTCACTGATAATCCGGTTCAGACGGATGGATGGTGAGAGGATGACATCCCGGGAAGAAGGGCAGGAGGAGAGGATCATTTGCGCGATCCTATAAGCGATTGTGTTGGTGTGATCCGGAGAGGGAACTTTCCCCATTAGTTCTTTCAGTAAAACAGAAAGGATCGATCGGGTTGTCGCAATCGGAACTGAATCTACCAATTGATATTGTCTTGCGGGTCTGCCTGGAGTTGAGTAACGCACTTTAAGTGGATGTGCAACGATTTCACCCCGATACAACAACTGCCTGATGTGATATTGAATATCTGCCTTGGTGAGATCAAGCGTGCGGCTTATTTGATCGACACTTGCGGGTTGATTTTGTTGCAGATATTGTTTGATTTGTGACGAAGTATTCATTAATTGATAATTAAGAAAAAGAAATTTATATTAATTATAGGCTTGACACAGCAAAAAGCAAGTATAGAATGTTAATAATCCCAAAGAGCGAGGTGACTATGGAAGCCAACCAGGATTTGTATAAACCAGGTTATGAAATACCTGAAGAACTGCGCCAACAAGTAACTATTACAACGCTGGAACGAATTTATAACTGGGGACGTAGTAATTCCATGTGGCCAATGATGTTTGGCCTGGCCTGTTGCGCGATCGAAATGATCTGCACGGCAGCCAGCCGGTATGATTTTTCACGATTTGGTATGGAAGTGATGCGGCCGAGCCCGCGCCAGGCTGATGTGATGATCGTGGCTGGAACGGTGACCAAAAAGATGCTGCCGCAGATCGTCCGATTGTACAACCAGATGTCATTGCCCAAGTATGTGTTGGCGATGGGTGCCTGTGCCTGTGGCGGAGGTCCTTTCAAGGAAGGGTACAACGTTGTGCCAGGAATTGATACCTACATCCCGGTCGATGTGTACGTTACGGGTTGCCCGCCAACACCTCAGGGCTTGCTGAACGGATTACTCACACTGCAAAAGAAGATCAAAATGGAACAGATGAAAGAAACAGGTTGGTATTCCAAAGAACCTGTTGTGGAGGTTCCGATTCCTGTTCTCGGACCTGATGTTTTCGATCCACGCAAAAGTGATCTTATCATTACGGAAACACACAAACCGGAAGTACTCTCCACCGAGGAATCAACAGTGGAAGGAGAATCAAAATGACAGATCAACCTGTTCTTGATGCCACTTATACCGATCTATTGAATGAGTTTCCTCAAGCCGTGGAGCTGGAAGCGCGTCCGGGTTTTACCGGGGTGGTTGTACTTACCTCCGCATTGATCGACGTCATGACCTATTTACGGGATCGGAAGGGGTATGATTATCTTTCCTCGGTTACCGCTGTGGATGATTTTCCGGAGGATAAATTGGAGATTGTTTACCTCCTCTTTAAAACCACCGGAGGCGGAATAATTGAGCTGAAAGTGTTTACCCAGCGCGATGAACCTGTCGTACCCAGTATTACACCACTGTATCAAGGCGCGGAATTCCAGGAGCGCGAAGTTTGGGATCTCTACGGAGTAAAATTCACCGGTCATCCGGATCTTCGGCGCTTGCTCCTGTGGGAGGGATTTTCCGGGCATCCGTTGCGCAAGGACTGGAAAGAACCTTTTTACGAGGAAGAGGTAAAGCCTTTCAAAACCCGCTGGCCGGAAGGGAAGGGCGTGCGCAGCGAAAATTTGAACCCGTTCAAAGATAATGTGCAATATCCACGCGATTTTGACCCCAATACTTACGAACCCGATGCGGACAGGAATGTTTACAAACTCCTGGAATCTCAGATCCCGGCAGAGACTGGAGATTTTAAGGTTGATCATCTGGTGGTGAATATAGGGCCACAACATCCATCCACACACGGCGTTTTCCGCATGGCAGCTCTGCTGGAAGGCGAAAAAGTACTGGCCTTGAAACCTGTGATTGGCTATCTGCACCGCAATCATGAAAAGATCGGAGAACGCAATACCTTCGTTCAGAACATGCCCTTCACTGACCGCATGGATTACTTATCCTCAATGAGCAACAACTTCGGATACGCGATCACGGTCGAAAAATTACTAGGGGTAAAACCCCCTGAACGGGCTGAGTATTTACGTGTAATGATGGCTGAGTTGACGAGGATTGCCAGCCACACAATGGCGATCGGGTTTTTGCTCAATGATCTGGGCGCGTTTTTCACCCCATCACTTTATGCATTGGAAGAACGCGAGCTCATCCTGGACATTTTTGAGTCAGTTGCCGGTTCGCGGATGATGTGCAATTACTTCCGCTTTGGTGGAGTCGTTCGTGATATTCCTGAAGAAACCCTGAAAAGTGTAAAAAAATTGGTGGAGGATCGCTTACCCCGAAAAGTGGATGACCTTGATCGCTACCTTACGGACAATGAAATTGTCCGCGTCCGCTGCGAAGGAATTGGTGTGTTAACCGCTGAGGAAGCGATCGCTTACTCAGCCAGTGGACCGATTCTTCGTGCATCAGGCGTGCCTTACGATATCCGGAAGGTGGATCCATACAGTATTTACGACCGGCTGGAATTTGATGTCTGCTACCGGCAACATGGTGATGTGTATGATCGCTACCTGGTCCGGCTGGATGAAATCAGGCAAAGTTTACGCATCCTGAAACAGGTTATTAACCAGATTCCGGAAGGACCGATCATGACAGGTAAGGTGCAATACATGGTAAAAGTCCCTGCCGGAGAATCTTATGGCAGGGTTGAAGGTCCGCGTGGTGAGTTAGGTTTCTACGTGGTTTCGGATGGAAAACCAAATCCCAAACGCTACCATGTGCGCGCGCCATCGATGATCAACACAACAAGTCTCGAGAAAATGTGCGTGGGCGGCAAGATTGCTGATGCGGTTACCATACTTGGGGCTGTTGATGTTGTTCTGGGCGAAGTCGATCGATAGGTAGAAGGAGAGAAAATGAACGGACTCGGTTTAGTAAAAGGGCTGGCACTAACTTTCAAACATTTTTTCTCCACTTACATGGCGGATATTTTTGGCGGGAAAAATTCCATAAGGCGACGTGGCACGATAGACGCCGATGGTCTATTCACCATACAATACCCTGAAGAATCAGTGGTGATCCCGGAAGAATTTCGGGTAATTCCATTTCTCGTTTACACGCTGGGGGAGGATGGAGAGCGTAAATATCGCTGTACTGCATGTGGCATTTGTTCAAAAGTGTGCCCGACACAATGTATTTGGATTACGCGCATGAAAGATCCCGAGACGGGTAAACCGATAACATCATCGCAGGAATTCTACATTGATGTTGACAAGTGCATGAACTGTGGAACGTGCGCAGAATTCTGCCCATTTGATGCAATCAAGATGGATCATGATTACCGTATCGCTTCCTATACACGTGGCGAAACGCATATTTATCCAAAACCCCAGTTGGGTAAACCTCTTGAATACTATGTTAAAATTCGACCATTGAATTATGCGCTTGAGGAGGCGGAACGGGCGGCGAAAGCTCAGCCCAGGCAGTAATATGAACTTGTTGAATTCTGATACTGAGATTCTGTTTCCGGTCAGGGTGATTCCATCGCTGCGCGATTTGCGTGGAACACAATGGATGGAACTGATCGACCGTCTTACGAATTTGCCAGCTGAAAATGATGAAGTTGTGGCATTCAGTCTGATGATGGTGAGACTGGGCGGGTGTAATGCCTGTAATGCAGACTCTTTTAGAGCGATGCGTGGATGCACTCATTGCGCCAGGTTGACCATCCGACGATTCAAGAATTCGGACCAGGATTTAATAGATTTGCTAGAGTCTGCCAGGGAAGAAGCAAGAGAGTACCTGGATAAATACCAGTGAATCTTGATCAGGGTACCGACTTAATCCTGATCACCTGTAATTGATTATTAGTGGATCATCAATCCAATATAAAGGAAAATTCATGACGGAAAACACCGTTAATCAGAAAATCGTAGGAGTTCGATTTTCAAAAGTAGGAAAAGTTTACAACTTCGACGCGATAAACCTTGATAACATACAAAAGGGGGATGTGGTGGTTGTGGAAACCAGTCGCGGCTGGCAGTTGGGAGAGGTCGTCTCATTTGTCGACCCAGCCAGTCAGCCGCCGGAAACCTCCTGGAAACCACTGGACAGACTGGCTACTCCAAAGGATCTCATGCAACGGCAATCCTGGCAAAATCTGGAGCCGGAAGTTGTTGAAAAATGCGTTGCGCGGGTGAAAGAGCTACACTTGAACCATGTAAAGGTCGTTTCTAGCGAATATAGCTTTGACGGTAGTAAATTGACTATATTATTCTGCAGCGATACCGAGGACAAGGTGGAATTGAAATCCCTGCGTTCGGACATGCAGAAAATGTACGCTCCGGCTCAGGTGGAATTAAGGCAGATCGGACCCCGCGATGTGGCAAAGACTATGGGGGGAATGGGCGCGTGCGGTTTGGAATGCCGTTGTTGCACGCGTTTCATCACCGAATTCAGTTCGATTTCGATTAAGATGGCCAAGGAACAGGGGATCTCACTGACACCGGCGGAGATCACAGGAATGTGCGGTAGATTACGCTGCTGCCTGATTTATGAATATGATAACTACGTTGAAGCACGGAAATTATTGCCAAAAAAGAATAAACGGGTTATGACCCCGGATGGAGAAGGCAAGGTTGTTGATGTTCAGGTCTTACGGGGTTTGGTTGTCGTTGAGTTACCTGAACGCGGTAAACGTGAATTTGATCAAAACGATATCCAACTGCTTGAAGAGACTGAGATCCTCAATAAAGCTGCCACCTCCTTTGTTTCAAAGCATGTGGGAGGAAATAAGCAGGGTCAGCGCCATTAAAAAGAAATGATAATTGACACGAATAACGAAGGCTGGAGCGGTCAAAAAAAGATCCTGGTCATCCTGGCTCATCCGGATGATCCGGAATTTTTTTGTGGTGCAATGATCGCGCGCTGGTGTGCGCTGGGTCACCAGGTTTCCTACTGTCTGCTTACGAAAGGTCAGCGCGGAACACAGGATGCGGAATTGGACCCGCGAGTTGTTAGCAGTGTCCGGGTCGGAGAGCAATTGGACGCAGCCGCAGTTCTGGGTGTGTCTCAAATCCATTGGTTGGACTTCGTGGATGGCGAACTGGTTGCTGACCTGGCATTACGCAATGCCATTGTAAAAGAGATTCGTCAGGTCAAACCTGATATTGTGGTTAGCTGTGATCCTTCCAACCTGTTTCCGGAACCTGACCGCATCAACCATCCTGATCATCGTGCAGCTGGTCAGGCTGTCATCGATGCCGTTTTCCCTGCTAGCGGTAACCCCGGATACCAGTTAAGAGACGATACCGGTGTTATTCCTGCCCACCAGGTAGAAGAAGTGTGGCTGAGCCTGACCCATCAACCCAATTGTAGTTTTAACTTATCAGAGTATCTGGATATCAAGATAGAAGCGATTTTACGCCACCGGTCACAGATCAATCTTACTGAGGACGAGATGAAGGAACGGTACTCATCGCGCCTGGAAGAGGACCAAATTACGGGGGAAAAGGCGTTCTTTGAAAAATTCAGGCGTTTTCGATTGGCAATTAAATAATCAGATTAATCTAACAAATAACGCCATAAAGTTGACAATTATCGTTGTTGCAAGATAAGATTCATTTTGATATAATGCTGTTGGTCTGAATAATCAGATTAAATAGCGCACAATGACCGCAAAAAAAACACTCCTTTCTGAATTTCTCGTTTACCTGTCTTCGCTACCGGAAGATTCAATCCAAAGAATCCCATCTCTGATTCAGTTAAGTAAAATATTGGGAATCAGCGTTGCCACCCTAAGGGAGCAACTCGAAGAGGCACGCTCCCTGGGGCTGGTGGAAGTCCGTCCAAAAGCGGGAATAAAAAAGCTACCATACAACTTTTCTACAGCAATCAAACCCGGATTGATCTACGCCGTCAGGGCGGGTAGCCTGTCTTATCATCAGTTTGCAGACCTGCGCAGACACCTTGAGAGTGCTTACTTCGTTGAGGCTGCTCAGACACTAACTCCCCTCGATATTGACAGGTTAACTGATCTAATCACAAGCGCTCAAAGCGGTTTCAGGGCGACACCTGGTAAGGTGCCAGCACAAGAGCACCGCGAATTCCATTTGACCATCTATAAAAATTTGAAAAATCAATATTTGACCGGAGTTCTGGATGCTTTTTGGGAAGTTTATCACCTGAGCGGCATGGAGGTCTACCCTGATATCACCTATATAGACCGGGTCTGGCAGTATCATGAACGTATTGTGGAGGAAATTCGCGCTCGGAATTATTCACTCGGTTTAGCCTTACTTACAGAACATATGGATCTCGCCAACCAGCGGGAAAAGAATGTACCCAGATCGGCTTTTGAATAACACATCTCATTTTGGAGACGAAGATTTATGCAAAAAGAGGCAATGATCGAAAATGATTTTTGCATTACATTCAGCACGGTAAATGGTTCAGGCAGTGCTACCGCGAACATCACTCTAATGCGGGCACTGTTCCGCATGGGAATTCCTGTTTCGGGAAAGAATATTTTTCCTTCCAACATTCAAGGCCAGCCTACCTGGTTCACTCTCCGCCTGAGTAAGAAGGGATACCTTGGCCGGGTCAAGGATGATGATATTGTGGTCGCAATGAACCCGGTTACGCTCGCTAAAGATATAAACGCACTTGTTCCCGGGGGAGTGATGCTGATTCCGGATGATCTTACCTGTCCGCAATTACGTGACGATATTGTCATTTACAAAATGCCGGTTCGCAAGATTCTGAAAGAAGCGAATGTCACGCCTGCCTTCAGAGATTACCTGGCGAATATGGTGTACGTGGGCGTGCTGGCAAGTTTGTTGAAGATCGAGATAGACCAGATCAAAGGCGCACTTGATTACCATTTTAAAGGCAGCCAAAAAGCAGTCGAGAGCAATTTTGAAACAGTAAAACTTGCTTTCGATTGGGCGGAGGAGAACCTGGAAAAACAGGATCGATACATCACCTCCAGAATGAATGGTACTGAAGGGTACATCATGACGGATGGTAATACTGCAGCTGCCTTGGGGGCTATCTATGGGGGAGTGCAATTCATCTCCTGGTATCCGATCACCCCGGCCACCAGTCTGGCTGAAACGCTGCATGAATATTTACCAAAATTGCGGGTAGATCCTCAGACCGGAAAAGACACCTTTGCCATTGTTCAATCAGAAGATGAACTGGCTGCAATCGGGATGGTAATTGGGGCCGGTTGGGGAGGTCTGCGCGCAATGACCTCAACATCGGGACCTGGTTTGTCGTTGATGACGGAATATATCGGCCTGGCATATTACGCCGAGGTTCCGGTAGTCATCTGGGATGTTCAACGTGTGGGACCCAGCACAGGCATGCCAACACGGACGTCGCAAGGTGACTTGACCATGGTAAATTTTATGAGCCATGGTGACTCTCAAATGTTGATCATCATCCCCGGTACGATCCAGGAGTGTTTTGAGTTTGGCTGGAAAGCCTTTGATATTGCAGAACGTTTTCAAACACCGGTGGTTGTTTTGTCCGATCTCGATTTCGGCATGAACCAGTGGATGACCAAAAAATTCGAGTATCCAGACAAACCAATCGACCGTGGTAAGGTCTTGTGGGAAGATGACCTGGATAAAATGCTGGAACAAAACAACGGAATCTGGGGGCGGTATTTGGATGTCGATGGAGATGGTATCCCTTACCGCACTCTTCCAGGCAATCAGCACCCCAGAAGCGGGCATTTTGTGCGCGGTACCAGCCACGATGAATTTGCGAATTATTCAGAAGATGGTGATGTGTGGGTACATAACTTCGATCGAATCAAGAAGAAGATCGAATTGGCGCGAGAATCACTGCCCGAACCTGTGAAGGTCATGAGGGAAGGCGCGGATATTGGAATCATTTCTTCAGGTTCAGTAGATTCAGCATTGCTGGAAGCCTGTGACCTTTTGGCGGATGATGGAATCAAAACAGATTACTTGCGTATCCGTGGAATCCCTTTTTCAAAGGATGTTTGGAATTTTATCTATGATCATCGCTTAACTTACGTGGTGGAAATGAACCGGGATGGTCAATTGTCTCAACTATTAACGATGGATTTTCCGGATGTTGCGTATAAATTACGTAAAGTCGCCTATATGGATGGTTTACCCTTACCCGCCAAATGGATCAAAAAACAGATACAGGAATCAGAGGAGAATTTATCATGGTAACCTCGACCGGTCAAACCACCAACCTGGTAGGCCTCACCAGAGCGGATTACAGGGGAGCGCCTTCAACACTCTGTCAAGGCTGCGGTCACAATAGTATTGCGGCACAAATAACAGCAGCCTGTTTCGAAATGAACCTCATACCCGAAAAAGTGGTCAAATTCAGTGGGATCGGTTGTTCGAGCAAGAGCCCAACCTACTTCCTGGGTAGATCATTTTCATTCAATGGCTTGCATGGCAGAATGCCATCGTTGGCATTGGGTGCACAATTTGCCGACCGGACACTGGAGGCAATTGGTGTCAGCGGGGATGGTGATACTGCAAGTATCGGTTTTGGCCAATTTAAACATCTGGTACGGCGGAATTTACCGCTCGTCTATATCATCGAAAATAACGGCGTCTATGGTTTAACGAAGGGACAGTTTTCCGCTACTGCCGAAAAGGGTCTGCAGCTGAAGCGGCAGGGCACCAATCCTTTCCTGCCGGTCGATCTGGCAATGGAGGCGTTGATCGCCAACGCTACTTTTGTCGCCCGGTCTTTCGCCGGGGATCCAAAACAGGTAAAAGAGCTGATCAAAGCTGCCATTGCCCACCAGGGGATTGCCGTCATTGACATAATTAGCCCTTGTGTCACATTTCATAATCACGAGAATTCGTTCCACTCTTACTCGTTTGGTAAGACGCACGAAGAACAACTGCACGAGATCTCATTGGTTCTCGCCAGGGAAGAGATCACGGTGGAAGATTTTGAACGCGGCACCACAAAAGAAGTGACTATGTTTGATGGCAGTACTGTTGTGCTGAAGAAGTTGGAAAGTGAATATGACCCGAGAGATAAAATACAGGCTTTGAAGAAACTACAGGAGGCTGAAGATAATAACTGGTTACTAACAGGGCTGATTTTTGTAGATCCTGAAGTCCCAACTCTTTTTGATAAATACAACATCCCGGAGACGCCCATGAACCGTTTGCCAGTTGAAAAACTGCGTCCGGTGCGATCAACGTTGGATGAAATTAATAACGCAATGTTCTAGGGAGCGATTAGAAATTCAGTTTTTTATAGTAAGTACGGTGAATTTTTGAGAATCTGACGCCCATACTCTCCATATCCGATTTACTGCGGAGATTTCGTTCATCTACCTGGACGATCTCCGCTTTTTTTATGCGTGTGGAATGGATGACGTTATCCAACTCAGAATAAAGCAGAGCGTTGCCACCCAAACCCTGGTATTCAGGCAATAAACCAACACCGTTAATGTCCAGGATGTGGGGGTTATTCTTTTCTTGTAAAAGGTACAACCAGCCTAGTGGTAACAATCTACCTCTTGCTTTTTGGAGTGCACGGTTGATGTTGGGATAAGCAACCAGGAATCCAGCGACATCATTTTGGTGCATGATCGCTTTGAGAAACTTCGGATCGGCGATTGCCAGAATATTTTTAGCCAATAGATCAAATTCAGCCGGAGTGGTAGGATAGTAATTAGGATTGCTGTTGAAAGCCTTTTGTTGGATCTCGTCTACCCGGGGAATCCATCGAATGATCTCAGCCGTATCGTAAAAATGCTGAATGCGGAAATTTCCACGGTCAAGTACTTTTTCTGCAATTAGATGGATCTTCGGATTCGGGTGCCTATCCAGATATCCAGACAGATGATCATGACTTTTCTCAAAACCATTCGCTTCGATCAGGGGTTGATAATAAGGCGGGTTGTATGGAACGTTGACAGCTGGAAGCTGGTCAAAACCTTCCACCAGAATTCCATTGCCATTGGAGCGCAGAAAACCTTTGGGACCGATCAAGGTATCCAGGTCGCGCTCTCTGCACCATTCTTCCGCTGTTTGGAACAGCAGTCGTGCAACCTCTGGGTCATTTACAGATTCAAAGTAATAGAAAAATCCGAATTTCACATTGTGAAATTCACAATACATTTGATTGTGCAATACGGCAATCCGTCCCAATATTTGGTTTTCGTTTTCCACAACCAAGAAATCGGCATCAGAGTGCTGATAAAAGGGATGTTTTTCGGGTTGCATGACCTTTTCGATTTCACCTGGAAAAGGCGGTACCCAATAGGGATTGTTTTCGTATAGTTGAAAAGGCAGGGATTTGAATATTCTTGTATCCACCTTGTTGTTCTTTTCGAGTTTTCGAACCTGCATTGTTGTGGACTCCGAACTATACTTCTTCACCGACAGAATGTAATAAAGCCAGGTTAGGCAGGCGCATCGCTCCAACTGGAAAGCCCGATATTAATACTACCTGTTCGCCAATTTTTAACTTCTTGCGCTGTATGAGGTAGTTGTCGACACTGCGTACCATTTCTTCAAGACTATCAGCAAAGGGCACATGTACCGGGTGTACGCCCCAGTAAAGACTCATGGCAGAAAGAGTTCCTCCCTCAGGAGTAAAAGCGATGATCGGTACGCGTGGCCTGGTTTTAGACATGAGTAGGGCTGTTTTGCCGCTTTGCGTAAACACAGCAATAGTGGAAACATCACGATCATGCGCCAGTGTTTTTGCAGCATTTGAAATTGCCAATGCATCATCCTGTAAAGCGGCTTCGGGAAAACCGCTCGCATGGCTCCATTCCGTTTTATGTTTTTCAGCCTCCTGGATTATTGAAACCATCATCTTGACGCTTTCAACCGGGTATTTACCTGATGCAGTCTCCGCTGAAAGCATCACAGCATCAGTGCCATCAAAAACAGCGTTCGCTACATCAGATGCCTCTGCTCTGGTGGGGCGGGGATTATCGATCATCGACTCGAGCATCTGGGTGGCAGTGATCACCAGTTTGGCGTGCCGGTTGGCCATTTGAATGATCTCTTTTTGAACAATCGGTACCAGTGCAGGGGATGTTTCAACACCCAGGTCACCGCGCGCCACCATGACCCCTTCTGCGACATGCACGATCTCATGAAGATTCTTGATCGCCAACGGTCTTTCCAATTTGGCAATGATCGGCGTTTTGGCACGGGCTGGATTCATTTCTGAGATGATCCGTTTAACTTCGCGAATATCCTCGGCTGAGTCTACAAACGAAATGGCCACATAATCCACAGCGACTGAGAGACCGAAAGCCAGATCTACGCGGTCCTTTTCGGTAAAACGCGGAATTCCAAGGTCGGTACCGGGTAAATTCACGCCTTTGTGCGATTTTAATAATCCACCCAGGATGACACGGGTTTCTACGTAATTGTCATCAACTTTTGTCACCTGAAGTTCCAGTTTGCCATCATCCAACAGGATGCGATTACCAGGTTTTACAGCCTTGGTCAGGTTTGGTACATCCAGGGGAAGGGCGATCTCGCTGCCTTCAAACTGCTCGGAATGATCGCCAATCTGAAACAACCTGACAATCGCATTTGCACGTAATTCAACACCGTCCATGGGCAATTTGCCAACTCGCAACTTTGGACCCTGCAGGTCCTGCAAGATCGCCACTGGCTTACCCAGCTCCCTGGAGCACTCGCGGATCAGATTGATCATCGCCATGTGCGATTCGTGATCGCCATGCGAAAAGTTCAACCTGGCCACATCCATGCCGGCATTGATCAATTTCCGGATCATTGGTTTGGTCCCTGAACTGGGGCCTAATGTGCAGACGATCTTGGCAAAACGTGGCATTTTATCCTACCTTGCGAATCTGGAAATTTATGACCTCAATATTCATTATATATTCTTATCATGCAAATTAAAAAGAGAAACCGAAAGAGAAACCGGGTGAAAATTCAACCGGTTTCTCTAGTCTTGTTTGCCTTATGGAAGGAGAAATTTTGCCAGAACAGCTTTTTGGGCGTGCAAACGATTGTGAGCTTGCGGGAAGATCTTTGAATGAGCGCCATCTGCCACTTCATCCGTTAATTCCTGTCCACGGTGAGCTGGCAGACAATGCATAACGATCACATCTTTGTCAGCTTCGTTGACCAGTTTCTGGTTAACCTGGTAAGGAGGAAAAACCGCCATGCGTTTTTCTGCTTCTTCTTCCTGACCCATACTGGTCCAGGTATCCGTGTAGATCACGTGTGCATTTTTCACTGCCTCGTGCGGGTCGCGAATGAATTTCAGCGTAGAGCCGGATTCCAGGGAGATTTTCTTGCCAATTTCAATCGCGCGCGGCGTCATGTCATAACCTTCAGGACTGGCCAGTGTGAAGTTGGCACCGAGTCTGGCGCAAATGTGCAAAAGTGATACGGCAACGTTGTTTCCATCGCCGATGAAGGTCACATTTAACCCTTTTAAAGTCCCAAATTTCTCAATGATGGTGAGTGCATCTGCCATGGCCTGGCAGGGGTGGTTGTAGTCACTTAACCCGTTGATAACCGGGATCGAAGCCCACTTGGCCAGTTCAACTACGTGATTGTGATCGAAGACACGCGCCATAATGGCATCCACGTACCCGGAAATCACCCTTGCAATATCGGCAATAGATTCCCGTTTACCGAGTCCTATTTCGCTTGGCGAGAGGTACAAAGCGTCGCCACCCATATGGCGCATGGCCATATCAAAGCTAACGCGTGTGCGCAGGCTGGGTTTTTGAAAGACCATCGCCAGTACTTTGCCTTTGAATAATGGTTTATTACCGCCGGCAAAATGTTCCTTTTTTAAAGCGATTGCCAGGTCGAGCATCTCCTGGAGTTCACTTGCTGAATAATCAGATACCGCAAGAAAATCTTTTTTCATAGGTTTCCTCTCAAGGGATGGTTATTTTGCTTTTCGAGTATAACATAATCGATAATGAGTTCAGCCTAACTTCAGTTTCCGAATGGCATTTTTTACCATGAGGTCGATCAGGTCATTGAATCTCCTGCCCAACAGGTTATTGAGATTGTAAATAAGCTTACCCTCGTTTCCGGGCAGAATGACATATTTTTTTCGGGCTACATTTTTAACGATCTCATTCGCTACAGCTTCAGCGCTCATCAATTTCGCCGAGCCGGCAACCTGTTTCGTGATGAAGGGTTTAAATGGCTGCTCATAATCGAGTTGTGGTGTTTGCGTATCAGGAGGAAAAACGATTGAGACCTGGATTCCGTAAGGTTTTAACTCTGAACGTAAGGCATCAGAGAAGCCGGTAACGGCAAACTTGGATCCACTGTATGCGGTATAACCATAGATTCCGAGAAAGCCGGCAACTGAAGAAATGTTCACAATTGAACCGGAGCGCCTTGATTTCATTCCAGGCACAAGGTTTTTAAGGACATTTACAGTACCAAAGTAATTGACATCCATCAACCAATCAAAGATCTCCGGCTTTAATGAGGTGAACGTGCCCGGGTGGGAGACACCTGCGCAATTGATCACGATATCGGGAAGTCCATGCCTGGCGGTATAGTTATCCAGGATCACGTTCAGATCTTCGCGCCTGGTAACATCCGCTTGAATGGTTACCAAAGGATAGGCGTTGTCAGTAGCGATCCGGGAGATTTCGGCTGAAGCGTTTTCCAGCAAGGTTTGTTGACGGGAGAGGATCGCGACCTGGCAGCCTTCAAGGACAAGCCTTTTTGCCAGTGCTAAGCCAATCCCGCTGGTTCCACCGGTGATGAGCACAGATTTGTTACTGTAATAACTTCTAATGGATTTGTTAGTCATGATCAATGACCGCAGGAACTGCAGGAACCACCGGAGCACCCCGCGCAGCCTGAAGATCCGCTTTGGGAGGAGGCACCTTCGCGCTTGGTATAGCAGGTTGAAAGCACGCGCTTCGTATTTGTGGAGGAACAACTTGCACACTGAATGGGTGCGTCTGCGTCCCTCATGTGCCGGAGTGATTCAAATTTAGCGCCGCAATCCTGGCATTTATATTCGTAAATGGGCATTATTAAACCTCACTCGATATTGCTGCGATTGTAATCGAATTCTCAGTTCAGTGTAAAGCTGATCCAATTGACTTGATGATCAGGTACAAAGCGATCCCCGCGGTCACCGCCACGTTGAGTGAGGTTTTCGATCCAGCCATGGGGATGTGGATGACACTGTTCGCACGCGACAGCACCTCCGGGTCAACACCTGAGACTTCGTTTCCCAGTATGAGAATCAGATGCTGTTGTGGTTGATAATCAATAGCATAATCCATCAGGGATTTAGAGTCAGGTGTAGATTCAAGCGCAACCAGGTGATATCCATTATTCTGCAGTTCGTTCACGATGTCTAATGAGTTTGTGTGATAACTCCAACTGGTTTCCATCTCGGCACCCAAGCTGGATTTTCTTACCCGCGCGTGTTCTGGGGAAGGGGTAGTACCGCAACAATAGATATGAGCGACACCCGCGCCGTTTGCAGTACGGAAGATCGAGCCCACATTTTCAGCACTGCGTAAGTTGTCAAGCAGGATCGAGATCGAAAACTTAGGCAGCCATTGACAGGTGGAAGGACGTTGAAAATTACTGTACGGTTTCCCGATCAGATTCATGTGAGAACCGCAAACCGGGCAGTGATCCAATTGGCTTGTGGACAGATCAGAAGGAAAACGCAGCCGGCAGGATGAGTTTTCACACTCGAACATTTGAAAAAACGGTTCAGCCATGATGATCTATTTGACCAGCAGCAATTTTTTCCGACTGATCGTCGCGTCCTGCAATGCGATTCCCAGTGCATCGAGAACCTCTTCAGGTCGGCCGGTGGCGGAAGGTCTCGCTGCGAGTGTCATTTCCAGTATGTTGAGATTGCGTTCATCGATTTTCAATGATTCAATCAAGGGAAGCAGGTCATATTGTTTACCACGTCTTTCTCGCACACACGTCTTTTTGTTCAAGAGTGAATCCAGTCGTTCTTCCAGATCCGCTGGTCTATGCTCATCGTCGATGACCACCTCATAGGTAGCTGAGATTACTTGCGTCTGGAGTGGTTTTTCTTCAGACGGGACGAATTGAATTTCAAGGATCGTGATTCCCGGCTGAAGCGCTTTTTCCAGCTTTTCGCGTAAATCAGGCTGCGTGAGATCGGAATCCAACCAAAAATCTAGCAGATCCTCCTCGCTGGTAAAGCCTAGAGGCAATGGACACGCCTGGTGAATTTTCGGCTGAGGGTGGAAGCCCTGGGAATAGGCCAAGGGTAATCCGGCCCGCCGGAAACTGCGTTCCCAGACCTTGTGCATATCAAGATTGCCGGTATATTTCAGTTCGTCACCTTTTGAATAAACCAACCTGATCCTCTGCATTAATTCACCTCCGGGCATAGCCAGAGTTGGCCAGGATGTGCCTGGCGAAGATCAGAAAACTCACTCAGGATTCCGCAGGCATGGCAACCATCACGGCAATCATCCGTCAGTTCATTCCTTTGAGAACGGTCATATTCACGTAATAAATACTTGCGGGTAACACCGGTGTGAATATGGTCCCATGGAAAGACCTCATCAATTTCGCGTTTTCTGCTTCCATAAAAATCCGGTGTAATGCCGTGGGCATCAAAGGCATCCATCCATATGTTGTAATTGAATTGATCCTGCCATGCATCAAATTTTGCCCCATTGCGCCATGCAGTTTCGATTACTTTAGCCAGGTTCCGGTCACCTCGGGAAAGAGCTGCTTCAAGGATAGTCTCACGAGGATTGGACCAGGTCATTTTCATTCCCGGTCCGCGCAGCTGGTCTTTCAACAGGTTTTGTTTTTCAAGCACGGTTAGTAAGGGATCCAGCGATGCCCATTGGAATGGCGTGTGTGGTTTGGGGACAAATGTACTAACACCCACGTGGAGGTTGGCGCGTTTACCGATCGCTTTACGACCTTCCACGACGACCTTTTTACTGAGATCGGCAATTGCCTGAACATCCTCCATGGTTTCACCGGGTTGTCCGATCATGAAGTAAAGTTTTAATGTGCTCCATCCGCGCGAGTAGATCTCACGTGCCGTGGAGAGTAACTGATCAGCCTGGATGGGCTTGTTGATCGTATTGCGCATACGATCAGTAGCGGCTTCAGGTGCCAATGTGAAACCTCCCTGCCTGACACCTTTCAATTTCTCCATCAGATCAACCGAGAAGGATTCAATGCGCAGGGAAGGCAGCGAGATCGTGAGGTTCTTTCCTGATAAACGGCTTGTGATCTCATCAACTAATTTGCCTATTTGCGTATAGTCGCTTGAGGATAGCGACAATAATGCGATCTCTTCATAACCGGTGTTTTCCAAAGCCTTCTCAATCGCCTCTGCGATGTCAGATACGGTTCTTTCGCGAACGGGGCGGTTGACCATGCCAGCGTGACAAAACCGGCAACCGCGGGTGCAGCCACGCATGATCTCCATGGCGATCCGATTATGTACCACATCGATTGAAGGCACCAGAAAATGAGTGGGAGGTGGTGGTAAAGTACCGCAAAGACGTTTTGTGATGACGGCTGGAAAATCCGTAGAGATCGGTGTCAGAGAATTAAGGGTATGGTCATCCTTATAAGTTGGTTTGTAATAAACCGGAATATAGAGTCCCGGGAATTTACTTAATGCGAGAATCGTACTTGACCTGTCCTGTCCTTGCAGTTTTGATGCCTGGAGGCTCTCGACGATCTCATGTATTACTTCTTCACCTTCGCCGATCACAAATACATCAATAAACGGTGCCATTGGCTCCGGGTTGTAGCAGGCGTGACCTCCAGCTATGATTATCGGGTGTTTCTCATTACGATCACTTGCGTGTAGTGGAATACCGGCCAGGTCGAGGGCATTTAGTACATTCGTAAACAGCGTTTCATAGGGCAGCGTGAAGCCGATCAGGTCAAAATTAGCAAGAGGGGTTTTGGATTCCAGGGAATACAAGGGGATTTTGTTTGCCCGCATGGCATTTTCCATGTCAAGCCAGGGTAGATAAGCACGCTCACATAAGGTGTCTGTACGGTTATTGAGTTGTTCGTACAGGATCATTATTCCCAGGTTGGGTAACCCGATGTCGTAAATATCCGGAAAGACCAGGGCTACGCGGGATTTAACGCTCTCCCAGTCTTTTCTGATCCGGTTGTACTCACCGCCGACATAACGCCCCGGTTTTTGTACAAATGGCAGGACCTTATTTAATTTTTTTTCTATCTCAATGCTTGACTTCAATATGATACTCTCCAAAAATTATGCAGATTTAACGGTTTTCGATGTGTTGCTCGTCAATTTCCAGGTTAGGATAACGATAGGCAATAAATTCAATGACCTCGTTGGACGCACGGGCATTTAGCTGTGCATCATTGGATACAAACACGCAAGAAATCCATGCCGACTGCCAATAATCCTGAAGACCAGTCTCAGCCACCGAAATATTAAATTCTTTTCTCAAACGAGCAATTAATGGCCTTAACTGACTGCGTTTTTCTTTCAGAGATGCGCATCCATGCTAGAGCAGTTTGATCGTCAAAAGAGTGATAACCGAACTGTCCGGTCTGGAATACGCTGGGGCTCTTGTCATAACATATCCGTAAGATTACAATGCCTGCGTAAATATAATATAGATTGGTAAAAAATCAAATGTCTGAAATTGATCAAAAATATCAACTGGCTTTGGATTACCTGTATTCTTTTGTGGATTACAGCCTGACCAGGCAGTTACGTTATGCGCCTGAAAAGTTCAACCTCGACCGGATGCGTGCTTTAATGCGGTTGATGGGAGATCCACAAAACACATACCCGATCATCCACGTCGCTGGCACCAAGGGCAAAGGTTCCACTGCAGCCATGATCGTTAGTGTACTACGTGAAGCAGGTTATCGGACCGGGTTTTACACCTCTCCCCACTTGCAGGATTTCACAGAACGCATCCAGGTGGATTTCCAGCCGATTGCGCATGAAACCCTCGTTGGTGAGGTGGAAGAGATCAAACCCCTTCTTTCACAAATTCCTGAGATCACGACTTTCGAGATCACCACAGCGATCGCTTTCAATGTCTTTAACAAGGAAAAAGTAGATGTGGCTGTAATAGAGGTTGGATTGGGCGGCAGATTGGATGCAACAAATGTGGTTGATCCACTGGTATCCGTGATCACTTCACTTTCGTTTGATCACATGAATGTACTGGGAGATTCGATCACACAGATCGCCGCAGAAAAAGGGGGCATCATTAAACCTGGCAAACCAGTTGTATTGGCGCCGCAATGGAAGGAAGCCAGGGAGGTGATCGAAAACATTTGCCGCGAGAGACAATCTCCGCTAACCATCATTGGGCGAGATTATTTCTACGGGGAGCATTCCCGTTCGTTAAATGGGCAGACTTTCTACTTGTGGACCAGAAACGAGCAGGAAATGATCAATGAGTACATTTCTTCCGGGGGGCGTAGTGACTGGGAACCGGAGCATTATTCAACACCGCTGTTGGGGTTTCACCAGGTGGAAAATGCTGCAACGGCTTTTGCGACGATCCAAATTTTGCGCGAATCCGGTTTCACCATCCAAAAATCTGCAATTTTAAGTGGTTTTTTGAACGTGAAATGGCCTGGACGCTTCGAGATCTTAAGCCGGGAACCTTTTATTATCATCGATTCTGCCCACAACCAGGATTCCGCCTTACGCTTACGGTTAGCTATGGATGATTATTTGAATGGGCGACCGATAATTCTCTTGTTCGGTTCTTCGGAGGACAAGGATGTAAGGGGGATGTTCTCACACCTGCTGCCGCGGGTTCGTATGCTGATCGCAACCAAAAGTGAGCATCCTCGTGCGATGGACCCGGATATACTGGTAGAATTAGCCAGTCAATTCGGCAAATACGCGATCAACACCCAATCCATTGAAGAAGGGTTGGCAGAAGCCATTCGCCAGGCTGGAAAAGATGCAGTGGTGATGGTCGCAGGGAGTATTTTTGTTGCCGCTGCAGTGAGAGAAATATTGAACTCTAACAATCAGTTCAACAACTAAGGATGCCATGAGAGACGATTGGAAAAAAAGACAGGACAACCCCGAAGAATTTAACGCCTCGCTTTATCAACGAACCGATGAACTATACCAGGTCAGCGATGCTGAACCTGATGACAACGGGGAGATTTACTGCCCGGTTCTGGTCATGCGGGATATTGTTGTTTATCCACGGATGGTTTCACCCATTTTTATTACCCCGGGACCTAACATGGACGCGATCAACCATGTACAAAAAACCGGCGGAACGATGATTGCGCTGATATTGAAGGACAGCGATATTGAAAAACCGGCTCCTGAAGATTTTTTGGAGATAGGGATTGAAATCGCAGTGGGTCGTTTGTTAAGCCTGCAGGATGGAAACGCTTCTGCCCTTGTACAAGGTCGAAGACGCATCCGGATTCGGGAAATCCTAAAAGAGGGTAATTTCATGTGGGCGCGTGGAGCAGTTGTCCACGAGAAGCTCACGGTAGACCGGCAAGCTGAAGCGCTGATGCGCACAGCACGCGACCTATTTGAACGCTGCATCCAGCTCGATCGCAGTCTACCGGACGAAGCACATCTATTTTCTGTGAACATTACCGAGCCGGGTTGGCTGGCAGATATGGTCGCTACAGCGATCTCTCTGCCTTTTGATGAGCGCATGAAGCTGGTCACCATTACAGAGCCAAAAGACAGGCTAAAACGTGTAAACTGGCTGCTGGCACAGGAATTGGATGTGCTTCAGTTGGAAGATGAGATACAAAACCGCGTCCAAAGTGAAGTTGACCGCTCACAACGGGAATTCTATTTGCGGGAACAACTGCGGGCGATCCAAACCGAGCTTGGTGAAGGCGATATTTGGTCGCGAGAGATCAATGAGCTAAAGGAAAAGATCACAGAGAAAAAAATCCCTGAGGAGGCCAGGAAACAGGCATTAAAGGAGATCGAACGTCTGACCCAAATGCCTTCCATGGCTCCGGAAGTTGGGATCATTCGCACCTACCTGGATTGGATCCTGGACCTACCCTGGGAAGATAAAACGGAAGACAACCTGGATGTTAGGCATGCAGCAAGGGTTCTGGAAAAAAATCATTATGGACTGGGAAAAGCAAAGGATCGTATCCTCGAATACATCGCGGTAAAGAGCCTCAAACCCAAAAAGGAAAGACAACCAATCATGTGTTTTGTCGGACCTCCGGGGACAGGAAAAACATCGCTCGGTAATTCGATTGCCACTGCGTTAGGTCGCAAATTTGTGCGTCTTTCTCTCGGTGGTGTCCGTGATGAAGCTGAGATACGGGGGCACAGGCGTACATACATCGGTGCTCTGCCTGGACGGATCATTCAAACCATGCGGCGTGCAGGCACGATCAATCCGCTCTTCATGCTTGATGAGATTGATAAACTGGGCGCGGATTTTCGTGGAGATCCATCGTCGGCATTGTTGGAAGTGCTCGACCCGGAACAGAATAATTCATTTTCTGATCATTACCTTGAGCTGGCATATGACCTCTCCAAGGTGATGTTCATCACCACTGCCAACAGCCTCAATAGTATTCCCCCTGCCTTACTGGACCGGATGGAGATTCTGGAGTTTCCCGGGTACATCGAAGAGGAAAAAGTAGAAATCGCGAAACGATTCCTCATTCCGCGCCAGATGGAAGAGAGCGGGTTTGAACCTGGTGAGATTGAGATCGAGGATGAAACTCTGAAAAAGGTGATCAGAGAATATACCTACGAAGCCGGCGTGAGAAACCTGGAGCGGGAGATTGGCCGATTATGCCGTAAAGAAGCTCGCTTGAAATCGGAGAAAAAGAAGATTATCCCGGTGATTACTGTCAAATCGGTTGAAAAATTCCTGGGACCTCCTCAATTTTTCATGACCGAAGCCGAAAGGAAAGACGAAGTGGGGGTGGCGACTGCCATCGCGTGGACAGAGAACGGCGGTGAGATCATGCCTGTGGAAGTGTTGATCATGGAAGGTAAAGGTAATTTGCAGATCACCGGTCAGATCGGAGATGTAATGCAGGAATCTGCCCAGGCCGCACTTTCTTATTTGAAATCGAAATCAACCACGCTAAAGATCGATCCGGAAATATTCGAACAGGTGGATGTGCATTTGCATATTCCTGAGGGCGCTATTCCAAAAGATGGCCCCAGCGCGGGGATTACCATGGCGACCGCTTTGTTTTCTGCATTCACTGAACGGCGGGTTTACAAGGAAATCGGTATGACCGGTGAGATTACGCTTCGCGGTAATATTTTACCGGTAGGGGGTGTGCGAGAAAAGATACTCGCAGCGCATCGCAGTGGACTAAAGACGATCCTGTTGCCGGAGAAAAATGAGAAAGACCTGGTGGAAGTACCCAAAAAGGTACGTGATGATCTGAATATCAGGTTTGTAAAACACATGGACGAAGTGATCAAAATCGCCTTGTATGGTGAACCTGAGAAAACCAATTCTTCTTTACATCGGGATGGTCGAAAGAAAAAACGATCGGCTAAAAAAGAATCATAAAAAAAGAGCGGTGAAATCGTTGGATTCACCGCTCTTATAAAAAAATATTCTAGGTTTATGCCTTATCCTGTGATGTATCTTCTGGTCGGGTTGCTTTTAATGCCAGAATACCGTTCTTGACCTGGTTGGTAACCTTGGATAATTCCTCATCCAGTGCAGCGAGAGTCTGTAATACATAGTCGTCAGCATCTTTTTTGGTTTTTTCGCTTTCGATTTGCGCCTGAGCCAAGATGTCTTCAGCACGGGTTTTTGCAGCAGAGGTGATGGGTTCATCCTCAACAATTTTTTCGGCCTTTTCGCGGGCTAAAGCAATCGTCCGGCTCGCTTCCTCCTGAGCCTGGGCGAGAATGCGATCCCTTTGTACTAATAACTGTTGAGATTTCTTTATCTCTTCAGGAATCGTGACGCGCATCTGATCGATCAGATCCAGCATGCGGTCTTCGTCGACGATGACGCTATGCGTAAACCAGATCGGTTTACTTTCGTTGAATAACTCTTCCAAACGGTCAACAAGATGTAATATGTCCATACCCATTCTCCTACTAACTAATTATGATTATAGCGAAAAATACGAATTATGTATACGCAATTCAACTATTAATCACGGAATGTCTGGGCAGGGATGACCTGTTGGTCGCTGCCAGGTGTCAGGAACTTGGCGTCGAGGGCTTTCTTCACATAGTCTGGCACCATCGTGGTGACATTACCGCCCAATGACGCAATTTCCCGAACAGTAGAGGATGATAAAAAGGTGTGTTCTTCGCTGGTGATTAATGCCATCACCTCGATGTCCGGTTCAAGGCGGTGATTTGCCAATGCCATGCGGAATTCATACTCAAAATCTGAGAAAACACGCAAACCACGAATCATTAACTGGGCTTCGATCTTCCGGCAATAGTGCACTGTAATGCCGCTGTATCCTGTGACAGTGATATTTGGATCACTTTGGAAAACATACCGAACCATGTCCAATCTTTCTTCAGGACTAAAAAGAAAGTTCTTTAAAGGTTTATCATACACAGCGATGACAAGTTCATCCACTAACCTGGAAGCCCGCCTGGCAATGTCAATGTGCCCGTTGTGGATCGGGTCAAAAGAACCCGGGAATACAGCTTTGATCATCTTACCCTCCTAACTGATATCTCCAGCTTCGGTATTCCATAATTCCGAAAGCTTGGCAGCAATTAATTGATGCTCCGGTTTTTCCAACAACGGATCATCCCGTAAAATTTCCTGAGCGGATTTTCGGGCTTTTTCGATCAGGTGAATGTCTGACAGACTCGCCATCCGGAGGTCTGCATAGCCTGATTGGCGGTATCCGATAAAATCACCAGGACCCCGTTGTTCCAGGTCTTTCTCGGCCAAAATAAAACCATCGGTCGTTTCTGTCATCACAGCCAGTCGTTCGTTCTCGAGTGAATCCTCATTTTCCGGAATGAGCAGGCAGTAAGCACTATCTCCTCCACGTCCAACCCTGCCGCGAAGCTGATGCAGTTGCGCAAGACCGAAGCGGTTCGCACCTTCGATTAACATGACCGTCGCATTTGGAACATCCACTCCTACTTCGATCACCGTTGTTGAAACCAGTATCTCGTATTTACCTTCTCTGAAATCGCGCATGATGCGTTCTTTCTCATCGGGTGGCATCCGGCCGTGTAGTAGACCCAACTTATAGTTAGCGAACACTTCTTTCTGTAAATAGGCATGCTCATTGACTGCCGCTTTTTGATCCTCATCATCACCTTTTTCGATCAGAGGATAGATAATGAATGCCTGGTGACCACTTTGGATCTCTTTGTTGATCAACTGGTAGGCTTTCTCGCGCGCGAAAGGATGAATGATACGAGTATCCACAGGTTTTCTACCGGCAGGCATTTCATCAATGATCGAAATATCGAGGTCACCAAATAAGGTCAGAGCCAATGAGCGCGGAATTGGGGTAGCGCTCATAACCAACAGATGAGGATTCTCTCCTTTTGACCGCAAAGCAGCCCGTTGTGCAATGCCGAAGCGGTGTTGTTCATCAATAATGGCCAGTTGCAGATTCATAAAAAATACCGGGTCTTCGATGAGCGCGTGGGTTCCGATCAATAGCTTGATCGTTCCATTCTGGCAGCCTTGTGAGATGTCTTCACGCTCCTGAACTGATGAATCACCGGTTAGCAGACGAATCTCTTCTGCCTGAAGTGGCAGGTTGCTGCTGCTGTCTCCAGCCAGGTTCTTTAGCATGGATTGATAATGCTGTTCGGCAAGAATGCTGGTGGGTGCCATCAAGGCTGCCTGTCCTCCGTGTGTGTTGACGGTGGCACACGCGATGGCTGCAACGATCGTTTTGCCGGAGCCCACGTCTCCCTGGATCAATCGGTTCATCGGCCGTCCTGAGGCCAGGTCTGACCTGATTTCTGCGATCACTTTTTTCTGAGCTCCAGTGAGTTCGAATGAAAGCGCGGAAGTGATAGAGTTCACCTGATCGTCTGTGATCTCGTACCTGGCTGCCGGGATGGCCTGCCATGATTGTTTTTGCTGCTGCACACCCAATTGGAGATAGAAAATTTCGTCGAATGCCAGCCTGTCCTGTGCTGACCGTAACAGGTCGAAACTATCGGGGTAATGCACCTGGTGCAACGCTACCGGAAGATCAATCAATCCAACGGCGCGTTTTAGCTCATGTGGCAGGTGGTCCTGGATGCGAGTTACATAGAATCGCAAAGCTGAATTCACAGCATTACGCACATCTTTTTGTGATAATCCGGCTGTCAACGGGTAAACGGGAGTAATACGGTTGGTATTCAAATGTGCAGCGTCCAGCGGTTCAAATGCCGGATCGTTCATTTGTTTTCGACCAAGGTACATACTCACTTTACCGGATATAACCAGCTGAGTTCCCCTGCGAAAATGGTTTTCAAAACTCTGAACGTACTTTAGTGACCGGAAAAAGACCAGTCGTAAAAACCCTGTACCATCACTGACCACCACTTCAACCCTAGCCTGGTTCCGCCGGGGAATCGGTGTGGTCAACAAACTTTGGACTGTAGCGATGATGGTCAGTTCCTCATCATACTCAATGCGGTTAATTGTCTTGAGTGTGGAATAATCTACATATCTGCGAGGAAAATAGTACAAAAGATCCTCGATCTTGTGCACACCCAAAGACACATATAAATCTTTTTTTACATCACCTATGCCATGGAGAATGGTGAGGGAGGATTGTAAGCCGGTAGCCTGTTTGGGGGATTGATTTGCCTGAGGTGCTGGTTTCTTTTCCTCTTTGGGTTTTGTACCTTCGGTTGCTTTTTTAGTATTTCCCGAAGGCGTTATTTCAGCAATCGTTTGAGCGTTTGCCTGGCCTGGTTCCTGATTTTGTTTCTTGATCGCTAACATTACAGCGGTGAGCGCAGTTTCGCGGCTGGCAAGGTCCATTTGGGAATATTTCGTGAACAGGTCTTCAACCTGCAGCAACAAATCATCAGGTATTTGATCTGATCTCGCTTCTATGATCCAGTTGGGATAGAACTTGTGTAAACCGCCAATGATGGCTTTATCTGCATACTTGCTTTGCATTTCCAGGGCAAGTATCTTGTTAAGTTTTTCCAGTGATCTGAACATGGCTATATTTTACAGCAAACCTCAATGTTTACTTGGTCGTGCGCGAGACAATTATTTTTTCAGGAATTATAGGATTCTGTGATCACAATGCCCATTCCTTGTGGGCCGATGAGGGAAGCGAGGAACGGATTGATCGTGTGTTCAGAATATTGAGTTTTGGGGAAGAATTCCTCAACATGCTGGCGGATGAGTTTGGATTCATTGTGCGCCGGGGATGCAGGCTGGATAAATGAGATGTTACCGATTTCCTCATATTCTTCAATGAATTCAATGAAATAATCAAAGGCACTGCGAATGTTTTTTACTTTCTCCACGGGATTTAACTTCCCGTCTTCAAGCGTGAAGATGGGAAGGAATCCAAGCACTTCACCGCTGACTGCTTGACCAAGATCGATAAATCCAGATTTGTTAAGATAAGAAAAGTTTGGTGTGCACAATAACGTATATACATGGGGAATGGCTTCCCGCAATCTTTCTTCGATTACGGACCCGCCTATATTTTTTTCGATCAATTCTGCTGCAATTTGAACAATCTGACCTTCACCGATAGCGATCGATTGGGTATCGAGCAGGTGTATCTCGGCTTTACCGTGAATTTTTTTTATTATTTCTTCAAACAAGTCATACAAGGGGTGTAAATTCTTTGAAACGAGGGCAATGAAGATATCATCGTAAGATTGATAAAGGGACAGTATCTGATTGGAGATATAATCTGTCGTGGGCAGCGCCAGGCGCATTGGATTGTTTGTATTTATGTGTTTCGGAAAATCTCCAACACGCACGTTCCTGATGTTGTCAACCTTATTTGAGAGATGTTCGATCTCTTCATCCAGAATTCTGACAAATTTACATCCAGGAAAATTCGGCCGTGTAAATTGAGCGGCATTATCGGTCAGGATTAAGTTGTGACCCATTGATTACTCTAAGGACATAATGATCTGGTAATGCGGCTGTCCACCGTTGTGTAATTCGATCTCATGATCTGGGAATGTTTCGGTAATCTCATCAGCAACCGTTTGGGCTTCATCCTCGGACATATCTGATCCATAAAACAGGGTGATCCTTTCACGCTGGTCGAGATCCGTTTTTTCGAGAAGATTGATACAAGCCTCAACCACTGACTCACCGGTAATAAGAAGGGTTCCATTCAATAAACCAATGATCTTGCCCTTATCTACTTTAACACCGTTTAATTCCACAGTTCGCGTGGAAGTGGTTATCTCACCACAGTCCGCTTCAGACAACGAATCCTTCATGTCATCCACCACTTCCTGGAAGTCACCTTCTGGATTCCAGCGTAGAATGGCTGAAATTCCCTGGGCAACATTTCGGGTTGGAATGACCTCAACCTGCTTGACACTTAATGCCTTGGCTGAATTGGCTGCAAGAATAATGTTCTTGTTATTTGGCAGGATGATCACTTTGTCGGTTGGCAGGTCTTCGAATGATTTTAGGATCTCTTGAATGCTCGGATTCATGGTCTGTCCGCCTGCAACGATGGCGGTGGCACCCTGGCTGGCAAAGATTTGTGATAAGCCGATTCCGGGAGATACTGCAACTACAGCTATGGTGCCTGGAACAAAATCGTTGAAAATGATTTCGCTCTTTTTGGCCTCGATGCGCTTCATCTGCTCAACCAGGTCTTCCTTGTAAACCTTGTAGATCTCACCCATTTGCCTGATCAGTGCTTCAGGTTCATCCTGCTTGGCTGTTTCCGTGTGGATGTGCATGCGATACAGTCCATCGCCTTCACCAACCTGTATGGAAGTGCCAATTTTTGAGAGGTCCTCGTAAAAAGACTCGAGGTCGAGCGTTTTGTAAGGGGCAAAATCAACCACGACTTCAACATCCTGACCGTCTTCAACACTGTCCATCGTTTCAGCAAACTTGATTGAGGACAAATCTCTCACAATTACGGCAGATTCGTCGAGAGATTGACCCTTTATGAACCTTAATATCCCTTCCAGCAGGATATACAGACCTTTTCCACCCGAATCAACCACACCGGCAGTCTTAAGGATGGGGAGTAATTCCGGCGTAAACTTGACGGATTCATCTGCGGCTTTTACTGCATCTTCCAGAATAGTGGCCAGGTCTGTGGATCTTGTAACTGAGTTTTCAACAGCGATTGATATATCTTTTATTACGGTTAAGATTGTCCCTTCAACCGGTCGAACAACTCCCTTGTACGCAGTATTGCGGCTTTCAGATAGTGCATGCGATAAAAGCAGGCCATCCATTTCAGGATGATTGTCAAGAACTCTGGCAAACCCACGTAAGATCTGCGAGAGGATAACTCCTGAGTTACCTCTTGCGCCCATCAGCGCGCCCTGTGCGACGTTTTTGGCGATTCTTCCAATATTTTCATCTTCCATGCTGCTAATTTCATTGTAGGCCGCCTGCATGGTTAGCAGCATATTGGTGCCGGTATCGCCGTCAGGGACGGGAAAAACGTTTAGAGAGTTCACCAGCTGTTGATTTGCTCTTAACCAGCGCAGTGAAGCTTCAATGAATAGTTTAAATTGTTTACCGTTAATACTCTGGTTTGCTTTTGCTTGATTAATGATAGTTGGCTGTTTTTCGTCCACAATTGTCCTGTTATTTGCCATTCGAATTATCCACTACTAGTCTGGATTGCTGATCCTAAGACCGCGCACATGTACATTCACACTTTTCACAGTAAGCCCGGTCATGTTCTGGATCTGGTATTTGATCAATTCAGCCACATTGTCGGCAACTGATTTTATGCGGGTGCCATATTCGATAACGATATAAAGGTCGATTATAACAGCCGAATCTTCAAAGTTAATATCGACGCCCAGTACGGGGTCTTTTACCAAAGTGTGGCTGATTCCTTCCGCCAGGTTCTTTACAGCAAGTCCAACAATGCCATATGATTCCAGGGCGGACTGGCTGGCGATGGACGCAAGCGCTCGGTGCGAAATAAAGATGCTTCCTAATGGATTATTAGATGGGGTCATATTCATATCCTTGTTTTATAACATTCTTTCTTGTAAAAAGATACGGTATGTGATAGAATCTGTCGCTGTGTTCATGTAATTGAACTTTATTTTACTAAATAAATGCAGGGTTGTAATGAAAGGAAATAGTCATGGCGAAGTGTGAAATGTGCGGGAAAACGACAGCGTTTGGACATAATCGAAGTTTTTCGTTGCGGGCAACTAATCGGACCTTCAAACCGAACCTTCAAAAGGTGTCTGTAATCGTGGATGGACGAAAAGTATCAAAGACCCTTTGTGCCAAGTGCATTCGAACAATGGTGAAATCAGCCTGATCAGCAAATTTTACTGGATCAATTACGGCTTCGGCCGTAATTTTTTTAAACCCAAAGCCTGTCTGAGAACAGCAATTCCCGTACTGATCCCGGATGGATGGTTGAAAATTGATGACGCACTGACGAAGACATTAGCGCCAGCCGTACAGGCTGAACCAATATTCCCGACATTTATTCCGCCATCAACTTCCAGTCGAACGGGTCTTTCACAGTGCTTGATGAGATCAGACACCTCTTTGACTTTCCCGATCATTTGAGGGATAAAAGACTGGCCGGAAAATCCCGGGTTAACTGTCATCACAAGGACCATATCAATAAAAGGTAATAACGGTTCAATTACCGTACTGTGAGTTCCAGGATTCAGCGCTACACCAGCCTGGCATCCGTTGCCTCTGATCAGTTCTAATGTGCGAAGTATATTGGGATTATTTTCCGGGTGGATTGTGATTGTAGTTGCACCTGCCTCCACAAAATCCCGCACCAGGCTTTCGGGTTTTTCAACCATCAAATGACAGTCGATCGGCAGAGAAGTAGATTGCCGGCAGGCTTTAACAATTACCGCTCCCATGGTCAGGTTGGGTACAAAATGACCATCCATCACATCAACATGGATCCAGTCGATTCCTGCCAGTTCACAGGTATGTATGTCATCTTCCAGGTTGGCAAGATCAGCGGAGAGTATTGAGGCTGCGAGTAGATTCTTCATATTTTCACCGGATCGAGGTACTTAATTTAAACCAGATAAATAACCAGAACGGTATCAGACCGCCGACAAGCAGCAGGGTGATCAATTCCAGCCAGATGAGTTTCCAATCCACCCCGCGATTTGTTGGAGTGTAATCTTCACGAGTAACAGGCGATGGAGAAGGCACCGATGGGGGAGATGCAATCCGGTCCTCAACAGCCGGAACGTCAATTTCGTTGGTTGAGGTTTGGTTCGCCCGCGGTTTCAATAGCAGGTTCGCCAGAATGTGTCCCAATTGGTCTGCGGTACGGTATCGTGCAGAGGGTTCCTTCGAGAGGACTTTTAACATGATCAGTGCCAGCTCTTCAGGGAGGTCGGGGCGATAGATGCGCGGATCCTGGGGTGGTTGTTCCTGGTGCATTTTAATCAATTCTTCAACCGAGCCAGCCTCGAAGGGGAGCCTTCCGGTGAACAACTCATACATGACCACTCCGAGCGAGTACACGTCTGTCGAAGGCGTTGGTAGTTCACCAAGTGCTTGTTCGGGCGCAAAATATTGCGGTGACCCCCAAACCATATCCTGGACGCTTTCGGTTTCAAGCGTCGATAATGCCCTGGCGATCCCAAAATCAGTAATCTTGAGTCGTTGATCTGAGGTTACCAGCATATTCTGGGGTTTTACATCGCAATGAACAATTCCGGCGCGATGGGCATAACCTAATCCTGCACAAGCCTGGACCATCAATTCGATCCCATCGATTAATGGAAAACGCTCCACTTCACGGATCCTTGTCTTGAGGTCAGTCCCCGCTATGTATTCCATTACGATGTAAACGCCAAAAGTATCTATACCAAAATCATGCACCGTAACAATATTTGGGTGAGAGAGATTTGCTGCGGATTTGGCTTCCTGTTTAAAACGTTCCCGAAAATCCTGATCTCCTGAAAAATCCTGCTTTAACAACTTCACAGCCACAGGTCTTTCGAGCATCTGGTCGTAAGCTTTGAACACGTAAGCCATGCCGCCTTTTCCCACCTGGTGTATTAAGCGGTATCGCGTACCTAAGATTAGATCCTGGAAAGCTTCATCAACCATTTAAGGCATTATAACATGTCAATTTTTCTTATCATTCGATATAATCGGAGATTATGAAATCATTATTTTCCTATCTGAAGAAGAAACCACTTACTCTTTTGTTGATCACGCTCCCGTTGGCGATCATTGGATCTTTGCAGGAATGGAATGCGATCCTGCTCTTTAGCCTTTCGGCTATCAGTGTTGTACCGCTTGCAGGCCTCATCGGAGACGGTACTGAAGGCCTTGCGTCTCATACCGGTCCAAAAATGGGCGGGTTGATCAATGCCACGCTGGGTAATGCAGCTGAACTGATTATCACCATATTTGCCATCAACAAAGGCCTGCTTGAATTGGTAAAAGCCTCCATCACCGGATCCATAATTGGTAACCTTCTCTTTGTTCTCGGATTATCGATCCTGGCAGGAGGGCTGAAAAATGGTATTCAGAAGTTTGATCGCCGACACACGACTAACAACACCATTCTCTTAAGCATCGCCATCGTAGGACTAGTTACTCCTTCGTTGTTCAGCCATTCAACCGCATCTGGCGTTAATCAGAAAGTGGAGATCCTGAGCTTATGTGTGGCGGGCGTGATGATCAGTTTATATGTGCTGGGTATCATCTTTTCGCTAAAAGATAACAAAAATCCGAGTGTTGCCGCGCCTATTGACCAAGTTGCATTGCATCTAACCTGGAGCATTAAAAAATCATTGATCGTATTGGCATTCGCCACTGCTGGAATCGTGTGGATGAGTGAAATACTGGTGGGAAGTGTTGAGCATGTGGTAGCCGGCTCAGGGATTTCCGAATTTTTCCTTGGTATTATCCTGGTGCCAATTATTGGTAATGTGGCAGAGCACCTTGTGGCAATCACGGTTGCTGTAAAAAATAAGATGGAACTCAGTATGGAGATCGCTGTTTCATCGAGCCTTCAGATTGCTTTGTTCGTAGCACCCGTCCTTGTTTTCGTGAGCCTGTTAATGGGCAATCCATTGAACCTTGTTTTCAACACATTTGAACTGACCGCGCTTGTGGCTGCCGTTATTGTCAGTTACTTTGTGGCCGCTGATGGAGAATCGAACTGGCTGGAGGGGGCCGCACTGCTGGTTGTTTATGTTATTTTTGGTTTGGCTTTTTTCATTTTCCCATCATGACCAATTTATCGATGGTGTGAGATGTTAAACAAAAAAGTCGTAATCGGTGCAATTGTCGTTGCGTTTGTAATTCTGCTTTATTTATTCCTTTTATTGAATGGGATCACTTATCAGCAGCAGGTCACTGCCACAGAAAAAGCCAGTCTGGAGATCATTCCAGCCGGTCAGATTCCCACAGCTGACACAAGCTTATTGGTCATTACTCCAACCAGCACACTGCCACCTCAAGCAGAGGTCAATGGTGTGACATTGCAAAAATTCATAAAAATCGAAGGAACAGGGGGAGTGGGATTACGGATCAGGAGAAGCCCCGGGGTGGAGGCCGAAGTCGTATTCCTGGCCAACGAATCTGAGGTTTTTATTGTGATTGGCGGACCGGAAGAAAAAGATGGGATGTATTGGTGGCAGTTAAGCACCCCATATGATGAATCCCGCAGCGGTTGGGCTTCAGCGGATTACCTTGTCGCGGTTAATGAGGATTAGCCCGGCTCCAAGAACAATCAATCATTCCAGTACTGCCGGTAATATGTTTATTCAAAATCTGTTTATTCAAAATCTTTTTTCGATTTTGTGCTGTACTATAATCATAGTCAGGTGCTGGGACTGATCCATTCTGGAGGAGATCTGGACAACAACAGAGTACTAAAACCAGGTGTATTAACCAACAACCAACTATCCACTGGTACGGTCCTGGTCAATCGTTACCGGATCATTGATACGGTAGGAATCGGTGGGATGGGGGCGGTTTACCGGGCGCGGGATCTTCATTTCCCTAATGCGCTAAAAATTGTGGCTGTTAAGGAAATGGTTAACACAACCACCGACCTGCAAACCCGGGAGCAAATAAACCAGAACTTTGAACGTGAAGCCAACATCCTGGTGAGCCTGAATCACCATTCAATACCGACCATTTACGACTTTTTTATTCTGGATGAAAAATCGTACCTGGTGGAAGAGTACATTAATGGGCAGGATCTTGATGAGATCATGCGTCGGTCATCCACACCTTTCAAAGAAGAACAGGTGGTTAATTGGGCGATTGAGATTTGCGATGTACTGGATTATTTGCATCACCACAAACCAGATCCGGTAATTTTTCGTGACATTAAACCTTCCAATATTATGATCAATGTGCAAAACCATGTTGTTCTTGTGGATTTTGGCATTGCCAAGAACATTGTCCTGGGGCAGAAAGGCACGATGATCGGAACGGAAGGTTTCTCTCCTCCAGAGCAATACCGTGGAGAGGCAACAGCTCAAACAGATATTTATGCCCTCGGAGCTACCATGCACACGCTTCTCACCAAGCGTGATCCGCGCCTGGAGCCACCATTTTCTTTCAAAGATCGGCCAATAAGAGAGATCAATCCGGCCGTTTCATCAGAACTGGAGACGATCATTTATAAAGCCCTTGAATACAATGCTATTGATCGTTTTCGGAGCGCAGCCGATTTCAAGGCAGCACTTGTTTCAGTGGCTCGTCGCACCGGTGCGTTGCCCTTTGTTTATTTTGAAAAGGAGGGTGGCAGATCTGAGGGAAGGGAACCGCTCTGGGTATACAAATGCGAGGATGAGGTCAGGGGTTCTCCTACTGTAATTGATGGATTGTTGTTTGTGGGTTCATACGATAAGAATCTGCACGCACTCGATGCGTCCAATGGCGATCTTGTTTGGAAATTTGGTACGGATGGCGGGATTGTGACCAGACCACTTCTAGCAGAAGATCAATTGGTTTTTGGCAGCGAGGATGGTCGGTTATATTCGGTTATGCCAAAAACCGGTAACAAGAATTGGGAATACAAAACAGAAGGTCCGATCAGGTGTTCTCCAAGCAAGGCAGAAGGGCACATTTATTTTGGATCAGATGATCGGAAATTGTATGCGTTAAACTTGGTAACGCATGCAGTCAGTTGGTCAATAAAAAATGAAGGACCCGTCAGATCAACACCATTCCTGTCAATTTCAAATTTGTTCTACGGAACTGAAGGGAATGAGTTCATCTGTGTTGATTATCGGGGGAAGGTGGAATGGCACATCTACACCAAAAGAGGTGTCACTTCCTCCAGTGTCGTTAGAGATGGCATTGTCTACTTCTCGTCGTTGGATGGATTCGTTTATGCCTTAGATGCCCGCACCGGTTGGGTGTTTTGGCGTTTCAGGATGGAGAAGGGCTCAATTTCAAGTCCGGCGGTCAACGGGGATTATCTCTATGTTGGTGGTGTGGATGGGAATATCTATTGTATAGAGAAAACTCGCGCTCAAGAAGTGTGGCGTTATAAAACCGGATATCAGGTGACAGCTTCTCCCGTCATTAAGAATAACGTTCTTTATTGTGGATCAGTGGATGGTCAGTTCTATGCTTTGGATGCAAAAACAGGACGATTGATCTGGTCTTTTTCCAGCCTCGGACCAATAACTGGAAATGGTTTTGTTACTGACAAAGTAGTTTACTTCGGGTCGCATGATAATCACGTTTACGCCTTACCCATCTAGAAACCAGGAGTAGGTATGCCGCGACTTTTCAACAAAGTAATTGGAAAAAATAAAAAAAAACCAAACGAGGCGTTGTTACAGGAACCTCACACTGTAAATGACAATTATCCAAATCTAACCCCAATACAGTATGTAGTAGGTAGTGGTCAATCCGTTGGCATGCAACGTGACCACAATGAAGATGCTCTATTCGCTTTGACCAGCGTGTTGTCTGACGGCAAGTCAGAGGAACTATTCGGTCTCTTTGTCATAGCCGATGGCATGGGGGGGCACCGCAATGGAGAGGTGGCTTCGAGCGTATCAGTTCGTGTAGTCGTTAAGTATGTGTTGGATCAATTGTACAAAGTTCTGCTCGATCCGCGGCACCCAGCGCCCGCTGTTGGGATACAGGAAATAATGACCGGTGCGGTGAACGAAGCTCAAAAAGCAGTTCTGCAACATGCCCCCGGTGGAGGGACGACTTTAACGATTGCGTTACTTCTTGGAGAGCAATTAACTATTTCACATGTCGGCGATAGCCGTGCATATTTTGTGCTACCAGATGGAAGTTTGCAGCAAATTACCAGGGATCACTCGTTGGTTCAACGCTTGGTAGATTTAAAAGAGATCTCGGAAGAAGAGGCAAATACACATCCGCAGAAGAACGTTCTACTCAAAGCGGTGGGTCAAACTGAACCATTCAACTCCGATACAAAAACACTGCAGGTTCCGCGAGATTGGCGGTTAATGCTATGCAGCGATGGCTTATGGGGAGTTGTACCTGCCGAAGGTATGCTGAGTATTTTTCAGAAAAATAAAGACCCAATTCTTGTCTGCAAATTGTTGGTGGATGAAGCAAATCGTGCCGGTGGACCAGACAACATTAGTGTAATTGTCGCGGGTATAGCCGGAAGCACAAGTGAATCTGGTAAACCATAATATAATGTTGTTGGGGAGGGATAATGCCAACTCTTGTCTTACACATGCAAAATGAAGACCCGATTGTAGGAGAAGTTGATGAAATTCCAATAAAAACGGATACGCTCATCTTCTTAAAAAATCCCAGAAGGCGGGATGGGAAAGACTTGCCTTACTTGGAGGAAAATGTAACAAGCGTTGCCTGGCCGGTTTCCCGATTAACCTTCTTCGAAATACTGCCCGGTGGTGATGAAGAAGAGATCATTGGATTTGTGCGAGAGTAGAACAATGGCTGAAGATATCTATAAAAACAAACTTATTCTGGTAGTAGATGATGAAGAAAGGATGTCCAGGTTCATCCGTTTAAACCTGGAACACGATGGTTTTAAGGTAATTGAAGCCAACCGCGGGATGAAAGCGATCCAGCAGATCCGTGATCAAATGCCGGATCTTGTTTTACTGGATGTGATGATGCCAGACCTGGATGGATTTGAAGTACTTCAATTGGTACGTGAATCGAGTCAGGTTCCTGTGATCATGCTGACAGCCAAAGGGGAAGAAGATGATCGAGTGAAAGGGCTGGAACTTGGTGCAGATGATTATGTGACCAAGCCCTTTAGCCCGCGTGAACTCGTCAGTCGTGTCAGAGCTGTTTTGCGCAGGAATGAACAGGGTTCGACATCAGGTGACGGTTTTATTGAAGTTGATGAGCACCTGAGAATCGACTTCGGCCGCCGCGAAGTGTGGTTGGACGATGCTCTGGTAAAATTACGTCCTACTGAGTACCGTTTGCTTTACCACCTGGTCCAGAACGCCGGGTGGGTGATGACATACGATCAGATCCTCTCGAAGGTGTGGGGTTACGAGTACAGAGACGAACCACACTACGTCAGGTTGTACGTCAATTATCTGCGTCAAAAATTGGAAAAAGACCCCGCCAATCCGATTTACATCCTCACCGAAAGAGGAGTTGGATATCGATTTGTCGATTACAAACGAAAATAATAAAAAACAGAAATTATCTTGAATAACATCAATTCATCAATAAAATGGAGAGAACGGAATGATCACTGAACCTATACATGTTACTGACCAGGCTTTCGAGAAAAGCGTTCTGCAATCACAATTACCCGTGATTGTAGATTTCTGGGCTCCGTGGTGCGGCCCGTGCCGGATGGTTGCGCCAATCCTCGACAAAGTAGCCAAGGAATATGCAGGAAAACTGATCGTGGCGAAGGTCAACACGGATGAAGATTCTGAATATGCTTTGAAATACGGGGTACAAGGAATCCCCACAATGTTATTCATAGCCGATGGAAAAGTTGTTCATCGGCAGGTAGGTGCCTTACCCGAACCAAATATTCGGGAAGCGATAGACCAATTCCTTGAAGTAATCACTCAGAACTAACTAAAAAAGGCGCTCATTTGAGCGCTTTTTACTTTCATTCACCAGAAATTCTTTCAATGTTAGCGCCAAGTTTGCGTAGTTTCTCGTCCACTTTTTCATAACCCCGGTCGATTTGATTAACATTACGGATCACAGAATTACCCTGAGCAGATAAGGAGGCGAGCACAAGTGACATACCCGCCCGGATATCTGGACTTTCCATTTTTTCCCCGGTGAGCGGGGTAGGACCCTGAACTATGCAGCGATGAGGATCACAAAGTACGATCTGTGCTCCCATTCCCACCAGTTTATCAGTGAAAAACATGCGTGATGGGTACATCCAATCGTGGAACAGGACCGTACCCTTGGATTGTGTGGCGAGTACGATGGCGATGCTCATCAGGTCGGTCGGAAAGGCCGGCCAGGGCATCACGTTGACGGTCGGGATGGCCCCTCCCAGGTCTGGTTCGATGACCAGTTTTTGATCTTCAGGGACAAATATATCCTTACCTCGCTCCTCCCAGGTAACCCCCAGGCGGGCAAATACCAATTTGATCATGTCCAGATATTGAATCCCGGCATTCTTGATCGTGATCGAGCCGCGTGTAACCGCTGCCGCGCCAACAAAACTGATCACTTCCAGGTAATCCGGACCGATCTCGAACTCACCACCATGCAAGGAACTTACACCCTCGATATTGAGAGTGTTGGAACCGATATTTTCGATCTTTGCTCCCAGCGTGTTGAGGAGTTGACAAAGCTCCTGGACATGCGGTTCACTGGCTGCATTGCGGATCGTGGATCTTCCTCTCGCCAGTACACTGGCCATAATGGCATTTTCTGTGGCTGTAACACTTGTTTCGTCGAGCAAAATATCCGCCCCAATTAACCCGTTGGCATGAAATTTAAAAGCCCGATCATATTCGATCTGGGCGCCCAATTTTTCCAGGGCGAGCAGGTGAGTATCCACCCTGCGCCTGCCGATCACATCTCCCCCGGGAGGGGGTAGCTGTAATTCGCCGGTTTTTGCGACCATGGGACCGGCTAGCAGGATGGAGGCCCTGATCTTGCGGCACAGGTCCGGGTCAAGGTCAGTAGGCCGAATTTCTTTGGCAGTTATTTGAATCGTATTGGGTGCAAGCCTGGTAATTTCAACTCCCAGGCTTCTGATCAATTCGATCATTGTCTGCACATCACGAATATTGGGCACGTTATGCAAGATCACCGGTTCTTCAGTCAGAAGACAGGCAGCGATCAACGGTAAAGCAGCGTTCTTATTGCCCCCTGGAGTAATTTCACCGTGCAATGGGATACCACCCGTAATGTTAAATTTATCCATTATTACCTCCAGGCCTGTTGTGGTGTTATTCACAATGATATACGATAGTATTGAATAATGCCAACCTCACATTTAAAATCACCGAAAAAATCCATTGACGAATCGAATGTAAGCCGATGTATACTCAGTACTAACGCACAGATCTTGAAATTGTCGAGGTTAATTATGCTTACTGTAAAAAAGATCGATCTGGATTCAAGTTTAGAAGTAAAGCAATTTGTACAGTTTCAGTACGATCTCTATAAGGACTGTCCGCAATTCTGCCCACCGTTCAGGGCAGATATTACTTTAATGCTCAACAAGAAGAAACACCCGTTTTATGAGCATTCAGATGGAGAATTTTTTATCGCTGAAAAAGATGGCAAGATTGCCGGCAGGATAGGTGTTTTCATCAATACACTATTTAATGAGTACCACCGGGTCAAAAAAGGGCAATTTTACTTCTTTGATAGCATTGATGATCAGGATGTCGCAAATGAACTATTTTCCGCAGCGTTTGATTACTGTCGTCAACGGGGAATTGACCAGCTGGTTGGACCGAAGGGATTGTCCGCGTTTGACGGATATGGCATTCTTTATGAGGGTTACGACCATCACCAGATGATGACGATGATGAATTATAACTATCCGTATTATCCGAAGCTGCTGGAGAACATAGGGTTTGAGAAAGAGGTTGATTTTGCGTCATGTTACTTAACCAAGGATTCATTTGTACTTCCAGAAAAAATTCGAGAAGTTGCGCGTAGAGTCATCGAACGAGGAAAATTTAAGATATTAGAGTTTAAGAACAAAGCGCAGATCCGGGCTATGGCAGATGAGATCGGTGCAGCCTACAACAATACATTTATTAACAACTGGGAATACTACCCGATGACTCAGGGAGAGATCAACCTGCTTCTGTCCAATCTCCTGGATGTGATCAATCCCAGGCTGATCAAGATTATTACGTATGATGAAAAAATTGTCGGTTTCCTGATTGCTTTTCCGGATATCACCAGGGCATTACAGCGACACAATGGCAGGATCACACCTTTTGCATTAGTCGATATCCTGGTTTCTCTGAAAAAAACAGACTGGGTCTCGTTGAACGGGGCGGGTGTACTGCCAGAGTACCAGGGCAGGGGAGGAAACGCTCTGCTTTATTATGAAATGGAAAAGACTCTTAAGGATTTCGGTTTTACCTACTGGGAATTGACGCAGGTGGCAGAAACTGCCACCCAGATGCGAAAAGATCTGACCACAGCCGGTGGAGATTTTTACAAAACTCATCGGGTATATCACAAACAACTATAAGAGAATTAATTGACTAACATGAGATAGGGCCTCATTGGAGGTCTTTTATCATATTTCTAAAGTTATAATACTGTTCAATAGAGTTGGTTGGAGTGGTATGTTCAGGAACAATATTACTTTCCGAATAATCGCAATTTCTATCCTTGTATCGGGGTTGATCGCTTTGCTGGTATTTGGTAATTTAAGTTTTTCCAAAGCAAACCCGGGCGGATTGGACTTTCTTGCTCATTGGCAGGGCACCCGGTCATTCCTGAAAAACGGGGTTGACCCCTATTCTGAACAGACCGCAACTACGATTAATTCCATGGTCGTTGAAATGGGAGTGGAAGAATCAGGTAAATATCGGTTTGTCTCGTCTTTGATCTCATTTATTGTTCTGGTGCCTTTCAGTCTAATAAAGGACTTTTCGGTTGCCCGGGCTGTCTGGATGACTTTTCTTCAGTTGATCCTGTTTGCATCTGTCTGGTCGGTGACGAAATGGCTCCGAAATGAACCGGTCGCTTTCAAATTAGCAATTGTTTTGGTATCCATAATCTGTTTCTATCCAATGGTAAAAGGACTTCTGGATGGTAGCCTGGCCGTTGTCTGTTTCGCCCTATTAATCTTGGTGATTCACTTGTTGATTCACCACCATGACGAAGCAGCAGGTGTTGTATTGGCTCTGACCCTGATAAAACTTGACATGGCTTATCCATTCATAATTGTGATTCTGGTGTGGGCGATCGTCAATAAACGTCTGCAAATGGTCTTGTGGCTATTGGGATCAACAGTCTTATTGATCGGATTCACCATGGTATTAATTCCAGCATGGCCAGTCTCATACATAAAAAGCATCATCAGCTTTTCCGCGTATAATCCTGTGCGTGAAACTGAACTTGCTCCAACCGCATTGGCCATCCGATTATTACTGGCGAAGAACCTGGCATTGCTGGTAATGATCGTCTACGAATTAATTGCAGTGAAAACCAGGGGTACCAAAAGGTTGTTGTGGTTCGCAGGTCTTCTGTTGATTATTAGTCCATTGGTCGGTGGGGCAGTGAGAATCGAGCATCTCACCCTGATCATGCCTGCAGTATTTATCGGATTGGGCTTCATCCTCGATTTTTGGCAAGGTAAAGGGAAATGGCTGGTGTTTATTGTTCCGGGAGTTATTGTGCTCCTATCGTGGATCTTTTCCGGTGAACTCTTCGCAGGGATATCTCCCAGGTGGAATATGTTGGTTTTGAATCTGATAATTCCGATACTTGCGTTACTGATCATATACTGGTCGCGATGGTGGGTAATCAGGCAGGAAAAATTTTCGCTTGTAGAAATTACTAAGTAGTTCTTAACTAAGAGCCAATAAAATTGGTCTATGTGAGGGCAGTAATCCGTGTCAAGGCAGTAATCCGGGTATGGGGAAAAGAAAGCTGTTATAATATCCGGCGAAGAAATTCAATACGCTATACTTAATAAGTTAAGTTTTACCTCCCTTTGTTAGCCTTGGAGAAGAAAATGGATAATCAAATAAATTCAACTGCTCTTGTGGATGAATTTTATGCCCTGCTTAATAAGAAAATTGCCAGCACGAGTGAACAACTCCAACAGGTGAGGCAAACGATCGAACAAAGTCAAACCGAAATAGCCAGGCTGACGCAAAGAACCTCAACAATCTCTGCCCAACTCCAGAAATACCAGGGTGATCTTATGAATGTAAGCGGGGTAGAGATTCGAGACACATATAGTGAAGCGATGGATTCTCAGCAGCGGTTGCTATTGATGCGCGGGCAGCTTGATAAACTGGTGGAGCAAAAAAATCAACTTTCTGGATTAGTTGATTATCTTGAAGAATTAAAGGAATCGTACGCATCAGACAGCCGGAAAAGCGCATCAAAATTATCCAAAACCCGCAGTATTGAAACTCTTGAAATGTTGATTACCGCCCAGGAAACTGAACGTCAACGGCTTTCCAGACAGATGCATGATGGACCTGCGCAGGCACTTTCCAACTTGATCGTCCAGGCGGAAATTGCCGCAAAATTATTTGAGATCGATCCTGGTAAAGCGCGGGAAGAACTTGAAAAAATAAAATCTTCTGCCATGAGCGCATTTCACAAGATACGGAATTTTGTCACTGAAATTCGACCAATGATGTTGGATGACCTGGGATTGATCCCAACCTTACACAAACACGTCGCATTGGTAAAAGAAAATTCCGGAGTAAATGTCACATTAACCGTCAACGGTAGTGAAAAAAAATTAGAACCATACCTGGAAGTATTTCTGTTTCGCACCGTCCAGGAACTGATTGAAAATGCGATCAAACGTAACCAGGATCACGCTGACTTGCAGATAGACACCGTCTTAACTCTGGAAAGTTCGAGAATTCTTCTATCTGTGATGGATAATGGCAAGGAATACTCGGCGATGGAATTGATGACCGAAGACGGATTAGGCATAAATTTGATCGAAGAGAGAGTAAAGTTACTTGGTGGGACGTTCAGGATCCAGACCACTGAAAAGGCGAGTGTAGAGATTTTATTAAGCATTCCGGTGTTACAAACCCCGGTTGAGTAATTCCAAAAACTGCAGGAGAACACAATGACTAAGACGATAGGAATATTAACCGGCGGTGGTGATGTACCGGGTCTAAATCCGGCGATTAAATCTGTGGCGATGAGTGCATTTGATGCCGGTTACAAAATGATCGGAATTCGCAGAGGCTGGAACGGATTACTGCATTACAACCTGGACGAGCCATCCACACATGATTATTACGCAAAACAACTGACCAAGGAAGACGTTCGCACCGTTGACCGTTCGGGGGGAACATTTTTGCACACCTCAAGGACGAATCCTCAACGGGTAAAGCCGGATGATATTCCTGACTTCCTGAAAAACTCCAAGCTAGGTAAAACCCTTGACACTGAGGGTACCACGGACTATACGGACCATGTATTACGTGTACTGGAACACCTTGGCATCGATGTACTCGTGTCGATCGGTGGCGATGATACGCTGAGCTTTTCTGTTCGGTTGAATAAAGAAGGTTTCCCTGTGGTGGGTATTCCCAAGACTATGGATAACGACGTGTTTGGAACCGATTACTGTATCGGTTTTTCAACTGCTGTTACCCGCAGTGTTGATTTCATCACGAATATGCGTACCAGTGTTGGCTCGCATGAGCGAATTGGCATTGTAGAATTGTTCGGTCGTAATTCTGGTGAAACAAGCCTTATCTCGGCATACTTGAGCTATGTTGATCGCGCCATCATTTCTGAGGTACCGTTCGATATTGAGAAACTTGCCAATTTCCTTATGGAGGATAAACGAAACAATCCTTCCAATTATTGCATGATGACCATCTCGGAAGGTGCCATCATAGAAGGCGGCGATATCGTGGAAACAGGGGAAGCAGATGCTTACGGGCATCGCAAGCTGGGTGGGGTTGGTGAACAAACTGCCGCGCTGGTAAAGCAAATTACCGGACAAAACATTATGTACCAGCAACTGGGTTACCTGATGCGCTCTGGTGCGCCGGATTCACTCGACCGCATGGTGGCAATGTCATTCGGCAACCTGGCTGTGCAATTGATAAAGCGTAATGAAACAGGAAAACTTGTCGCATTACACGGCGGTAAATACACGACAGTACCCATCAGCATGGTCCTGGCCGGCAAAAAACGTGTAGATGTTCCCAGTTTTTATGATATCGATCAATATATTCCCAAGATCAGGGATTTCATGGGAATACCGATGTTTCTGAGCTAATCATCCATACAAGTTGGATGGCACAATGGGTAAGAATCCGCAAAAAGTCCTGAAGGGACGCTATCTGGTTGTTCCACGTTCAATTATTCTTTTAATTGACGGAGACAAAGTTCTCTTACAAAAGGCTGCCGAAAACAAAAAAATTTTTCCCGGATACTATAACGGTATCGGCGGGCACATCGAAAGGTGCGAAGATGTGCTTGCTGGTGCAACCAGGGAGTTGAAAGAAGAAACAGGTGTAACTTGCGATGATCTGCGCCTGGCTGGGTCCATCATGATCGATGTGGAAAAAGATACCGGTATTCTGCTGTTTGTATTTACTGGGAGCAAAACAATCGGTAGAATGATGCCTTCAGAAGAAGGCACATTGCACTGGATGAAAATCGATTCACTCAAACAGATGAAGGTTGTCGACGATATTCCTGAGTTGGTCGCAAGAGTTTTGGATTTCAAGACAAGCGGAAAAATGTTTTTTGGAAAATATATTTATAATGAAGAGGGAGAACGGACTACGAGTTGGGCTTTTTCATAGACCAGCCCGCCTTTCGTAAAACACCAGTAAAGTAGATCCGTATTTCCGCTGGTCGAATTCAACCAGTGATTCCAGTTCCAATGACTTATACTCGATCGGATGGATTTGCACGATCACCCAGCCATCATCCGATAGAAGATCGATGTTTTTATCAACACGTTGAATGGCGTCAACCCAGATTTCCTTGTATTGTGGCGGAGCGATAAAAATATAATCAAACCGGTCTTGTTGTGAAAATGTTAGATATTTCAAGGCGTCAGTGTGCAAAACCCGTGCTTTTTCAGAAGTGCGGGTTTTTTGTAAATTGTTTTTGAGTGTACTGATCGCCTTGAGATTCAGTTCAAGAAAAAGGCAGGATCTGGCACCGCGGCTTAAAGCTTCAATTCCCACGCTTCCTGTACCACCAAAAAGATCAAGGAATGTTGCGTCAATGATATCGGATGAAAGAATGTTGAATAAGGCTTCCTTCACGCGGTCTGTGATCGGCCTGGTCGAATCCCCGGGGACTGGATCAAGCCTGATACCGCGCGCGGAACCGCTTATGATGCGAGGATTGCTCATTGTCTGATGGGTTCCACTGCCTGCCTGGCAGCCATTATGTTCGAATGGGGGGCGATAATTGGAAGGACACAACCGGTTCCGAGGATAAATCGGGTGGTGCCCGAGTTGGAAATGGCTTTTAACGACTCGCTTCGGACATTTTCCGGTGTTCCATAAGCCAGAGTATCCCATTGGCGTAATCCCCCGCACACTGCACCGTTAAAAGATTCCTCGGCAATAGAGAGAGAGGGGTATGTTTCCTGATCATGCCAATTGAGTACTGAAATCCCACGTTTAGAAACAGCATCAAAGTAAAGGTCCTTGCCATGAAGATGCTCTACATTGAGCCACATTGTTGATGAAGCCAGTAGAATCTGATCATCGAAAGGGTAGACAAACCGGTTAACTTCATCGAGTGTGAGCAGCGATGCTTGCGCGTGTTGAATGGCAAAAAAGATACCATCGACGCCAAGTCTCATACACTCCCGGATAAAAGCAATGGTTGATTGCATGATGATTTCAAGTCCGGCCAGCAACTCATCAGGATGCTGCCGCATGTGCACAAGGACATTTTCCTTACCAACCAGGTTCTTGGCTTGCGCCATTGGATCAAAGATGGTTTGAATGAGTGGAGTGTCGGCCGGTAAACCTTTTTTGACCTGCCTGATGCATTCAAGCTGCCGACCCAGGTGGCCATCATTAGGCGAGAGAATTCTTAATGACTTCCAATTCTCGGGAGATATTACCGGGTATTGCGTATAGTAACGCGTTCCCTCCGGATTTCCTTTCCATTCATCGCAGACACCGTGATCCTGTACGCAATAGGAAGAAGCAGGTGTGATCTTGACAAAGTCAAAATCATAAATCTTCTGGAATAATAGAATCGAGTTGGACAGCATTTCTGGATCCTGGTCATCGACCGGAAAATGCCGCCAAAGTGCAACAGGAGGACGGTCTATTTCCTTTCCGGAAAGAACAGACTCAAGCCTTTGCCGATGATTCGTGATCTTCCTCCGCATTTATCACAGGTTGTCGGAAAGTCCATTTACGATTCACGAAATAATTCCACAGCAAAACGATAAGGATGACAATTGCTAACGCAATGTTGTGACCGACGATCGTCGGGGTTAATAAATCGGGAATCCACTTGCCGGCCAGGTTGATCAGTGGTTTTTCGATCAACGCAAATAAGGGTGTACGGATGCCCAAACCTGCGACACTCACGAGTGCAAATTGGGTCAACTGTTTCAACAAAGGAACTGATCTGGTTTCTGGATATGTCCAATATCGATTCAAAATAAAGTTATTGACTACTGCCAGGGAGAATGAGACGACACTTGCCCCGATTGCCGGAACCTTGAGAAGAATTGCCAAGAGGTTGAATACACCAAAATCAACAACCGACCCAAGGGTGCCAACGATAGCAAACCGGATAAATTTACCACGTTCCTTGGGGTCGCTGATGAATTTCATTCGTTAAATTTCTTGGTTTTAAAGTAATCAACAGTAGCAGCCAGTCCATCGTGCAGGGAGGTCCGGGGCAACCAGCCGAGTATGGTTTTCGCGCGGGTAATGTCCGGTTGACGGCGTTGGGGATCATCTCCCAGCCTTTTGTCGAGTTTGAACTCGATCCCGGCTGGATTCCCAGTAAATTCGTTGATCACCTTGGCGAATTCCAGAATTGAAATCTCCGCTGGGTTACCGATATTGACCGGCAAATGTTCATCCGACATAAGAAGTTTATAGATGCCTTCGATCAAATCATCCACGTAACAGAAGCTGCGAGTTTGTGATCCGTCACCATAAATTGTCAACGGTTCATTCTTTAGGGCTTGTTGAATAAAATTGGGGACAACACGTCCATCATCAATTCTCATGCGTGGACCATAGGTATTGAAGATCCTAACGATACGCGTATCCAACCCGTGAAATCGATGATAAGCCATCGTAAGTGCTTCGGCAAAACGCTTGGCTTCGTCATAAACTGACCTGAAACCGATCGGGTCAGCGTGTCCCCAATAGGTCTCTTTTTGGGGATGTTCAAGGGGATCGCCGTAGATTTCACTTGTTGATGCAAGCAGGAAACGGGCATTGTTAGCCTTCGCCACGCCAAGTGAATTGTGCGTACCCAGTGCGCCGGCTTTCATTGTCTGGATAGGGAGGCTGGGATAGCTATAAGGTGAGGCAGGGTTGGGGCTGGCTGGAGAAGCAAAATGCAGCACCGCTTCAACTTTTGAAGGAATGAATATATACTCTGAAACATCATGCTTGATGAACGAAAAATTTTCGTTGGCAGCCAGGTGAGCGATGTTTTCAGGGCTGCCTGTTACAAAATTATCCATGCCTATTACAGAATGACCTTGATTAATCAGGTATTCGCATAGATGTGAGCCAAGAAACCCTGCAGCACCAGTGATCAGTACTTTCATTTTTATCTCCAGACAATTTTTGATATGGAACCATCACCGGTAACCTGCTTGAGGATTCCGGATGGAATTTCGACCAGCATCATATTTCCTTTGGCTGTGAAGGCTAACCATTGACCCTTTTCCGCATCTTCTGCGGGTGACCAGCTTATCAGTTGCGGATCCAAACCCTGTAAACCTTCGCTTGGATAATACTTCTTGCGGTTTGAACCATCACGATCCATGATGTTCAGTGCATAACGACTGGTCTCACTTTGATCGGGCAGGATGGCAGAAAGAAATCCAACCAGATAATCTTCCGTTTCCGCAGGTTTGGATGGAATGGGGTAGCAGAACAAGCCGCAACGGGATACCAGGGAGACAACCCTTTTTGTGTCCAATAAAATTGCCGCGAGGTCATAATTATCCGAAGGTTGTCCACTATCTTTTTCATTTTTGATCACCGTGAACAGCACCGAACCTTCTGTGGACCATTGAATACTTGGAACCCATGCCCAGTCAGTTTTAGGCTGGTATGGTGTGAAATCGATCAGACTCTCCAATTCACCGCTTTTCGTGTCAACTATTCCGATCGAATCCGGTCTGGCGTAAGCCAGCTTACTCCCGTCCGGTGACCATTGGAAAGTTGAACCCCACCAACCATAAATCCCGCCGGAATTGGCGTCGACCAGTGTAGTGTCATCAGCTTTCTCACCGTCAATATCGAAACGATAGATATGAAAGTCGTTATTTGCCTGCCAGCCGGGAGCAGTTGCCCGGGGCTCAACCGTTGAGTAAGAAAAGGTACGGTTCTTTCCGGGTACCCAATCAGCGTAATGTACGACATCGCGGATTCCAGTATCGATCAATTTCGGTTCATCTTTTGTGATATCGACGAGCCAAAGACTATTTATCTTCTCACCGGAAAGGTCTTCAGCTGATCGAGAAAAAAGCAGCCATTTCCTGTCAAACGAGATGGAGAAAATTCTCCCATCCAGGTCACCGGTTGATACGACAATCTTTCGGTTACCGGTGTTCCCGTCCATTATCCATGCATTGGAGGAGGAAATATAAGCAATCACTCCGTCTATTTCAATAGAGGAAAATGGGGATTGCACTCCTATCATCAGTATCTCCGGTTTTGGGGGTTGGATGATCTCTTCCTTGACGATTGTTCGGGATACTTCCTTACCGTCCTCGTAGATGATGCGGTAAGTGGATTGCATGCGCCCGTTGACACCTGGCTGGATCAGTACAGTCTGACCTTCAGAAAGTGATTCGTTCCTGATAGTCTGTTGTTCGAAGGCGAGCACATTTTCAATAATTGAGAATTCCTCGCTCACGCGTGTGATCACGATCAATTCACCACCATTGAGGAATGTTGTTAATGGAGGAGTGATCTTGTCAAGTGGCCCGAGTTGAATCCTCTGCTCACTTAGAATCTGATCCACGGTAACCCCCGGATCGGTGCTGATAGTGCTGCTGACACCAGAATCGGTAAGTGTTACCGAAATCTGCTCTTCTGTGCTAAGAAGAGAGCATGAAGTGAGCATCAAAACAAAAATGATGAGAAAAGGGAGACTCTTCTTCAAGGACTTATGACCGTCGTAATTTCATCGATTATAATAATGAACATCTTATTAACTTGGTAATTATAGCATGACAGAAGAAGCACCCGAAAAGAAACCTCTTGACGCTTCAGCGAGAATTGAAGCGTTATTATTCGTTGCCACAACCCCAGTTACGGCTACCCAGTTATCTGAATGTCTTGGAATCGGGCAGGTAGAGGTGGAAAAAATCCTGGTCGATCTCAGCAACCAGTATGAGGGGCGAGGATTATCGATCCAACACTATAGTGGTAAATATCAATTTACCACTTCTGCGGATGTGGCTGGGGACGTAGAAAAATTTCTTGGCCTGGAATCTACCGCGCGATTAAGTCGGGCTGCCATTGAAACGATGGCTATCATTGCCTATCGCCAACCGATTACGCGACCCGCAGTTGAGGCAATCCGGGGCGTCAGCAGCGATGGTGTGATTAGAAGCCTATTATCGCGCGGGTTGATACAGGAAGTTGGCCGTACCGAGGGACCGGGCAGACCGATTTTGTTTTCGACGACATTGGATTTCCTGCAGCACTTTGGATTGAATTCTCTAAATCAATTACCGCCTTATGAAGATGATCAGGAAACCGAGAAACCGAAGAACGGATTATTAAAGGACTAAACAATGAGTGAAGAGCGTGTACAAAAGATATTGGCACAAGCCGGTTATGGATCAAGACGGTCGTGTGAAGAGTTAATTGAACAGGGGCGTGTGGTAATTAATGGCACTAAAGTCATCCTCGGACAAAAAGCCGACGTGACAAGGGATCAGATCCTTGTCGACGGGAAACCGATACCAAAGCCAAAAGCGCTCAGGTACATCGCCTTATACAAACCCCGTTTTGTTTTATGCGATAAGACGGTTGAAGATGCACGCCGATCCGTTTTCGACATGGTGGAAAACGGAGATGAACTCGCCGTTGTTGGGCGCCTGGATTATGAAAGTGAAGGACTGGTGCTGCTGACAAATGACGGATTTATGGTCAACCGATTAACGCATCCGCGTTACCAGCACGAAAAAGAGTACCGTGTTCTGGTTTCTACTCATCCTGACGAAAAACAATTGGAGATTTGGCGCAGAGGTGTTGTCCTCGAAGATGGACATCGCACGCGGCCAGCCAAAGTTAAAATTGATTCCACTGCAGGAAAAGGAAGCTGGATTAACATCGTTCTCAAAGAAGGTCACAAACGTCAAATACGAGAGATGGCAAAAACGACAGGCTTATTTATTGTCAAACTAATGCGTGTCCGCATTGGTCCGCTGCAACTGGGCACACTAAAACCGGGAGAATTTCGCAACCTAAATCAGGATGAGGTTATGAAACTCAAAGAACAGGTGAATGAATCTCCACGAAAATATAAAACTGGTGCACGGTAGATGTGCACCAGTTTTTTTCGGAATCATATCTATTGTGATAATTTCTGATCGATTTGCCTGGCAAGTTCTTCCGGGAAGTTGGTTGGTTTTGCCTTCTTACGGATGAAATCCTTGATCTTGCTTCCTTGTACAGCCGAGGTTTCGGATTCTTCAGCGATAAGATTTAGATTGCTGTTCGTAAATACCATCAATGCCTCCGGCTTAAACGTCCCAAGATCAATTCCAGCCTTTTGGAAAAATTTATTGGCATCATCCAGTACAAATTTCGCTTCTTTTTCAGGGTTGCCCAGACCTTCTCCGCCGAATGTTTTCAGGAAAAAGTTGCCACCGGTCTGTCTCCAACGATTTTTATCTGCGTCATAGCGGATAGTACCAGCCTGTTGATAGGGTAGAAGGCAAATAACTCCTGCAGGCCCCACCAGCAGGTGAGAGATGGGGGTGATGTAGTGATACAAGAAATACTTGTCATCCAAACCTTTTAAGACGGCGTTGAGCCGTTCATCAGGACGCGGAGATTTACCCCATTTGGACATGTAAAAATTCCCGATCTGGAACAGGAGAAAACCAACGATCAACGCACCAAAAGTGTAAGCCAGGTAGGAACCATCTTTATCCTTGAATGAAAACACCATTCCAACACCCAGGATGACGATGCTAAGTAATGACGTGATGTTACCGATCTTCCGATTCCGTTTGATCAATTTATCATTTGAGTATATTTTCATTCACATTTCCTTTTAGTTGAGCGAGGTTGCGGTCTCACTGATCCTGGTCTGGATCTCTTTTGTCATTGATCCCATCAGGTCAGAATCAACCGTCTTGCGGGCCAGCTTCACCGCTGAAACAAGTGCGCGTGCATCTGATCTGCCGTGGCCAATAAAGACCAGGCCGTTCACACCGAGAAGGATCGCGGCACCTGCTTCGGAAGGATCCATTAATTTCTTCAGCGCTGTGAAAGCAGGTTTGATGAACAGGTATCCGACTTTATTACGCCAACTGGACTGAATGCTTTCCTTCAAAGTATCCGTGATCAATCTGGCGACGGATTCACTGGATTTGAGAAAAACATTACCAGAAAAGCCGTCAGTAACGACACAGTTCACCTTTCCGGCATAAATCTCCTTCGGTTCAACATTACCAACAAAGTTAAGACCACTTTTCTCTAATAATGGGAAGGCATCTTTTACCAGTTGATTGCCTTTGTTAGACTCCTCACCGTTTGATAACAATGCCACCATAGGGGTATCCAGATCAAAAACCTTGCTGGCATAAGCGCTGCCCATAACGGCGAATTCCAGAAGAAAATCCGGCCGGCAATCAGCGTTAGCGCCTGTGTCCATAAAAACGCATTTTCCATTTCTTACTGGAATCAATGCAGCAAGCGCGGGTCTTGAAATTCCGGGTATCTTTCTTAAGGTCATCACAGCGTTGAAGTAGGCTGCACCCGTGTTACCTGCGGTGACAAATGCTTCCGCTTTTTTTTCCTTGACCAGGTTTAATCCGATTGCCATTGAATTGTTGGGTTTTTTCTTGAAGGATTCAACCGGTTTGTCTGTCATCTCGACGATATCCGGAGCATCAATAATCTCAATATTTGAAAGATCAATCGATAGCGATGCAGCTTTTGACAGAATCAGGTCTTTCTTACCTACCAGGAATACTTTTTCACCACTGAGTGCCAATTGAGCAGCAGCTTGTATTTCGGGAACTGGATGATCATCACTTCCCATGGCGTCCAACACGATAGACATTATTCACACTCCTCTTGGTAAATTACAAATTAGTTCTTCTTGACAATAAAGGATACCCGATTATAATAACCGAGCATTTTGCGCTGGTGCTGGAATTGGCAGACAGGCATGGTTGAGGGCCATGTGCCGCAAGGCGTGTGGGTTCAACTCCCACCCAGCGCACAAAGTAAGCCGCGAACCGCGGCTTTTTGTTTTCCTGTTGCTACTATTTTTTTCGTTCAATGATATACCTGGCGATTTTTATCAAAGCGTCACGCTCAGGGCAATCCGGAAATTCGGTAAGATTAGCTTCGGCTCTCTGAGCAAAAATGGCAGCTACCTCGTAAGCCCGCGTGATGGCATTACTATTTGCGGTCGCAGCAACCAGCCTTTGAATTTCATCTTCTCCCTGGATGCAGTTGCCGGCGTTGAGATTCGCTATGGACGGATCATCGGGATTGGATTCCATGTAATAAAGCATGGGGAGCGTGATTAACCCCTGGCGTAAATCTCCGCCGACAGGTTTACCAACGGTGCTTTCGTCACCTGTGTAATCTAAAATATCGTCTACAATCTGAAATGCCATACCTAATTCGTAACCGAACTTTCGCAAGGATTCCAAATGTTGGCTGGTCACGTTGCTTAGAACGGCTGCACAATGGGTTGAGGTCTCAAAAAGGGACGCTGTCTTGGCATAAATGCGTCGGTAGTAGTCATCGACATTGGCAATGCAACGGCTGGAGAATAACTGGTCGATCTCTCCATTCACGATTGTCATCAAACAACGTGCGATAAGCCGCATTACTTCAACAGAATTGGTCTTTGAAGCCATGTCAGAAGCGCTGGCAAAAAGGAAATCACCGGTGAGTACAGTGGCTGCGGGCGACCATCTGGAATTCAGGGTGGGTATGCCGCGGCGCAGGAGCGACCCGTCAATCAAATCATCGTGGACAAGGCTTGCCGTGTGCAGCATTTCAATCGCAGTCGCCAGTTTGACCTGCAGATCCTGGTTAGCGTTCAACATATTACCTATTAGCAGAATGATGCGAGGGCGAATGCGTTTCCCGCCTGAGGAGAGGATCACCGAAACGGCCTTTTTCAGGTCAGGATGGTACTCCTCTGCTTGAGCCATCATTAATTCATCGACTCGATCAAGCTCGATTTGGATATTCTGAAGCGTGTCTACGGTAGAATCCAATTCACTAAGTCCAATTAAAGAGAGTAGAGACGTTGCATGTTGTAGTAAAAGCCACTTCTGTTATATCACAATGTTGTAAATCCGCGATCCTTTGTGCAACTAAAGGGATATAGGATGGTTCGTTGCGTTTTCCCCGGTGTATACGAGGAGAGAGAAATGGTCCATCCGTTTCCAGAACAATATGTGACAGGTCTATTTTACTAAAAACCTCGTGTTTTTTGGTGGAGTTTTTATAGGTCACTGGTCCACCTGCACCAAGAAAAAATCCCATATCTATGGCACGTTGCGCTTCCAGTAAGTTTCCCTCAAACGCGTGAAATATTCCCCGTAGGGGATAATCTTGGCTCTCTGCAGCATGTTTTTCTAGCCGTTCGAATAACAATCCCAGGCTTTCACGACTATGGAGGATGATTGGTTTTTGGTGAAACCGGGCAAAATCCAGGAAGATGGACAATACTTCGATCTGTGATTTGAGATTATCCTGCCTGTGGTAAAGATCCAAACCGATTTCTCCAATCGCAATCACCTTTGGGTCTTTGATTAAGTCGTCAAATTGGTGAACCTGATCTGTTGAAAATTGTTCGATGTCACCGGGATGGACGCCGATCGCGGCAAAAACCCCTGGAAAATGATTCGCCAGTTGTACGACATGTCGGCTGGATTCGAGGTTTAAACCCGGTACGATAATTTTTTGCACCCCAGCGTTATAAGCCCGCTGGATGACTTCAACAAGATCGTCCTGATATGACGGATAATCCAGGTGGCAATGAGAATCTACGAATTGCACTTCAGACCAGGCCAGCGATTCTCAACCCGTCCTTAAGGATGGCTTCCACATTCTCGGAGTGTGTGGTTTCACAATAAACGCGCATGATTGGTTCTGTACCCGAAAACCGGATCAGGAGCCAACCGCCATCTTCAAGGCAGAATTTGAAACCATCAGTGGTGTCAAGGCCTGTAACATCGAGGCCACCGATCGTTCTTGGTTTCGCGCTGAGGATCATTTCTTCACGATCTTTGCGGTCGCCAGAAAACGGAGTGTCAACCCGATCGTAATAATGTGCGCCAACTGTGTCGAAGAGTAGTTTCAACAATTCAGACGGTTTTTTGTTGAGCTTAACCATAAAATCGAGCATATAAAGGCCTGCAAGGATGCCGTCACGTTCAGGTACATTGCCCCTGAAAGCATAACCGCCCGATTCTTCGCCACCGATCATCGCGTTCGTTTCGAGCATTTTTGGCGCGACATACTTGAAACCCACACCGGTCTCGTAGACCGGGACGCCGTAGATCTTGCCCAGTTTTTCGAGCATGCTGGTAGTTGAGAGGGTTTTTACGATCGGTCCGCGTTGCTGGCGGACTTCCAGCAGGTAATAGGCAAGCAGGGCGTAAACCTGCAGTTGATTTACAAAAACGCCATTTTCATCACCAACTCCGACCCGATCAGCGTCACCATCGGTGATCAGCAGGATGTCGCCTTTCAGATCAACTACAGTTTTTAGACCTACATCAATATTCGGTTGGATTGGTTCCGGGCGTTTCATTTCCGGGAAGATTGGATTGCGCTGATCGTGGATTTCGATCACTTCGGTCTTATCACCTGAAAGCAGGCGTGTAAACCAGCCAGCCCCATTTCCCCACATGGCATCAACCACGATTTTCAAACCGGCTTTCCTGATCGGTTCAAGATCGATCAGTTTTATGATGTGTGTAATATAGTTGGTGGATGCATCGAAAATCTCAACCAATCCCTGGTCCTGCGCTTTGGCAAAAGGTAATCTTTTGGCCTGTTCTTCTGTTGCAGGGATCAATCTTTCGATTTCTTTTAAACCCTCCGGGGCAATAGCGCCGCCAAACTCATTGCGGACCTTGAATCCATTGTCGATGGGAGGATTGTGAGATGCGGTAATGTTGACTGCACCAACAGCTTTTTTATCTACCACGGCATATGCAATAACCGGGGTTGGCGTTGCCTCCATGGTGAGATAGACCTTCAGACCATTACCCGCCAGCACCTCAGCAACAGCCCTTGCAAAATATTCTGAAAGGAAGCGTTTGTCATGACCAACGATGACCCATTCTCCCTTTTTTCCAAGGTTGAGCAGATAATCAGCGAAACCCTGGGTGCACCTGCGAACATTGGCAAAAGTGTAATCTTCAGCGATGGACCCCCGCCAGCCATCTGTACCAAAAATTATTGAATGAGTCATGTCAACTCCTGAGAAATGGGATAATGAAATTATATCAGCCTTTGCAGCTTGTTTTTTAGGGTTGTTCAAAGTAAGAAAAACGCAAGGGAATTTGTTGCTGTGGTATTATCCTAAATATGGCAGAGATGATCAAAGAAAATAAACCGGCCGCAAATCAACACATCGTGGTGGCAATGAGCGGGGGAGTGGATAGTTCAGTCGCAGCAGCCATCCTATGCGAGCAAGGTTACCAGGTATCAGGTATTATGATGCGGTTATATGATTCTGATTCTGGAGAGGACATTTTTGCACGGTCTCTGACAAAAGCACGTAAAGTCTCCGAGCTACTGAACATTTCATTCCAGGTGATCGATTTTCGGCAAGAATTCAAGAAAAAGATAATCAATTACTACTTAGAATCTCATCACAATGGAAGAACCCCAAATCCCTGCTTTATATGCAATCGACAGATTAAGTGGGGATTATTACTTGATTTTGCATTGAAGCAGGGAATAAACTGGCTCGCATCTGGGCATTATGCCAGAATTACCAGTAACCCGAGTGGGATGATCGAGTTGCATAAAGCTGTGGATACGGGTAAGGATCAATCTTATGTTCTATCTGGTTTGGATCAATCCAGTCTCTCGCATGTGGTGCTACCTTTAGGATCTTTGAAGAAAGAACAAACACGAGATATTGCGCGTAGATATAACTTTGGATTCAATGAGATCAAGGATTCGCAAGACTTGTGTTTTTTTAACCGCATGAAACAGGAGGAATTTTTATTGGAACATGCTCCTCAGTTATTTGTTCCCGGTGAGATTCGGACCCCGGACGGGCGCAAGGTTGGTGAGCATGATGGAATGGCCAATTATACGATTGGTCAACGGAAAGGTCTGGGTGCGGGAAACCAGGAACCAATTTACGTGTTAAAAAAAGACATTCAGAATAATGTTTTGATTGTGGGAACCCGATCGGAATTGGGTGTAAAGAAGGTTAGTGTGACTGATGCGAATTGGATAAATGGCAAGGAACCAACTCTACCCGACGATTTTGAGGTTAAAATTCGCTATCGATCCAATCCCAAATTGGCCACCTTACACAGGAAGAATGACTCGGTATATGATATTATTTTCGCTGAGCCTGTCAGAGATCCAACACCAGGCCAATTTGCAGTTTTCTACAAAGGTGACCAGGTGATCGGCAGTGCATTAATAAGTGACACTATCTCTGGAGCAGATTTATGACACCAGCCTCTTATTTTCTTGGATTTATCATCGCGTCCATTATCGGATGCGGGTTTCACTTCTGGCATGGCGGCGGATTCAAATGGCTGGTCTTCTTCAATGTAATCGCTTGGATCGGTTTTTGGTTGGGCCATTTTGTGGGGAACCTGGCTGGAATTCGCTTCCTGTCGCTGGGACCGATCAACTTTGGTCCTGCTTTATTGGGCGCTATTGTTGTTCTTTTTCTCGGATTTTGGCTGAGCATGTTTAACCAGGAGATGAAAAAGCCATAAGGCTGATACATGGATAACGATCAATCTAAAGCGACGATCACTACAAAAGAAGGTGACCTTGTGCAACTGGTAGGACTCAGCCACAAGTCATTCATCATCACTTTACAATGTGGCGCGGTTTTTCACTCACACCGTGGTCTTTTGAATCATGATGATCTTATTGGCCAGGTTTGGGGAACTCAGGTATTGAGCCATAACGGAAGTCCTTTTTTTATCCTTCAACCATCTTTGACCGATATTCTTCGCAATACAAAACGTTCTACACAGATCATGTATCCCAAGGAAATTGGTTATATTCTTTTATACATGGGGATTGGACCCGGATCACAAGTAATCGAAGCGGGAACAGGCAGTGGTTCATTTACCACTGCGTTAGCGCATGCGGTTGGTGAAAACGGTCATGTGTTCTCTTACGAGGTAAAAGAAGCCAATCAGGCGGCAGCTAAGAAAACCCTAGAGAAATTGAAATTTTTTTATAGGGTCGACTTCAAGATTCGTGATATTTCACAGGGATTTGACGAGGAAAATGTTGATGGGGTCTTTCTGGATGTCTCGAACCCGTATGATTACCTGAAGCAGGTGCGTGATGCTTTGAAACCAGGCGGTCATTTTGGCTGCATCGTACCAACGACCAATCAGGTGATGCAGGTGCTGGTGGCTTTACGACGCAATGATTTTGCGTTTGTGGAAGTTTGTGATATTTCTGTGCGTTTCTACAAAACGGAACCGACCCGCTTCAGACCAACGGACCGCATGATCTCTCATACCGGATACCTGGTTTTCGCCCGACCGGTAACAATTGAGCGGGGACAGGGAGATTTAAAACTCCTGCAGGAAATAGGTTTGATCAGCAAGTTGGAAACGGACCCAGTCGGTTTGGATGAGGATTCGGAATGAATGACGAGTACTCTTCACTAGAAGCGAAGATCCACGGTGTTTTAAGTAGGAATCATCCCGGATTTGATGGGGATATCAGTTCCCGCGTTCCTGCAGCCGTGCTGATCCCATTTGTCCATACGAACAATGAATGGCATTTGCTTTTTACAAAACGGACAAATGGTGTTGCGAAACACAGAGGTGAGATCTCATTTCCAGGTGGAGGGGCTGAAGACGAAGATGCGGACTTGATCCAGACAGCAATCCGTGAAGCATGTGAAGAGATCGGGTTATGTGAAGAGTCAATTCATGTCATTGGTGTAATGGAATCAGTCCAGACAGTCTCCAACTATTGTGTACTACCTGTGATCGGTACCGTAAAATGGCCGCTGGATCTGAGGCTGAACCCGACCGAGGTGGAAAATACGCTTCTCATCCCTGTAAGCTGGTTAAAGAAGGATGAAAACTGGTATCTTCAGGATTTTTATTTTGCTCCTGGCCAATCAAAACCTGTATTACATTACAGAGACTTTAACGGTGAACATCTCTGGGGAATAACTGCCGGTTTGGCGCAAAAGATCACTTCTCTAATATAAAAACGAGCGGAGTTTTTCCGCTCGTTTTGGTAGGATCAGGGAGAAAATTACTCTTCTTCCTCAGCTTCTTTTTTGCCTTTTTCGATCACTTCAGGTTCAAGTCCTTCACCAGCCACAACTTCTTCTTCTTCCTCACCAGCAGGAGAGGTTATCAGGATCAGCATTTCGTCTTCAGGAGTGAGTACTTCTACGTTAGCGGGGACTACCAGATCTTTGACCAGAATGGAATCGCCGATTTCCTTCAAAACGGAAATATCGAGGATAAACCTTTCGGGCAGATCAGCGGGCAGCGCTTCGACTTCAACTGAATTCAAACCATCCACCACAATACCGTTGAAGTCCTTCACGGCAGGTGCGATACCTGTAAACTCAATGTTTACAGCTGTACGGATCTTCTCGGTTAAAGAGACAGCCTGAAAATCGATGTGGATGAACCGGTTCCTAAGATAATCACGCTGGCGTTCGCGTACAAGAGAAGCAATCTCTTTGCCTTCGAGGGAAACGGTTACAATGCTGGACGAAGTAGCCTGGTTCAGAACATGGGTCGTTTCTTTGAGGTCCATTATGATGGCAGTAGGTTCAAACTTGTGTCCATAGATCACACCGGGAAGTTTTCCTTCACGCCTTAAAACTCCAACTTTCTTGCCAATTGTCGATCTTTTTTCTGCAAAAATTACCATTTTTTCCATTTTATATTCCTTCGAGCGCCTCTCACCTGGTATCTTTACCGGTTACCATCGCTCTGTTTAAATTGTATTGCCCAAATGGGCGGGTCAAATTATAGGCTGCTAAATGGTTTAGGTCAAGGCATGTTCAGAGATACCTTGGAAATACCTTCAGTTTACCCAATTTAATGTCTTTTCCACGGCTTTCTTCCATTTCGTATAGTTCTGATTCCTAAGACCTTCTTCCATTTGCGGGATCCATTCCTTATCTTTTTCCCAGTTCAGAATGAGATCATCAGTATTCTTCCAGAAACCAACTGCTAATCCAGCTGCATAGGCAGCACCAAGAGCCGTGGTTTCAGTGATGCTTGGTCTTACAACCGGTACTCCCAGGATGTCAGATTGGAATTGCATCAATAGATCATTGACAACCATACCACCATCTACTTTCAACGCGGTCAACCTTGTTTGGGAATCCAGTTGCATTGCATCCAACACTTCCCGTGTCTGATAAGCAGTCGCTTCAAGGGCAGCACGGGCGATGTGCCCTTTGTTGGCAAAGCGTGTGAGGCCGGCAATGATACCGCGTGCATCGGATCTCCAATGTGGAGCGAAAAGTCCAGAGAACGCAGGCACAAAGTAGACATCACCGTTATCCTTTACTGTGCGCGCAAGGGGTTCGATATCGCTGGACTTGTCAATGATCTGCAAGTTATCACGCAGCCATTGCACCAGTGCTCCAGCCATAGCTATAGAGCCCTCAAGACAATAAACCGCCGGTGCGTCAAGTAATTTGTAACCTACAGTTGTGAGGAGACCATTTTGACTAAGCACCGGCGAGGATCCAGTATTCAATAGCATAAAACAACCGGTACCGTAGGTGTTTTTTGCTTCTCCAGGTTGAAAACAGCATTGTCCAAATAAAGCTGCCTGCTGGTCACCCAGGTCGCCGGAAATGGGCACCCTGGGCAGCAAAACAGATGTGTGTCCGTAAACCTCTGAACTGGAACAGATCCTTGGTAAGATCGTTTCAGGTACATTGAGTAAGTGCAATAATTCCTCATCCCATTTCAGGGTTTCCAGGTTCATCAACATGGTACGCGAGGCGTTGGTCACGTCGGTAACATGAATGCCTCCTTGAATACCGCCAGTGAGATTCCAGATTAGCCAAGTATCAATATTCCCGAATAGGATATCTCCTTTTTCTGCCTGCTCCCTCAATAACGCATCACTATCCAGTAGCCATTTGATCTTTGGACCAGAAAAATATGTTGACAGGGGTAAACCAGCCTTTTTCTGAAAAATCTCGCGAGCGCCGCTCTTTTCCAATGAACTACAGATCTCTGCAGTTCGAGTGTCCTGCCATACGATTGCTTTTCCACAAGGTAATCCAGTTCGACGATTCCATAAAACAGTGGTCTCCCGTTGATTGGTAATGCCTATTGCAGCTATTTCCTCACCCGAAAGGCCAGAAATCCGTAGTGAATTTAGTACAACATCCCTGGTGTTGTTCCAGATTTCAATGGCATCATGTTCGACCAAACCTGGTGCCGGGTAATGCTGCTTGTGTTCCTTCTGATCAGCAGCAACAATTTCACCCTTGTGATCAAACACGATGAAACGGGTGCTGGTAGTACCTTGATCAATGGCAGCCACAAAATTTCCCATGATTTCCTCCACGATAATATCTGTAAAAAAATTATACAATAAGCCATGTTTATTCACTGTTTTTGGAAAATCACACGAATAATAATTCCATTCCTGGAGGTTTCAATTATTCTGACCGGTTGTGTTGATGTGAATCCCCCAGCTCTGGGGAATGGCACGATCAGCATCCATGACATCCAGGGTTGTTCTCACCAGTCACCCTACCTAAATCGCACTGTTGAAGGGGTCACCGGTATTGTTACCAGGAAGATCAGTAACGGTTTTTATATGCAAACCGATCAACCCGATGATAAACAGTGTTCTTCTGAAGCTATTTTCGTTTTTACGCGTACTTATCCTGATGTCCGACCCGGTGATCTGGTAATGGTATCCGGACAGGTTGATGAATTTATGCCTGGAGCAATTGAAGACCGCAATCTGACCCTCACGCAATTAACCGATGTCAGGTTTCAGGTACTTTCGCAAGAAAATTTGTTACCGGATGCTGTTGAAATTGGCGGGAAAGGTTTGTTTGTCCCGGATTTGGAGATCGATAATGATGGTTTAACCATGTTTCAACCCGAAGAAGATGGTATCGATTTCTATGAGGGCCTGGAATCCATGCTGGTGAAGATCAACTCCGGGATTGTCGTCGGTCCGAAAAATTACTACAACGAGGTGGTCATCATTCCGGAGGAAAAGGTCGGGGTGAACCTGGTTTCTTCACAGGGCGCATTAATCCAACAAGCGGTGGATCCAAATCCGGAACGAATTATTCTGAACTTGAGTAATGAGAATAGTGAAAAGGTAAACCTCAGTTCTCGGTTAGCTGAAAGTGTTACGGGTATCGTAGATTATGCGTACGGAAATTTTAAGATCAATGTTTTTGGGCTTGCCGATTTTTCCGTAATTACCCCGGAAATTGACCGGCTTGTCAACAATCCTGATTCCTTAATGATTGTCTCCTACAATGTGGAGAACCTTTCATTGTTTGATGGTGATGCGAAATTTCGCGGAGTGGCTGAGGACATATCAAGATCGATGGATAACCCTGAGATCGTAATTCTACACGAAATTATGGATGATTCCGGTGTCGAAGATGATGGTGTTGTAACTGCACAAAAGACACTAGCGAGATTAACCGATCAAATCGAAGAACTCACTGGTGTACGTTATTCTGTCATCGACAATTCGCCAATCAACAATCGTGACGGGGGAATTGCTGGAGGGAATATCCGTTCTTGCATCCTGTTCCGGGAAGATAGCGGAATTCGCATCGCGGAACCCGCGCAGAATTCGATATTGAAGGAGAATCCAACGAGAATTGGACCTGATGAATGGCCTTTCTCGGTAACGCGTAAACCGCTGGTTATATTGTTCGAGTACAAGGGAGAACAGTTCCTGGTCGTTGCGTTGCATTTGACCTCTCGTGGTGCGGATTCCCCATTATTTGGAAATGTTCAACCACCGGAGAGATCCGAGGTAGAAAAGCGCAATCAGCAGGCTCTATTTATAAATAATTTCCTGGTCGAATTTCATCAGCGCAGCCCCGGAATACCCATTTACGTTGCTGGTGATCTGAATGATGATCCCTGGTCCGACACGCTTTCGATCTTGAGCCGCGATCTTTTGGTCAATCTGAATGAATTGATCCCGGAAAATGAAAGGTACTCATACATCCTGGACGGAAACGCCATTCAGCTGGACCATATTCTTGTTACAGAAAATAGCGATTGGCAAGAATCATTTCAGATAATGCACCTCAACACCAGTTTGGATCATTCAAAACAAATCAGTGATCACGATGCAGTAATCGCTGAGATTACTATTCCTTAAACTGAAGTTTACGTTACTGCTAACAACTTTTTGTTTTGATTGGTAATTGTTCGAAAATGATAACCATAGATGACCAGTGTAATCGCCATGGGGATTTTTTTGACATCATGGCCGATGGTCCAAAAAAACAGGTTCCAATAGTATCGGGCTTCTTTGAAATTTAACCCCATGCGGATGATTGTTCTAAAAAATGCAAGTATCTCGTTGAATCTAAGACCAATTCGTTGTTGAACGGGCTGGAATTGCCTGAGGAATGTTTTTATCCTGGGGTATAAAAGTTCGGGTGAATAAATGGATTCCATTATCCTGAAGTAGCCATTTTTTAAGTCCTCGGGCTGTATCTTTGTTGCGATATTGGTCGTTCCGTCTGTATTATCGCCAGACATTTCGCTGATGATTCGCCCTTCATTCAATAATCGCTCGTATAAACGCGTTCCAAAGGGTGCTTGCAGCAACCCCACCATGGCAGTAACGATACCGGATTCTTGAATGAAGGTGATCATTTGGTCGAATATATCGGTGGTATCACTATCAAACCCGACGATGAAACCAGCCATCACATGCATACCGTGATTTTGAATGACATTGATATTCCTGATCAAATCACGTTGCGAATTTTGTTTCTTGTTACATTCCACCAGACTCGCGGGATTGGGTGTTTCGATACCTATGAATACATCTACAAATCCTGCTTTCGCCATCAGATCTAGCAATTCCGGGTCATCCGCCATGTTGATGGATGCCTCTGTAATATAGCGAAATCCCGGTTTATTTTTGTGCCACTCAATCAGGGCTGGAAGGATTTCCTCTTTTATGAACCTTTTATTTCCAATGAAATTGTCGTCGACAAAAAAGACATTTCGTCGCCAGCCGGCAGCGTAAAGCTGGTCAAGTTCAGCGATAATCTGCGCAACTGTCTTGAGGCGAGGAACGTGCCCCAGGAGGGCTGTAACATTGCAGAAATCACAATGAAATGGACATCCCCGTGAAAGTTGGACGCTCATCGTGTCGTAATTATCCAGATTAAGAATTGAGAGATCTGGCAATGGTGAATTGCGGATGTCGGCATATTCAGTGGTCGAGTAGACTTTTTTGACTGATTCTCCAGATTCAAGGTCAGCCAGGAAAAGGGGTAATGTGATCTCACCTTCATTTTTTATGAATGTATCGATTTGAGGGAAATCTTCGATCGGACCTGAGAACATGGGTCCACCTGCAACAATAGGCTTATTCCGCTCTTTTATCTTTGTAATGATTTTATGGACGGATCCTCTTTGAACATCCATTGCACTGATGAACACCATGTCACACCAATCAATGTCGCGGTTGGTGAGAGGCTTTATGTTCATATCCACAAGCCGCTTTTCCCAGGTAGCCGGCAGCAGGGAGGATATGGTCATTAATCCCAACGGTGGATTGTTGATCTTGCGGTTGATGAATTTCAACGCATGCTTAAAACTCCAAAAAGTATCTGGAAACTCGGGGTACACCATAAGAATTCGCATAATCCAATTCCTTTATCTGTTAGTATAGACAACTACAAAGAAGAATTTATGTGACCTATGGGATAGAAAGAAAATATTTTATGCGTTGCTGCACATTTGAGTATGACTTTGTGGGGATAACTATGCTTGATCAGAATGCTATAATAAAAATCGATGGAAAATGACAATAGCTCATCTTTTAATTTGAGCACTGGAACCGACCTGGCTTTTGCCTTGTTGGTATTTATTGCTTTCTTTTCAGCCTTCAGCTCCTCCCCGGTAACTTCAATATTCTTGATCACGCTCATTATCGTGCTGGGAATTGCTTATATTACGAATGGAATATACGGGTTCTCTTACGTAAAAAAACGGAATACGAGAGAAATTAAGATCCTTTACTTTCTCAGTCAATTGATCATTGGTGGTTTGATCATATATTATGGAAAGGGAGCAGGTTTTTCTACCCTGATTCTTCTTCCTATCGTTGCACACAGCGTGATCTCGTTGGATGAAAACTGGACGATGATCGCGAATTTTGGCGTTCTATTAACCTACATCTTGTCGGTTTGGGGTTATTCGCAGGATCCATTCCAGGTCTGGACAGGATTCCCGGTCTTTTTTACCGGGCAGGTGATCATTCTCATCTTCACGCAAATGGCTGCAAACGAGCAAAAGGCCAGGCGAAAGTTGGAAATCCTGGCAGAAGAGCTTTCAGACGCAAACCGGCATCTTAGCGAATACGCTCAACAAGTTCACGAACTGACGGTCACGCAGGAAAGGAATCGTTTTGCCCGAGAAATACATGATGGACTGGGTCATTATCTGACAACGATCAATATGCAGCTCAGCGCTGCCAGTGTATTAATTCAAAGCGACCCGGGTAAAGCTTCTGCAATGCTTAAAAAAGCGAAAAAACTGATCGTTGAAGCACTCGACGATGTTCGGGATTCGGTTTCTGCCTTGCGTGAAGAAAATGTGGATATCGAGGATCTACCGGAGAGAATTTCGCACCTGGTTGAAGGAGCGAGATCACCCAGGTGGGAAGTGACGCTGAGCGTGATTGGAGTCCCATTCCAGATATCACCACCAGTACATATGACAATATATAGGGCTGCGCAGGAAACCTTAAACAATGCACAGAAACATTCAAATGCAACTAAAATGCAACTCGATCTGGATTATTCCAGTAAGGATCGATTGATTTTTATTGCCAGCGACAATGGAACTGGTGCAGAGGAGATCAATTCTGGATATGGTATCCTGGGTTTACAGGAACGGGTCCGGTTGTTGAATGGCACCATCGCCATTGAAAATACCCCGCCCGAAGGTTTCACAGTAAGAATCGAATTACCAGTGGATGATAAATGATAAAAATTCTAATATGTGATGATCAATCACTTTTCCGAGAAGCTTTACGCACTTTGCTCGGCTCATTTGAAGCATTAGACGTTATCGGAGAAGCAGCGAACGGAGAAGAAGCGCTCAGGCAGGCGGTTTCGCTTTCTCCGGATGTTATCCTGATGGATCTGCGTATGCCAATAATGGATGGAGTAGAAGCGACGCGCAGAATAACACAACTTGGCAAAGGAATTAAAGTGATCGTCCTCACCACCTTTGATGATGACGAGACAGTTTTTGATGGATTGCGTGCCGGCGCGGTTGGATATTTGTTGAAAGACGTCTCTTCTGAAAAGCTAATTGAAGCAATTCAAGCTGCTTACAATGGTGATTACTTTCTTTTACCTTCCATCACCGCAAAAGTGGTTTCAGAGTTTTCGAAAATCTCCAAGCCGATAAGGAAGCACAATGATGAGATGATGCCGGACCCGCTATCACCACGTGAAATCGAAATCCTTCGCGTCGTGGCTACCGGAGCAAGCAACAAGGAAATTGCTGAACAATTGTATATATCTGAAGGCACTGTAAAGAATCACCTCTCCAGCATTCTTGGAAAGCTTGGTGTGCGGGATCGCATGCAGGCCATTCTCAAGGCTAAAGAACTGGGAATTATCGAGATCTAGAATTGGAAGCGTCAACCATGGCAAAAAACATAGAAAAAACAAGAAAAGAAGCATTACTGCAATATGCGCCACTGGCCGGGGTCATCCTGGTTATTTCAGGCTTGTTATTATTGCTTGACCAACGTTTGCGGACCAACTGGCTCTCCCTTTCAATTCCAGCTTTCATCGGTTTGGTGATTTTTGGGTACGGGATCTATAGAAGAAATCATTGGTGGGCTGTACCCGGGCTCATCCTGACGGGTCTGGGATCGGCACTGATCACACTTCTGATCCCGACATTACAAATCGAGATGGCAACACGTTTAGGTTACAGCTTTTTGGCGAATTCGCTTGCATGGTTATTCGTATTTATGATCATTTGGTTAAAGACCAGGCAGAAAGCCTGGTGGGCATTGTTTGTCTCGTTCATATTGGCATCACTAACGATAATTTTCCTTATGGAGCAGTTTACTCTGCTCGTTTTCATTTTTTATCTTTCCGCAGCCGTTGGTCTGGTATTCCTGTTGTGGGGAGGTTTTTCAGGCCGGATATCATTAATCATTCCGGGGGCCTTGTTGATCGCTACAGGCGCGGGGGTCTTCTTCGGTTGGAGCAACCCTGAAACACCAGGAGGGCTGCAAAAGACGGGCATCATGCTGGTCTGGTTTGCATTAGGATGGGGTTTGATCACTGTCTTTTCCAGGATAATGAATAAGCGTTTCGTTTGGTGGCCCTTAATCCCGGGCGGTATTTTGCTGATGGTGGGCTCAGGCTTGTATATTGGAGGTAACCCGGAAAACGCTCTCGGTTTCCTGGGGAATACTGGTTCTATAGGTTTAATACTGGTTGGAGCTTACTTGATTTTTCTGAAATTTGGAATGAAACGGTGATCCTAATTAGTCAGGAGATGGAATAGTTCAGAGAGTTTGGATTCCATTGCTTCTTCACCTGCACGGATAATTTCATTTACCCGGTTGAATCCAAATAAGGAAGTAATATCATCAGGTATAGCTGGATTGATCAACAAGTCGGGGGGGAATTCCTGCATGTTTTTTTCAACCAGGGTACTGGTCATGATCATCTCAACGCGATAAAAATCCTGCACAATTCCCGGTAATAGCATAGGGATATGTTCGTGTTGTCGGGCATCATTTATTGGGCTATTATGCTGGTTCTGTTGATGGACATCAACGGCAAGGATCACCTCAGCCACTGAACCTTTCAGGTACTTTACCGGCACATCATCCAGAACTCCTCCATCCACAAGGCGATAAGGCCCAATTTCTACCGGCGGGAAAAAACCAGGGACGGCTGTGGTCGCCATAATGCTATCGATCAAATTGCCTTTATCCAGTAGGATCTCTTTTCCGGAGATCAAATCCACCGCATTCATGCACAGCGGGATCAGTGAGTCCTCAATCCGCGTTGTAGGATCGATGTGATTGGAAAGATATTTCCGAACATTTTTACCCGCCAGCAAACCTCTCCGGTTTGGCGTACGATCCACCAGTTTCAAGATCTCGCGTTTGCTATTCAAGCGTTTCGCAATGTTCTCAATTTCATCGATCGATAAACCGATCGCATAGGTTGAAGCGATAATCCCACCCATACTGCAGCCTGACAAACAGGAAATCTTGATCCCATTTCTGCTCAGTACCTTTAATACACCGATGTGAGCCAGACCCCTGGCCCCTCCGCCGCCTAAAGCCAACCCCAATAATTTTTGTTGTTTCCCTAGTTTATGAATATTCACTCTTCAATTTTACCTGAGAACTATTCATACCTGTTCAATACGCTTTCTGTCTGATAATATTCATCCTTGTTCGTTTTTTCGATGGACAGGAACAGGTGAATTGGTATGAAAACTGAAAGAAGAGATATTCGAAATATTGCTATCATTGCGCATGTTGACCATGGCAAGACCACACTGGTGGATGGTTTGCTAAAACAGGCGCGTGTTTTCCGCGAGAACCAGCAAGTGATAGAACGGGTGATGGATTCAAATGACCTGGAGCGGGAACGCGGCATAACGATCCTGGCTAAAAATACTGCAATTATTATCCCGGATCTGAAAAGCGGTGAAATGGTCAAGATAAACATTGTGGATACTCCAGGCCATGCCGATTTTGGTGGTGAGGTTGAACGGGTGATGAACATGGTTGATGGTGTGCTGCTGCTCGTAGATGCAGCTGAAGGTCCAATGCCTCAGACCAGGTTTGTCCTGAAAAAAGCGCTCGAGATGGGTCATCGGGCGATAGTGGTTATCAATAAGATGGATCGCAAGGATGCAGATGCTGAACGCGCGGTAAACCTGACATTTGATCTGTTTGTTGAATTAGGCGCAAATGATGACCAGGCAGATTTTCCGATCATATATGCGAATGCAATCACTCAACAATCAGGTAACACCCAACAACTGGAAGGTGACCTCCAACCGCTCTTTAAAGCCATCCTTGACACGATCCCGGCTCCAGTAGTAGATATGGATGCTCCCTTACAAATACTGGTGACCAATCTTGGCTACGATGATTACCGGGGAGTAACAGCTGTCGGCCGGGTTCATTCCGGGGAAATTAAGGCAGGTCAACCTGTAGCACGAATCCAGAAGAATGGGATTGTGTTGAGTGAAAAAGCACGCTATTTGTACACTTACCAGGGCCTTGAAAAAGTCGAGGTTGATCGGGTTTTAGCCGGTGATATTGTGGCGATTGGCGGTTTGGAAGGTATAGAGATTGGAGAAACGCTGGCAGACATCAACGAACCTATATCGCTGCCGGTTATTCACGTGGAAGAACCTACAGTACGGATGACATTCAGTGTCAACACATCACCGTTCACCGGTAGGGAGGGGAAGTGGAGCACATCAAGAAAGTTGCGGGAACGCCTCTACGACGAATTAAAAAATAACGTAGCGTTGCGTGTAGATGACACTGAAACTCCGGATGCTTTCCTGGTATCGGGAAGGGGAGAACTGCACCTCGCCATTCTAATTGAAACCATGCGCCGAGAAGGGTATGAGTTTCAGGTTTCAAAACCTGAAGCAATCTTGAAGCAGGGCAATGACGGTGAGTTACTTGAACCTTTTGAAGACCTGCACATTGATACAAGTCCGGAATCGGTGGGGTCTGTAGTGGAAATGTTAGGCAATCGCAAGGGAAAAATGCTCAACATGCAAAATAATCCGGACAACACTGTACATCTGCAGTATATTGTACCGACCAGAGGGTTACTGGGTTTTCGGTACCAATTTCTCACCATTACACGCGGCACGGGCATCCTAAACTCATTGTTCCATGGTTATTATCCTTACTCAGGTCCAATCACTTCACGCTCTTCAAGTTCAGTTGTTGCCTGGGAGACAGGACTTACAACAACATTTGGTTTAAAGAATGCCGAAGAAAGAGGGGTATTGTTCATCGGTGCAGGGGTGGATGTGTACGAAGGAATGGTAATTGGTGAAACACAGCGTCCGGATGATCTTTCGGTTAACGTGTGTAAAAAGAAACATCTGACCAATATGCGCTCATCCAATAAAGACATAGAGATCCGACTCACTCCACCTCAACAAATGAGTTTGGATCAAGCGATCGAATACCTGGCTGAGGATGAACTACTCGAAGTAACTCCACTAAATTTCCGCATCCGCAAAAAGATACTCAATACTGAAGAACGTGGAAAACAGACGAAAAAGGCGAAAGAACTACTTGCTGATGCATAATCGTGTCGATTTGAACCAGTTTCCACTAAAACAAGAGGAATTTTCAATATTCCTCCTGTTTTAAACTGTTTTAATCTTGACATGCGTAATGTAATATGGTAAATTTGGATTTGTAGGATGCAAAGTAGTTCTTGCTGGATGTAATAAGCACAGCCTGAAGCGAAATAGCTCCATGGCTGTTTTTATTTGACTGCTCCGACAGAACGAACCAATCCGAATATTGTAAGATTTGCTATAGGAGGCAAAAGAAATGTCAGAACGTATCGTCGGTACAGTCAAATGGTTTAACGGAACCAAAGGTTATGGTTTCATCTCCCGTGAGGGCGGAGAGGACGTTTTCGTCCACTTCTCAGCTATTCAGGGCGATGGTTATCGCAACCTCGAAGAAGGTCAGAAGGTCGAATTCGCGATCGAAAAAGGACCCAAGGGCCTTCAGGCCAGCAACGTGGTCGTAGTTAGCTAGTTTACACCCGTATGCACATTCAAATCCCGCCGTGATGGCGGGATTTTTTTTATTTCTCTTCAATTGCTGTCCAGTAACCCTGGTCCAGCTCATCATCAGATAAATGTGCATATCTTTGTGTAACCGCAATATTCTTGTGGCGGGCCAACTCCTGGGCTAATTTGAGGTTTCCTGAGGACTTGAGGACTCGGGTGACAAAGTAATGCCGGAAAGAGTGTGGGGTGATGGTGCCAATAGATTCTTCACCTAGGAATTCAACAACCCGTGCTGCTATGATATTTCTTCCGGTAGTTGTCGTGATCGGTTTAGTTTTTTTGCCTGCACCGCGATCGTGCCGGGCGAACAGTGGCAGCGAGGCCAAAGGTTTGCCAGTGTTTCCGTCAATCTCGGCTCTTGCTTTTAAATATTCCAACAGAGCTGTTGTGGATCGCGTGGAAAACCTCACAATGTCCTGGCGGTTGCCTTTACCAATGATCATTGATCTGCCTTCGTTCCAGTCAATATCTCCACGGCGGAGATTGCACGCCTCGTGGACGCGTAAACCCGTATCAGCCAATGTATACAGAAAAGCTCTATCGCGTAGATTAACAAGTCGTTCCGATAGATCTTCATAAGGTTTGTTCAACAATAGCTCGGCTTTTTCAAGAATAAGATCGATCTGGGATGTCGGGAATTGCGGTAATCTTTGACCCGGTTTTCTGGCTCGTTGTTGGATAAGTAAACGAACTCTTGGTAGATTGATATCAGCCAGGCGCTCAGCGACAAGGTATTCAAAAAAACCTGTAACTGCGGTCAGATAGAGTCTCTCTGTCGTAGCCGCATGATCTTTCAAAGCGTTGGTGATCCACACGATAGTATCTTCTGAGAGGGATTTGACATCCTGGGTTTCGAGATCCAGGTGGCGGGACTGTAAAACAGAGATGTAAAAGTTTAATGCATTTTTGTATGTTGAAGCGGTGTGCGGACTTCGCGCCAGTTCAACAGAATTCAAATATGATGATATGGATTGATGGATTGAAATGGACATAATTCTCCCTGATAAATACTGATTACACAATGTTTACGATAATAATACTTATCGAAACCATGAAATTATTATAACACCCCTCTCTGCTTTTTCAAGTAAAAATGATTAGTTTTCCAATTTATATGTAATGACCTTTATCAACTCAATTCCAAATATTAAATGAAATTCTGCATCGTTTACCTGACCTGATCCCGGTGATTGCTTATAATAAACGGGTAACCATCATTTCATATAGGAAGTATTTATGAAGATCTCTTTACCTTACGGGTCCAGTGATTATCAAATCGATTTACCGGTCAATGATTATAAACTTGATATCTTGAATCCCCGTCAAACCCCGGTAACAGGCCTAGTACCCGATAAAAAAGTTGAAATGGCACTCTCCTCCCCTCTAGGGAACGTTGATTGCTTACGTTCGGTTACACGCAATACACGTGTGGCTATAACAATAAATGATAAAACTCGCCCCGTCCCTAACGGTGTTCTATTACAGCCGCTCATCAGCAGGCTGAACCTTCTTGGGGTTCCAGATGAGAACATTACCCTTTTCATAGCGTCCGGCACTCATGTACCGATGGCACCCGAAGAATACCACCTGATATTGCCTTACGAATTATTCAGTCGATTTAGGCTTGCCCCCCATGATTGTGACGATATTTATAATCTATACGAAATAGGCACAACTTGCCGCGGTACCCCGGTATCCGTTAATCGCAATTTTTTTGAGCACGATTTGAAGATCGTTGTTGGGGATATTGAATTACACCATTTTGCCGGTTATTCTGGAGGTGTGAAATCCGGCGCAATTGGTATGTGCAGCCGCGAAACCATTAATACGAATCATGTAATGTTGCTGGATCCCCATTCCAGAATGGGAGAATATGATCGTAACCCGCTGCGCCAGGATATCGAGGAAATTGGCAGGATGATTGGTATCAACTATGCGCTCAATGCCGTACTGGATGAGAAAAAAGAAATCTTGGAAGTTTTCTTTGGCAATCCGGTTCTGGTAATGCAGCAAGGAATTAAGGTCGTAAATGACATTAGCCGCGTTGAAATCGAAGAGAAATATGATATTGTCATCGCCTCAGCTGGTGGATACCCGAAGGACATCAATTTATATCAGTCTCAAAAGGCAATGACACACGCTTCCTTCTTTTGCAAACCAAATGGAACTATCCTTCTATTTGCAGAATGCCGCGAAGGTGTTGGATCTGATGGGTACCTGGAGTTCATGAAGGACGTATCAACAATTGATGGGGTGTTTAATAAGTTTTCGCGCCAGGGCTTCTCTGTCGGTCCCCATAAAGCCTTACAGATTGCCCGGATTCTGGAAAACTACCACATTTACTTGCACTCTTCTTTATCACAAAACCAGGTTACTCGATTACTTCTCGCTCCATTTGACCCCCAAGAATTGACTACTTTTTTACTGGTTAATATCTCGTATAAGGGCAGAATTGCTGTATTACCTCACGCGACAGCCTGCATTCCTTTCTTCAAAGGAGCGAAGAAATGATCAAAGATCCTGGATATTTACGCAATCCACATCTGGATGGGAGTCCTTTTTATTGGCGAGGCGGCGATGTTGCCGTATTATGCCTGCACGGATTCACCGCTACGACTGTAGAAGTAAGGAAAATGGCTACCTTTCTTACAGAGCATGGACTAACCACCAGAGGACCATTACTCCCCGGTCATGGTTCCAACCCTTTTGAAATGAACACAACAAACTGGCAAGATTGGCTGGATACGGCTGAAGAAGCCTTGAAGGATCTGATGCAACATTACTCCAAGGTCTTTGTACTTGGAGAATCTATGGGTGGGCTGCTCACACTGCATCTTGCTGCAAAATACCCTTCCCTGCTTGGCATAATGGTCTTTGCGCCTGCTATAAAAATTTCCAACCTGTGGTTATCAAAGTGGATCTGGCCTTTTAAATCCCATTTGAAGAAAGGTAAACCGAAGGATTCCATCCCCCAACAAAGTTACACTGTTTTCCCATTGCGTGCTGTAGCTAGTCTCTATGATTTCCAGCAGATTGTGCGAAAGGAGCTGAACAAAGTCACAGTACCGGCATTAATTTTCCAGGGAAAACTGGATGATACTGTTGACCCATTAGGTGCAGTTTATGCGTACGAAAACCTGGGTACACCCGATAAGGATTTTATTTTTCTTGAAGAGTCCAGTCACATAATTCTGCTCGATCGACAGCTTCCTCAGGTTCAGGAGATCTGCCTTGAATTCATCCGGCAACACGAGAAATCGAACATCATTGAATAAGGTTATAATAACAACCAATATATAACGATCTATTAGCGAATCACAGTGGAGTAAATATGGCGAAGAAACAGAAAACTTATGGAAAAACAACGATCGCTCCTGATGTACTTGTCTCGATCGCACAACTGGCAACGTTGGGAGTTGAAGGCGTCAGCCGCCTTACCTCTGCACCCAGAGAAGTCAATACCCTGTTTAAAAGGGGAATAAACGAGGGAGTAAATATATCAATAGCTGATGACATGGTCTACGTGGATTTGTATGTTGTTTTAAAACGCGATGTAAACGTTCGTGAAATAAGTCATGCAATCCAACACCAGGTTGCCAGGGCGATTTCGGAAATGGTGGGAATGGAAATTGGAAAGATCAATATACACGTAGAGGATATCGACTTCAAGGAAGCGTGAGAATTCTATGAAATCCCGTACACGGGCAAGAGGGATTGCCCTGCAGGTTCTTTATGAGTACGACCTAGCAGGTCACCCGTTGAGTGAAGCAGTAGCCGCCAGGCTGGAGGACGAAAAACTCGAGCCTAATCTTGAAGATTTTGTCCGCCAGATCGTGTATGGGGTTACCCCAATCATAGAAAAATTGGATACCGTGATCACAGAGCACGCACCTGAGTGGCCATTGGATCAGGTAGCCGTCATTGACAGAAACATTCTTAGGATTTCTCTTTGGGAGTTCGGTGTCGCCAAATGTACGCCAATAAAAGTTGCCATTAATGAAGCGATCGAACTGGCCAAAATCTATGGCTCTGACAGTTCGTCACGATTTGTCAACGGGGTCCTAGGAAGCCTGGTGGATCATTCCGGTGAGATCCAAAATATATTAAATTCATAAAGAGTATTGTTGATGACTTCGTTACATCGGCAGATTACGCGCTTTCTTGGCTTGTCACTGAACATCATTCTATTAATTACGCCACTTTCTGCCTGCTCAATATTGCCGGGTATTGGATCGAGTCAATCAAATAGTGAGTTTCCGCTGGCTGAGGTGCTCTTCAAGGTGAGAACTGCAGCGGAAGTCCCGGCTGATTCAAAAATGATGCTGGAAATTCTAGATGATGTAACAGGTGTTTACTTTAATTCCTCCCGTTTTGAAATGCTGCGGGACGTAGATTCTGTTTATAGTATTCGAGTTCCACTAAAAGTCTCAACAGAAGTCAAGTATCGTTATGTTCTGGAAAATTCTGACACTTCAGAATACGAGCACAATGCAGAACATCAACAGGTACGTTTTAGGATCCTGCGGATTAATGGTCCACAGATCATTGAAGATATCATCGCTGGTTGGCCAATGAAGGAATATGAAGGTCCTGTCGGACAAATTACCGGACAGGTGATCGACCAGGCCAACAACGCGCCAATCCCTAACCTTTTGATCACTGCAGGTGGCTCTCAAGTGTTGAGCACCTCAGACGGAAGCTTTTATCTAAATAATTTGGTCCCTGGTGTTCACAACCTCGTCATTTACAGTATGGATGGGGCGTATGTTAGTTTTCAACAAGGTGCATTGATCGCTGAGGATGCCAGCACACCGGTTCAAATCTTGCTGGAAAAACGGCCAACAACCCTGGTCAGTTTTGAAGTTGTTGTGCCTTCAGGTACGGATGACGAGATGCCGCTGCGTTTTGTCAGTAACATGCTCAATTTAGGGAATTCGTACTCAGATCTTTCTTCCGGTTCATCAGGTGCCGCTACAAATTACCCAGTTATGACCAGGGTCTCACAAAACCGGTACAAACTTGACCTGGAGCTTCCGATCGGTGCTCACCTTCGGTATAAGTTTTCATTCGGGGATGGATTCTGGAACGCTGAGTTATCTGACTCCGGTAAATTGGTGACCCGTGACCTTCTCATTACAGAGAATGCCAGCATTAAAAACAGGGTAAGCAGTTTTTCTTCACCGGACAGAGGATCCATAAAGGTAAGTGTAAAAGTACCGGAAAACACTCCTCCACAAGAAGTTGTGTTTTTACAACTGAAACCTTTTGGTTGGATGGAGCCGATTCCTATGGTCTCAAAAGGCTCTGGGATTTGGGATTACACGCTTTATTCACCACTCCATTTTGTTGAAAATGTGACTTATCGGTTTTGCAGAAATGGCGAATGCGAAGTTGCAGCCAATGTTCAAACTGTCGAAGAAATCTTTACTCCCCTTTCCACCCCGCAAGAAATAACCTCTGTGGTGATAAGCTGGCAAGGCTTATCGGAAGAAATCATTGATACTTCAAAATTGCTTGTTCACGAATCGTTAAATCCGCGAAGTAATTTTCTGGCCGGGGTTGAAATGACACCGGGCTATACAGCTGGTTGGCGGGCTACTATTGACGATGGTCTGGTTTTTGCCAGCAAGATCGGTGGCGATTACGTTGTTCTTACCCCTACTTGGACGGCACGGCTCACCAGCATACCCGAGTTGAATCTTGAACCTGGCAGAGATATGTTGTGGCCGGAGTTAATGACCCAGATCAATCACGTGACGATGAGTGGACAAAAGACAATCCTTTACCCGCAAACAAACTATGCGCAAGATTCGGTTAATTTCTGGTCTTCTGATGAGTGGTCGGAAGATTGGAAATCTGCATGGGTTGAGCAATATACGAGATTCCTGATACACTATGCCGACCTGGCTCAGATCATGGAAGTGGAAGCATTGATCATTGAAGAACCATCACTCCCTTACTTGCCATATGGACAACAGTCAATTGATCCCAACGAAACATCCAGAATAATCACCACGGATCAGTGGAAAGCGATCATCGCCGAATTACGTAACCGATATTCTGGAAAATTGATTGGTGTGGCCACTTTTAGCGCAAATAACAGCTATATTCCAACCTGGCTTGACCAGTTGGATATGGTGTACGTCCTGTTATCCCCTGCCCTAGAAATCAGGGAAGGTTCAGTGGATGAAAATAAACAGCAATTTATCCAGATCCTCGATGAACATGTATACCCGAACCTGAGAGAATTTGAAAAACCGGTGTTGATTGGTCTGTCATATGCTTCGTCTGAACGCGCCACATTGGGTCTGCAAATTACCCAACCCCAGTTTGTTAAACCTGAGGATGCCATAAAGGATAAGGTATCCTTGGAATTACAGGCGAAGATTTACAATTCAGCTGTCTTGAGCGCTGCGTCACGAGAGTGGATCATCGGTTTTATTTCGCGGGGGTTCTTTCCATATGCAGAATTACAAGACGGAAGTTCTTCAATCTACAGAAAGCCTGCCTCAGAAATTCTTTGGTTCTGGTTCCACTACCTGCTTAACAAGACACCAACTTAATACTCACTGGAGATTCTATTGACTAACAAGGAAAAAAACACACAATACCTTGCACATATTGGCTTGCAATTACCTAACCCGCCTGGTTATAACTTGTCCAATGCCAGGCTTGTGGAAGATGTCATATATCATAAAGAAGGCGTTCTCTCCCACACAGGGGCGGTCATCGTAGAGACCGGTGTACACACTGGCCGGTCACCCAATGACAAATACATCGTGAACAACGCCAGCCTCCAGGATGATCAAATTGAATGGGGGAAAGTAAATAAGGCCATCAGTCCTGAGGATTACAATCGACTTTTCGAAAAGGTAAGAGACTACCTGCAAGGAAAAAAATTGTATGTTCAGGACGTTATTGCCGGTAGAGATCCAAAATTTGCCAGAACTTTTCGTGTTGTTTCCGAGTTCGCCTGGGCTACCTTGTTTTCCCGTGACCTTTTGCTACCCACTGTTCTTGAAGAGAAGGTTGATCCAGATTTTACTTTGATACATGTGCCACATTATTTTGCTGATCCCGACACAGACCACACGAAATCCGGAACCTTTATCATTATTAATTTTGAGAAGCGCATAGTGCTTATCGGTGGAAGCTCTTATGCGGGAGAGATAAAAAAATCAGTATTCACCGTGATGAACCGCGTATTACCTGAAATGGATGTTTTCCCGATGCATTGCTCTGCAAATATCGGGAAGAAGGGCGATGTAGCCCTCTTTTTTGGTTTATCAGGTACTGGAAAGACCACCCTATCTTCCAGCCCAGATCGCCATCTCATTGGTGATGATGAGCATGGCTGGAGTTCGGATGGGATATTTAACTTTGAAAATGGTTGTTACGCAAAAACGATCAACCTCAGTCGTGATTTAGAGCCGATGATCTGGGACGCATCCCAACGTTTTGGGTCAGTTCTTGAAAATGTCGGTTATAGCCAGGAAACCAGAGAGATCGATTTCAATGACAATACCAGGACCGAAAATACAAGAGCTGCTTACCCCCTGGCTTACATCGACGGCCATGTGATCACTGGAAAGGGTAATCACCCCGACAATGTATTCTTTCTGAGTGCGGATGCGTTCGGTGTTCTTCCACCGATATCCTGGCTTACCAAGGAACAGGCTGTTTACTATTTTCTACTGGGTTATACGGCCAAACTGGCGGGCACGGAAAAGGGACTTGGTGCAGAACCGGAAGCCACTTTTTCAACCTGCTTTGGCGAACCATTCTTGCCGTTATCTCCGGTCGTTTACGCAAATATGCTGTTAAAAAGGATCGAAGAGCATGGTCCTAAAGTGTGGTTGATCAACACCGGTTGGAGCGGTGGCCCATTTGGGATTGGCAGAAGGATTCGCCTCCCCTATTCTCGTGCCATAATCAGAATGGCGCTGGAAAAAGGAATCCCTGAATCCATTTTTTGTGTAGAAGAGTATTTTGGTTTACGTGTCCCCAACTCCGTTGATGGTGTACCGGATGAGATCCTGCATCCGATCAACACATGGCAGGATAAGGATTATTACCGCAAAACCGCTGCCGGTTTGATCGAAAAGATGCAATTACGCATGAAACGCTTCGAAACAGTTCTGGATCCAGTGATACTGAATGCAGGACCTAAATCCTGATAAATTTTTCCTAAGGTTTAAAAACTGGCGATGTTCGCCAGTTTATTATTTATAGGAGATAATGGACAGCCACGGCTGCAAGGATGAGGAATGGCGCGTAAGGTATTGCTGAGAAAGCCTGATATTTTCGAAAAACACTCATGATTACAATATAGAGCATTGAGAACACTCCTCCAGCCAGGATCGCAAGCAATAAAACCGCAATAATGGCTGGCCAGCCGGTCAACAAACCGAGGAAGGCGCTCACATACACATCCCCAAAACCCAGAGCGACTTCTTCAATTTCCTGTTTTCGAATTCTTCCCATGATCTTATTGAAAAGCACACCCAGGTAGTAAAGAACCAACATGATCAGAAAACCAGCCAATCCCCCGGCAATTGTGATGACCAGACGGTGTGAAAAGCTACCTTCCCGCATAAGCATTCCATATACAAATAGGAGAATCAATCCAAAATAACTTGTTTCCTTCAGGACTACCCGGTATTCAATGTCAATCACCAGGATTACCCCCAGGAATATCAGGACGGGAATAGTCGCCCAATAATTCAGATTACCAAATGGAAAGAAATTCAGCATGACACTCGTAATAATGGAGAGCAACAACACGATGATCACTCTCAGCGGTGTTTTATTGCCGCATTTTGAACATTTAAACGAAAATAAGTATTCTTTGAGAGGAAAAAGCCTTCCGCAATTGAGGCAGATAGGTTGTGAAAATTTCCTGCTAATGGGTAAAACGTCTGCCAGATAATTAATAATGATTCCAACTAATGAACCTATTAACGCGTTAATGATTAATGGCATAGTGCCCTCTATTGGTGTTGGTCGTGGTGTTTGATATTGAAATAGTATAATGCATGCTAATCGTATGATTAACCAGGAATCCAGTCCTCTCAATTCTGTAATTCAATCACTCATGGCCGATCCGTTATTCAACGCGAATATTGCTTGTTTTCGCGATAGTGAGCCAAGATCGCCTGTATTGGTTGACTTCCCGGAAATCATGCACCCCGCTCTCACCAATCAATTAAGACAAATGGGTATAGAAAGTCTATATTCGCATCAGTCGCAGGCATTAGAGCTTTTTAAGCGTCACGAAAACTTTGTCATCTCCACCGGTACTTCAAGCGGAAAAAGCTTGTGTTACCAGTTGCCCATCCTCAATTCGATTTGCAGGGAGACTGAAAACACCGCTTTGCTACTGTTTCCGACCAAGGCGTTAACTAATGACCAGTTGAACGGGCTGCGGGAACTGATTCCTACTGAAATGGCAGGATTGATTCACGCCGCGGTCTATGATGGAGACACCCCGCAAAAAGATCGGGCAGCCATCCGGAGCAACGCAAATATCTTACTCAGTAATCCGGACATGCTGAATGTCGGGATCCTTCCACATCATCCATCCTGGGCAAGATTCTTTGAAAATCTGAAATGTGTGGTCATAGACGAAGTACACATTTACAAGGGAATTTTTGGCTCACACGTAGCAAATTTAATGCGAAGATTGCAGAGGATTGCTCGCTTCTATCATTCTGATCCAATTTTTATCCTGACTTCAGCCACAATACACAATCCGGCAGAATTGGCTAAGAGACTGATTGAACAGGATGTGGTCCTCATCGATAAGGATGGTTCGCCACAAGGTCAAAAGTATTTCATGATCTACAATCCTCCGTTGATCAATGAGGAATTGGGGGTAAGAGAAGGTTTACTCACCACAACCGGGAAGTTAATTTCAATTTTGTATCAAAAGAATATTCAAATGCTTGTTTTTTGTCGTACAAGGCGATTCGTTGAAATTCTATTGCGGGAAATCAGGAAGGTCATGCAAATATCACCTGCCCGAATGCGGGGATATCGCAGCGGCTACCTGAAGTCTGAACGACGTGAAATAGAAAATGGGCTAAAAAACGGATCGATCAGAATTGGTGTAGCTACCAACGCGCTGGAATTGGGTGTGGACATTGGCGGAGTAGACGCAGTGCTGCTTCCCGGCTACCCCGGCACGATTGCCGCCTTGACTCAACGGGCAGGACGCGCCGGCAGAAAATTTAACCCTTCACTCGCAGTGTTCATCGCCTCGATGAATCCGCTTGATCAGTTCCTGGCCAGAAATCCGCAGTATCTGCTATCGCGCAATCCGGAAGAAGCTTTGATCAACCCGGATAATCCCCTGATCCTGATCGAACATCTTCAATGCGCGGCTGCTGAGCTTCCCATTCATGCCGACGAAAGCTACGGAAAGTTGACCCAGCAGGATGTTCAGGCATATCTTGATTATCTTGTGGATGCGGGTATTCTTTACAAGAAAAATGAGCAGTACTTCTGGGTTTCAGATGATTATCCGTCTCAACACGTGTCATTACGTTCCACAGCATCAACTTCAATATTATTGAGGACCTTTCAGGATGGTGAAGCAAAAGTCATCGGTGAAGTGGATTACAATAGCGGCCTCTGGATGGTGCATCCGGGTGCCATATACATCCATGATGGAGAAACATACCGGGTGGAACAACTGGATCTTGAAAACAATGTGGCCACCCTTGCACATTTTGATGGAGACTATCTAACAGAACCGGTTATTTCTGCAGACGTTGAGATCATTAACGTTGCTCAATCATCTGAACATAAGTATTACTCACTGAACCAGGGTGATGTGATCGTAAAAAGCAGGGTAAAAGGTTACAAACGCATCAAGTGGGGTACCAGGGAAACCTTGGATTTTGCAGATCTTGATCTCCCACAAACAGAATTGCAAACGGTTGGATTTTGGCTGGTTTTGAAAAATGAGTGCATCGAATTGATGCGTGAGGCGGGAATGTGGCGTAGTGACCGCAACAATTACGGTCCGGATTGGGAGCATATTCGAAAAACCGTTCGCCAGAGAGATCAATATACCTGCCGGGTGTGCGGAAAAACCGAAACCCTTGAAGAGCATCATGTACACCATAAAATCCCATTTAAATCCTTTATTAGTCCTGAAAAGGCGAATGTATTAAATAACCTGGTTACTCTTTGCGCAGAGTGTCATAGCATTGTTGAAAGGCAAGTCTCTGTGCGAAGTGCGTTGTCCGGTTTGAATAACCTGCTTGAATCCCTGGCTCCTTTGATGGTGATGAGTGATGCTGGCGATTTGGGCAATTTCTTTGATCCAATGGCCAAATTTGCATCCAATCAACCGGCCATCATTTTCTATGACAACGTTCCAGCAGGTATTGGTTTGGCTGACCATTTATACGAAAGGTTTCAAGAGTTATTAGTAAATGCTGCTGACGTGGTGACACAATGTGAATGCAGCGATGGTTGTCCCTCCTGTGTAGGTCCGGCTTTGGATAGCAGTAGCGGCGGGAAAACGGGAACGCGACAACTGATAAAATACCTTCAGGAATGATCTTTTATGGATTCGCTGGCTAACCGCTTAAAAGGATTAGGTTTTAAACCCGCTTCATCTGTTCAAGCAACAGAACCGATAGGTCGAATCTCGCTTGAAGAAGCCATTCAGGGCGCGGTAGTGGAAAACTCAGTCGGATCGTTTGTGATCAAGGAACAACTTTATCCATATGACCATATCCACGGTGACGTGATTTTTTCAGACGGCATCTCAACCGGATCGATCAGTAAAACCGCCAGGATAGAGCCATCCAATAACGCTCTTGATCGAATGCTCTTCATTGACACGGAAACCTCAGGTCTATCAGGCGGAGCGGGCACATTTGCTTTTTTAATCGGCGTCGGTCGATTTGTGAGAGAAGGCTTTCTGCTGCGGCAGTTCATTATGCGCGATCCAACCGAAGAACAATCCATGCTGCTTCATCTATCAAACGTGATTGATAAAAACACGATTTTTGTTACTTTCAATGGAAAATCTTTTGATATCCCTCTGATCCAATATCGGTTCATCATCAATCGTTTTCCTGACCGCATCCGTGAACTACCCCATCTTGACATCCTCCATCTTTCTCGAAGACTTTGGCGAAGGCAATTGGCTTCATGCACATTGAAGGATTTGGAGGTCGCGATACTGCATTTTACCCGCACTTCGGAAGATGTACCCGGGTGGATGATCCCTGATATCTACTTCGAATATTTACGCACAAACGATCCAAAACAGATTGCAGATGTGATCTATCACAATGCGCAGGATATCGTATCACTGGCAGCGCTGTTTATACACATTTCCGAATTAATGCAGGCTGATACAATAGGCAAAGAATACTCGATCGATGATTTGATTGCCATTGGTCGTATTTATTGGGATATGCGTGATTACGAAACGGCGGGTAGGATATACCAGGCGTGCAGTGAAAAAAAATTAAACAACACTCAAATAATTGCGGTAAACTCTGCTCTCGGACAATATCAAAAATACTGTCAGGACTATGTCAAGGCCATAGAACATTGGAAGACTGCCGCCGCCATTGGTGACATAGTTTCCTGTGTTGAGCTGGCGATGTATTATGAACATAAGATCAGGGATGTTGCCTCTGCGCTGCAGTGGTCAGAACTTGGTTTATCGTTTATTGCAGGTCACGAAAATGCTCAAAACCAATTGCGCTATCAGAAAGATCTGGAAAAAAGAATAACCAGATTGAAAAAGAAAGGAAGTAAAAATGTTCAGGAAACGGACTAGAGATGAAGTGGTTTATGTCGCAAATGGAATGCTGGAGGCTGAGTCCGTTAAGATCCTTCTCGAGTCTTTCAATATTCCAGCTTTTACGAATCAGGAATCTGCCGGGACGGTTTATGGTTTCGGCGTAGGTCCCATGGGAGAGGTTGAGATCATCGTCCCACAAAAATTCATCGCAGATGCAAAACGGATTATCGAAGAGATGAAAGCTGGCAACTTCGAAGAACCTGACTCAGATCCGCCTCAATAGGGCTTTTTCTTCGCGTTTTTTATTCCGAAATAGACTTTTTCCGGAGTCAGCGGAAAATCGTCAAACCACACCCCTGTAGCGGAATGAACTGCATGGATCACTGCTGGGGCAAAAGGCATGAATGGCATTTCTCCCATCCCCCTAACCCCCCAGGGACCGACTTTATCGGGGTATTCCATGATTATCGATTCCACATCAGATGGAATATCAAGTACGGTCGGGATCAGGTAAGTTGATAATTTATCGGTTAGCACTTTGCCGTCTTTTTGAATGAAGTTTTCCAGGATCGAATACCCGGCAGCCTGGACGATTCCTCCCTCGATCTGACCTTCAATTAGCATTGGATTAATGGCTTTGCCAACATCATCAGCGCAAATGACCTTTATGATCCGTATTTTTCCTGTTTCCTCATCCACTTCGCATTCAACAGCCTCTGCTACATACCCATAAGAAAAATTGGGCATACATTTGCCGTTTTCAACATCGAATGGTGAAGTCTCGGGTGCAAAATACCGGTATTCTGCCACAGCTGGTCTTTCCTCAGCCTTCCATTTGGAAAGAGCCTGTTCTGCTGCTCCTTTTATGGCGTTGCCAGCCATGAAGGTCATTCTGGAGGCGCTGACACTGCCTGAATTGCCGGTATAAGCTGTATCGGATGGAATGAGTTCCACCATTTCCGGATTGACACCTAGGGCATGTGCGGCCATCTGAACAAACACGGTGTGCGCACCTTGACCCACCTCCGCACCCGCGTGTCGTAAAATGACCTTTTCAATGTCGCGATGACCGAATAATTCCACCGCAGCCCAGCAATTTTCCTTAGCTCCGAAAGAAAAACCAACATTTTTGAACGCACAGGAAAAACCTATGCCATGTTTCTTTCCATTCTCCATCCAACTAACAGGTCTGGAATATCCCGAATCTTTTTCATGTGTCCAGCCTGCACTTTTTGCACAAGTCTCCACAACCATATCCAGACTGACTCCCGATGGCAGCGGACTATCAACTGGGAGTAGATCACCTTCCCGCAGCAGGTTTTTCATGCGTAGCTGGACTGGATCCATTTTGAGCTTTTCGGCGATTTTATTGATCTGGCATTCAGCGACAAAAGCGCCTTGTGGACCGCCAAACCCACGGAATGCTCCCCCTGGTAAATTGTTTGTGTATACTGCTCGGCTATCCAAATGAACATTGGGTATTTTATATGGACCTGTTGTCATGAGGGTCGCATTGCCCAATACCTTGGTGGATGTGTAACAGTATGCGCCACCATCGGCAAGAATATCCACCTCGGCAGCCAGCAAAGTGCCATCCTGAGCAGCAGCCCACCGTGTCTTGATCTCATACGCGTGTCGTTTGTGGTGCCCGATTATGGACTCTTCCCTGGACCATGTGATTTTTACAGGTCGGATTATCCCCTTTTCCTTCAATCTCAATACGGCTAAAGCAAGTATGATCTGCACAGACATGTCTTCGCGACCGCCAAAAGCTCCACCAATAGCCGGGTAGATCACCCGAATCTTTTCGCTTTCCATATTCAATGCATGTGCAATTTGATCCTGGTCTTTATGTGCCCATTGTCCAGCTACAACGACGGTAATTCGATCTTCCTCATCCAGATAGGCCACTCCGGCTTCAGGCTGTAAATAAGCGTGTTCCTGGGCAGGTGTTTGGTAAACTGCCTCAACGATCACGGCAGCGTTTTCAAATGCTTCCTCTATGTTGCCTTTTCGGATCTTGTTGTGCGCAAAAATATTGGAGTCGCGTTCAGGATGTATTCGTTCACAGTCCGGTTTAATTGCAGCGTGAACATCTGTGATGACCGGTAGCTCTTCATATTCGACATGGATCAGGTCACGTGCTTTTTCAGCCGCTTCAATACTCTCTGCAACGACCAACGCTACCTGGTCGCCGATAAACCTGACCCTGTCTGCAAAGGGTTTGTTTGAGCCAAGTCCGCACAGCACTGGCTGATCGTAATAGGAAAGTCCATATTCATTATTGGGGACATCAGCAGCGGTGAGAATCAATTCAATACCGGGAACTTGCATTGCTTCAGTGATATCAATAGCTTTGACGATTGCATGAGCATGATCAGAGAATTTCACCTTCATATGCAGGGAATTTGGAAGGTTGAAATCTCCCGGATATAGAGCTTCACCACGAACTTTTGCGCGAGCATCAATCCTGGTCTGGTTAATTCCTATTGCTGACATATCATTTCGCTCCATAGACACGAATTCAGTGCTTGATAACTTTTTCAGGCGGCAGATCGTAGGGATCATACCTGGATGGACCAAAAAACCGCGTAGCAAGGAAAGTGAATAATGCAAGAATAACAGCCACCGCAAAGAGAATGATCAAGGCATACAAAATGCGTACCAGTATGTATGGGTCCTTGGGAAATCGACGTAAGATGATGTCTTCTGGAATGATCAGCCAGCTATATTTTAGTTTGTTTTCGATTAGCATGTTGGCAAGCAAATATGAGCCTGCTGGAAGGACTACAAGCATGAGAAGTCCAATCCCGCGCCATATAGGATGCGGTGGTAACCTGGATGGTTTTGGCGGAAACTCTGTGCGAAACATACTATGTTTTGTCATTATGTCCTCCGCTTGCAGCCGCTTTTTCAATAGCCCGAATGATCTTGTAATAACCTGTACAGCGGCAAAGATTACCGGTTATCGATTCTTTGATTGCGTTCACGTCCGGATTCTTTCGTTCCTCCAACAATTTAACTGCAGACATAATAAATCCCGGCGTGCAGTATCCACATTGGACTGCACCCTCAGCCACAAATGCTTCCTGAACAGGATGTAATTCTTCTGCGGGAGTGATACCTTCGATGGTCGTAATCTGTGCAAGGTGTGCGCGAGGTGCAGGAACAAGACAGGACATCACTGCTTTCCCATCCATGTGAATTGTGCATGCGCCGCATTCCCCTTCGGAGCAGCCTTCCTTACTGCCAATCAGACCGGCATCCTCGCGGATCAGATCGAGAAGGGTTTTCTGATAAGCATTGTATAACACGAATTCTTTACCGTTGATGAACGTCCGGATCGGGACATTCTTGTCAATGGTTTGCCCCTTCTCTATTGAAAAAGCTGGTTTGTCGGGAGACACTGCCAGGGTGACGGGATGATCAGGAATTTGGGACTGTCGGTTTGATGGATTGCCCAGCGCGAGAAATGAGCGTTTCAGGATTACGCTGGTCATCTCAGTTCTGAATTGGTCAGATGACCGGATATCTGAGATAGGTCGGATCTCACTTGCTACAATGGAATAATCAAATTCTTCCATTTCTGACAATGTTTTCCCGAGGATGGCGGATTCTAAACCTGGCAATCTGATCACTGTGGGGGCGACTGCACCAATTGCGATGATCGCATCCACAATACGATTATTTTCCAGTTTGAGCGCGACAGCCGCATTGACCAGTGAAATGGCTTGGGCATTGCGCAAGGCGAACTTATAAAAGGCGGTTTGAAATTGTGCAGAACCCGCGGGAATGATGATCTCTTTCAATATCTCATTTTTCTCAAGGACTGTTTTCCGCACACCCTTGAACATCTTTTCGACCTTGATGGTTCTTTGCCCGCCTTTGCTCATCAACACAACTTTTGCACCGAGGGCAATTAAAGGCGGGATAGTATCGTTGGCCGGTGAAGCGGTAATCATATTTCCGGCGACCGTGCCGCGATTACGAATCTGGGGAGAGCCAACCTGGTAGGAAGCTTCTGCCAGGCACATGGCGTGTTTCCGTAAAATTGGTGCCGAGGCAACCTGGTTGTGGGTCACCAAGGGACCGATGTGAATGTTCCCTTCTGCGTCGCTCACAATAGAATCCAGCCCAGTAATTCTGGAGATGTCAATTAGTGTAGTTACATTTTGGTGTAAGCCACGTTTTAATTCCAGGATCAGATCTGTCGCACCAGCTACGATCCGACTTTCATCCGGAGTAGCAGCCAATAAATCTAATGTTTCTTCAAGACTTGCAGGGATGTAATACTTATTCCACATGTTTCGGCTCCATAAGGATGATCAGTAATTAAAAATTGACTTGTTTTACTATTCTTCAAGCAACCCTAAGACGACAGGAAGCAATTGTTTTTTCCTTGAAACGACGCCTTCTGCTAGACGGGTATTATCCTGTAACGGTTTGTAGGGTAATTCATCTAAAACGGGCGGTGGATTGGATAGAATAATTCGGCTTGAACCTCTGACCACGTCGGTCACCATGAGCATGGCAAAATTTACATTCTTCTTTATACGCAGATTTTCGAGAGCTTGCGTTAACGGCTCTAATTGTTTGGTGACTTCGTTCAGATCACTGACCTCTGCCTGTGCGATGGCAAAATCAAGTCCGCCAGCCTTGTATAGTTTCATATCAGAAGAGACGATCTCATCCGGCAATCTGTTGCCCAGCCCCGCGCTTGCGGTGAGAATCTTCTCGCCGTACGTTTTTATGGTTTCACCTGTAAGTACGCTTCCGGGTACAAATGCCCACCTGGACAGGCGTTGAGCGGCTTCCTTATCCCGCTCCGTGGTGGTCGGAGAAGTGAGTATCAGCGTATCCGACAACAAACCTGCCAGCATCAAACCGGCAATCTCTGGTGGCGCACTCAAACCGGATTCTTCGATCCTTTCAGAAACCAGGGTACTCGTGCTTCCAACGATGTCAACTGTCATTTTTATGGGGTAATGCGTGGATGGATTACCCAACCGATGATGATCGAGGATCTCTAGCAGTTCAGCTTCTTCTAAGGAAGCTACGCTTTGTGAGGGTTCATTGTGGTCGACCAGAATTACTTTCAATCGCGGCGGATTCAAGAGATCCTTTTGCCGGCAAATTCCTACATACCGTCCACTTTCATCAACGACCCAGACTTCGTCGCCTTCTTCACGTAGAATTCGATTCAAAACATCACGAATTTTTGTGTTTACCTGATATTTCGAAACCTGTGTATCGCAAGCTTCACGGCACGGGAGTTCAAGTATTTTATCCAAGGCAACAGTCTTTTTTAGATTGCTACCCACCAATTTTCCCAGGTAGTTAAATAGACTTCGTCCAGTAATCAGTCCATACGGAGTTCCATCCTGGTTGAGAACTGGGGCAATACCACCAGTTCGGTTTGCCAATGTCCAGGCTATCCTTAATGGAACATCAGGTGTGCTGGTGTCTAGTCTCCGCACGACTGAGGAAAAACGTGGCGAGGCATCTGTGATCAGCAAAGGTGCTTCCATTCTCAAGGTTTTAAGAATCCATGCGGTTTGCGAGTTCACAGCACCCGACCTGCCTGCAATCGCATCCACGTTATCACGTTCTCGGATCAGCCAGGCGTATCCAACCGCAGCAGCGATAGAATCTGTATCAGGATTTACGTGACCGATGACGTGAATTGGTGTATTACTCATGATTTGCTCCGTGAAGTGCAAATTTTTTGTTCAGGTGCATCTAAGATCAAATGCCAGGATCAATCTTGTGCAAACGTATCGATCAACAGATGAACGTCTCCACCAACCGGGTAAAGTATTGGACAGGTGCAACCGTTCTGAACGTATTCTTTGACCTTTTTGCGAGCTTCTTCAGGTGTTCCAGATGCAGTGATGCGCAGGATCAACTCTTCAGGTACCAGGTGCTTGGCTTTTGTTATTTGCTCATGAGTTGCAGGCCACCCCAGAATGGATTGAATCTTTTCAACCACTTCTTTAGACACACCTGAAGCTTTTGCTATGTGCGGTTGTTGGGCCAGGTACTGGGTTAACAACTCCCTGGTCGTGTCAATTGCTTTGTCGTGGTCATTGTCAACCGAACATACCACAAGTTGCGGTCGGTCAATATCTTCAAGGGTTCTACCGCCCTTTTTTGCGCCAGCTTCAAGAAGTTCAAGTGCTCTGATATTGTATTCCGGGGGAACGCAATAATTCAACACCGCACCGTCGGCAATCTCACCGGTCATTTCCATCATATTGTCTCCGGTTGCACCAATGTAAACAGGTACATTCCGGGGTTCTTTTCGACCATGCACCACATCAAGTTCAATTCCGTTTACATGGATAAACTCGCCTTCAAATGTAACCCTTTCCATCTTTAAGAGACGTTTTAAAATTGTGACTGTCTCGCGCATTGCTTTTAGAGGCTTGGTTCGGTCAATTCCAACATTTTTTGCTAGGGGGTCCCACCATGCGCCAATACCGCAAATGATCCGATCAGGTGCCAGGTCATCCAGAGTTAAGAAAGTAGAGGCGAGCAATCCAATATTACGCGTCCAATTGTTGATCACTCCAGATCCTACCTTCAAGTGGTTCGTTACAGCAGCATAGGCTGCCATCGGTACAATGGCATCCCTGACCAGGCGACTTTCAGCCTGCCATACCGCTTCAAATCCACGGGATTCAGCATATTGGACATATTCCAGGCCATCGCGTAAATCATGGGCATCCTGTAGGTATAACGCCATTCGCTGTTTCATTTGGGTCTCCTTGGAAAGAACATTAGGTAGTAATTGGTGATTGTAAACTACGTAATAACTCAAGATCTTCAGGTAGATCCAGGTCTAACCCCAGTGATGGGGATTCGATTATTTCTACATGCGCGCCATTTTTTCCGGCCTCGGTAATGTGTTTCGCAAATGAGCCTGATCCAAAGTGAAACTGGATCTGCCCGGCTGGATTTATATAAAGCACATTTGTGCCATCCTGCCTGCGGTCAGGGCTTATGATGACTTCAGGAGGGTTGCCCGCGTGACTGAGAAAGGCTTCAACTTCCAGCTCTGAAAGGAGTGGGAGATCAGCTGGAATAATCAGAATTTCGTTGGCAAGGTACGTCTTCGCCACCAGTGCAGCTCTCTTTAAAGCTGTATTTAACTCCGGGTTGCCGTTCTCAAGGACAGTGCGCGCTCCATACTCTCGTGCAAGTGTCAATGCACTCGGATCGCGGCTGACGACCATAATGGTGTCGATCCGGTCTACAGCTGAAAGAGTGCGAAGTGTGTTGGAAAGTAAATTTTGATTTAATGCTGTTCTTTCTTCCTCAGTCAATACAGGTGATAGTCTGGATTTCCCCCTGCGAAGCGGTTTGACTGGCACAATAGCCCATAATGGCATATCAATGATCCTTGTTAATTAAGTGATTGCCGAATTCCAGGACTTCCTTTGCCAATCTGGTCTGTGTTGCGTTATTCGGCATAAGTATTTCAGTCTCTAATGGAATTATACCGCATCGCCTGATCAGCTCAGCATCATCGTGATCCAGGTGGTCAATGACGATTCCAGAAAGCAAATCACCATAGTGCTTAGCAATATTTAATGAACTGGGTGTAAAACCCATTTCTATCATCATTTTTCCTGCTGGTCCTTTTACGGTTTTTCCGCCAATCAAAGGACTTACGGCAATGAGGACTTTTTCTTTCAACAAATCCCGTATACCAGGGATGGATAGAATCGGATCAATGCTAACAAATGGATTTGATGGACATATGACAATCAAATCGGACAAAACAATTTTAGATTGAAGCTCGTCACTCAAGATCGCGTTTTCAAACCCATCAAAAAAAATATTCCTGACCGCCGGTTGAAAGTGATGCCGGACAAAGTATTCCTGAAATGCGATCACACCATACTCTTCTGTTTCGATCATTGTACGAACGACGGAATCAGTCATTGGAAGGATTGCGTTTTCAACATTCAATTTCTTCGAGATAAACTCAGTTGTTTCTGTGAGAGAGTGACCCAGCGCAATCAATCTAGTTCTTTCAATATGTGTAGCTATATCACGGTCACCAAGTGAGAACCAGATTGGATGTCCGAGCTGTTCCAATGCGTTAAGCACCTGACGCGTGTCGTTTTTTATTCCCCAGCCATTTGAGGGATCGTTTATTCCTGCAAGCGTATATGCGACCGTATCAAGATCCGGACAGACAAGTAAACCGGAATAAATAAAGTCATCACCGGTATTGACGACCACCGCAAAATCAACAGGCGTTAACAAACGCGCAAGACCGCTGGCCAGTCTGGCACCTCCGACTCCACCAGCCAGGGCGGTGACTTTCATTTAGGCGAACCTTGAGAAAGTTGTTTATTTGAAAAGATCATTTTTTTCCGAGCGAATTAATTCTTGCAGGTTTGATTCACGCAATGGGTATGGAAATCCTCTGGCGATAACGCAAGGAATGGATTCATCTGCTTGCCCCATTGCCAGTGAAGCCGCTGCCGCCAATTCATCTGCAGCAGCGATGAGCGTTGCACGCAGCTTGTGACCATACAAGTCAAATTTTCCGCGCATGTCTACTATGCCAGGTACACCTGCTAAACCAATCGTTGCCCCAACAGTTCCATTTCTCCACGCTCTACCGTGAGAATCAATAATGAGTACACCAACCTTACAACCTGTGTACTCTTCAATTCTGGTCTGAATGATCCTTGCGGATCTGTCGGGGTCTTCAGGTAAAAGTAAGACGAAGTGACTGGCTTCCTCCCCCGGCACGGTGTTGGAATGATCGATCCCGGCATTTGCACAGACAAAACCAAGTTTATGGCGAACAATGATCAACCCTTTTCGGACGCGTAAAACTTCTTTACTTTCTTTCAAGATCAACTGGATCAAACCGGGATTTTTTTGTGTGATTCTTGAGATATGCTTCGCCTTGAGCGAAGGCTTGACAGAACGCAGGTCTATTATCCTACCCTCAGACTTGGATATTATTTTTTGTGTGATGATAAGTATGTCTGAAGATAAAATATTGATGTCATGGCTACGCGCATTTTTAATAATTAGTTCACAAATATCATCTCCTGCCTGAATATCCGGCATCCCCATTAGTGGAATGATCGATAATGTCCCGTCAGCTCTCACGAATTTCCTTCGTCACTCCTGTGATCTTGATTCCTGTTTCTTTGCTCCCGTAGCGCTTATTGATATGCAACAAGACTGAAGTTAATCCTTCAATGACAAAAGCATTTGCCATAGGACCGGCATCCCATGCAGTCATCCCCGCCTCTTCAACAAGCCTGATCACTGTATCTCTAGCTTCTTTCGAGGTTCCACAAACCAATACATCACAATCTATGTCTTTTTCGTTGATTAATCTTTCATAGGAGATATTCTGAAACGCCATCACAACCGGTGTATCCTCACCAAGGATCTTTTGCGCTTCCCTACCTGCGCTCCCGGCGGCAGGCATCTGCGCAATGGTAACTTTCGGAGGAACCAAAGGGACAGAAACATCAATAACGACCTTGCCCTTGACAGCGTCTTTCAAATATTCAAGCATACTGACGTGCGCAGAGTAAGGTACGGTCAGCACAACGATTTCAGCCCAGTCGGCAGCCTGAATGTTTTCCAATCCTGAAACCCGTCTGGCTCCCCCTGGTAGTAGTGCGTTTATCTCATCGGCTGTTATCTGTGCTTTTTCAATGGCTCGTGATCCAATGATTAGATTATGTCCGGCTAAAGCCCAGCGGAAGGCCAATCCCCTGCCCTCTTTTCCAGTTCCTCCAATTATCGCTATCCGGTAATCTGCTTTTTCTGCTTCAGATCTAAAATTGTTGCTCATATCTTTTCCAAACCTCCCTGGAGATTTCAAGTGCATGTTGACTCACTTCAATTTCATCAATCCCACCAATAACACGATCTTTCATCAATATTTTTCCATCAACCATCGTAAGTGTGACCATTGAATCACGAAAACCAAAGAGAATGTGCCATGGTAAATTTCCGGCATTTAACTCTGTAATAGGTTGATAATCGACAAGGATCAAGTCCGCCTTAGCACCCGGTTCGACCACACCGATCGTATCATTGAAAAAATGTGATGCCATTTGTGCATTATTAATCGCCCCCATTTGTGTAACCAAAGCCCCATTCATCGCCCGCGGGTCACGTTTCCACAACTTGTGGGCCAGGTAACAGGTGCGCCATTCATCCCACATCGCAAACGAAAAGCCGTCATTGCCCAAGCACACGGGTATACCAATTCGCAAAGCGCTTTCAATGTCAGCCATTCCTACTGCATTGTTCATATTGGAACGAGGTTGATGAGTTAACCACGTCCCGGTGTCCCGGATTGTTTGTACTTCCTTACCATCCAGATGAACCCCATGAACAAATATTGAATTCTTTCCGGTAATTCCGTGTGTCTCCAGTCTATCTATCACCCTTTTACCATGTTGATTGATACTTTTATATTCGTCGGATTGATGCTCTGCTACATGGATGTGAAAACCGAATCCATCCGGAATTTCTTTGCGGGATAACTCCAGGGTTTGATCTGATAGTGTCAAACCGGCATGCAAACCAAACATTGCCATTACTCTCGAGCCAGCTGGTTGTTGTCGAAGTTTCTTGATCATACGAATATTTTCTTCGATCCCAGCTAAGGATTTTTCCGCACCGCCCCTATCAGTCACCTCGTAACACAGACTGGCCCTTATCCCGGTATCATTCACGGCTTTTTCGATCACATCCAGCGACCCAGTAATAAATCCAGGTGAGGAGTGATGGTCAAAAACGGTTGTTGTGCCATGTCTGATTGCGTCAATAATGCACACTAAAGCTGAGTAATAAATATCCTCTTGTGTGAGTGATTGGTCTAATGGCCACCAAAGTTTTTTCAATATTTCCACAAAATCAGCCGGAGCCTCCCTTGGGATGGCCATCCCCCTTGAAAAAACCCCATAGAAATGAGTGTGTGCACAGATCAAACCTGGCATCAGTATTTGTCCGCCGGCATCTATTTTTTCGTCTTCCGGGAAACGCAATAGTAAATCGTCCTGGTTTGTCAGTTCTACAATGCGGTCCTCTACAATTCTGACAGCGTGATTTTCCAAAATCTGGTTTGTGTTTCCCCAGGTGATAATCCTGCAATTGTAGATAATCATTTTGACCTCGCTTATTCAGATAATAATTGTAGCATAAAGAACTTGTCCAACGTTATCATGGCCTGTCTGAATTTGCGGTTCGGCTTATAGTGATACAATTGTCAAAATTTTACTTTGGAGATATGTTTCTATGACAGCTGAAGCCATCGAATACTTCGACACCCATTATGATCAGTTGCTTTCCGAGATGATCAATTTCATATCCATCCCATCCGTTTCCACAGATCCCGACCGCAAAGATGATGTTCTTACAGCAGCCAAGTTTATCGCCATGAAACTTGAAGATATCGGGATGGAACATGTACAGATATTCCCGACACCAAGGCATCCCATTGTATACGCTGACTATCTGCATGCTGGTTCGCGCCAGCCAACCGTATTGATTTACGGTCATTACGATGTACAACCAGAGGATCCCATTGAATTATGGAACACACCTCCGTTTGAACCTACCATAATTGGTGACAACCTTTATGCCCGCGGCGCATCCGACATGAAAGGGCAAATTTTCGCATGCGCAGCTGCCATTCAATCAATAAAACAGACTGGTGTATTTCCTGTCAATATCAAGTTCATCCTTGAAGGTGAGGAGGAAATTGGCTCCCCCAACCTTGTTAGTTTTCTAAATGAGCACAAAGACCTGCTTCGGTCGGATTTTGCTCTCAACACAGATGCCGGCATGCCCCGAAAAGATCTTCCTACCATCACATACGGACTGCGCGGACTATCGTATTTTGAAATTCGCGTTTTTGGACCGGATCATGACCTTCATTCTGGCAGCTACGGGGGTGTTGTGCACAATCCAGCCCAGGTTTTAGCAGATTTGGTCAGTAAAATGCACGATTCTGATGGCAAGGTTACACTACCCGGGTTTTATGACCTTGTTGCACCCCTTTCCCAGGAAGAAAGAACAGCGCTTTCCAGGTACCAGGTCAACGACGAAGAGTACTGCCGACAAACTGGTGCTCCAGCGCTTTGGGGGGAAAAAGGATTCTCACCATTGGAACGTATTGGTTCCCGCCCCACCCTTGAGGTAAATGGAATTCTTTCCGGATTCACAGGTACCGGTTCCAAGACGATTATTCCCGCCAAAGCGATGGCGAAGATCTCTACACGATTGGTCCCCAATCAAAAACCGGAGCTTGTTTATGAGCAACTTGTCAGGTTCATGGAAAAAAACGCACCGGACACAGTTCGTTGGGAAATAGACCAACTGAGCACTGGCTCTCCGAGCATATCGGACATTAATATGCCGGCCTCTATCGCACTACACAAAGCCTTTGTTGAAACATGGGGTGTCGAACCTGCTTACAAGCGCGAAGGTGGGAGTGTTCCAGTGGTGGCTGACATGCAAGAGATCCTTGGTATCGATTCTGTATTAACAGGTTTTGGTTTACCCGATGATCGCATTCATTCGCCTAACGAAAAGCTTGATCTGCCAACCTGGCACAAAGGGATTCATTCCCTGATTCGATTCTTTGATAATATCAAGGTATAGGAAACATGACCCAGCTCAAAGACAACGAGTTAAAACTGCCCTCCTATGGAGGGCAGGCATTGATTGAAGGGGTTCTCATGCGCGGTTCACACTACCTCGCTGCTGCTTTCAGGGCCCCATCCGGTGAAATTATTGTACAAACTGAGAAGCTAGGCGGTCTTTACACGTCAAAACTCACAAAAATCCCCTTTTTAAGAGGTTTGATCGTTTTATGGGACGCAATTGGGCTTGGCACCAAGTACTTGACTGTTTCTGCAAACATTCAAACCGGTGAGGATGAGAAGATCGAAGGCCCCGCTATGACCCTGACGATCATCTTTTCCTTTGTAATTGCGATCGCATTGTTCTTTCTTGCACCAGCGGGAATTGCCACCCTCTTTGAAAAGTGGTTCAACCTCACCCCGTTCACAGCCAACATGACTGAGGGTTTGATCAGGTTGATCCTGATCATTGGTTACATTTGGGCAGTAGGCAAAATGCCGGATATTCGTAGAGTTTTCTCTTACCATGGCGCTGAGCATAAGACCATTAACGCTTTTGAATCATCCGCGCAGATTGATGTGGCCTCGATAAAACCATTCTCTTTATATCACCCGCGCTGTGGAACCGGTTTTGTAGTAATTCTGGTGGTTTTCTCGATCATACTGTTTGCTTTACTGGGTCCAATACCCAACATTTTCATTAAACTTGCCACGAGAATAATTTTGCTGCCTGTTCTAGTTATGATTGCGTATGAATATATGAAGTTTTCAGCCAATCACATTGATCATCCTGTTTTCAAATACCTTTCAGTCATAAATATGGCAATGCAAAGGTTAACGACTAACGAGCCTACTGCTGAAATGATTGAAGTTGCTGCAACTGCTTTTAACAGGATGTATGCGCTCGAACATGATGCTTAATAATGAAATTAAACTGGCGTCACTTCCTGATTGGTTTATTACTAGGTACCATTCTTGGGGGTTTGCTGTTATTTTTCATAATCAGGATTCCTTATAGAAGACCGATGATTCTCATACCCTCGCCGTTATCTGCCAATGGTGATCATCTTTCAATTGAATCAATCAGGGGGAATGAGGGTAAAATAAATTTGAATACCGCTGATGTAGAAGAATTGGCCACCTTACCCGGAATAGGTTCAGTCAAAGCACAATCTATTGTTGAGTTCCGGGAAAAATACGGCGCTTTTCAGAATATTGATGAACTTCTTTACATCACTGGTATTGGTAAATCACTGCTGGCAGAGATTGAAGACCTAATTTATGTAGAGTAAGGATAACCTTTTATGAGCCTAAGACTCGACCTTGAACAAACAATGCACGAAGCCATGCGCAAAAAGGATGATTTGACCCGCGATACCCTCCGTATGGTTTTCTCATCAATAAAACAGGTGGAAGTGGAAACACGAAAATCGTTGGAGGATCAGGATATCCTTTCCATTCTTCAAAAGGAAGTAAAAATTCGCAAAGAAACCATCTCTGAACTCAGCGCAACTGAACGGATCGACTTACTTAATAAAGCGGAATCCGAGATCGCTATCCTTGAAAAGTTTCTGCCCGCACAATTATCCGATGAAGAGATTACTAATTTAGCGAAACAAGTAATAAAAGAAGTCTCTGCTTCAAGCCCGGCTGATATGGGGAAAGTAATGAAGTCTCTGCTCCCTTTAGTAAAAGGTCAAGCCCTTCCAGATCGTATTAGCCGCATTGTAAAACAAATACTGACCAACTAAACAATAATGGCAACGGTAAAAGGAAATAAGAAACGTAAGTTGTTCCGTTTGAGCCTTCTCTTGCTCACGGCAGCACTGAGTTTCTTTGTGCTTGTCTTACCAATTGCTTCCAGGCAGGATGCGCTTCCTTTGAAAACAGGCGATGTAGCGACAACTGACATTACTTCACCCCGTAATGAATCATTCAACAGCGAAGTGCTTACAAATAAAGCAAGGCAGGAAGCCGCAAATGCGATTTCACCTATCTACCTGCCATCTGATCCCGCAATCAACCGCAATCAGTTGGAAAGACTTGACAGAGCTCTTGATTTTATTTCCTCTGTGCGGGCTGATCAATATGCATCTGAAGAACAACAACTTGCAGATATTTCTGGTGGTGAAAACCTTCTGATCGACGATGCAAGTGCAAAAATGCTCCTCAATTTATCTGAAGAACGCTGGGGTGTTGTCAAAGAAGAAACCCACCGCGTATTAGAGTTGGTAATGCGGGAAAACATTCGTGATTACCAGATTCAAGAAAGAGTAAATAGTATTCCCGGTCTTGTAAATTACACGCTTGACGCAGAGGAAAGCCGACTCGTTCAGACTCTCGTAACACCATTTGTCATTCCTAATTCATTGTTTTCAGCTGACGAGACAGAAAAAGCCAGGCGGAATGCGGCTGAGCTCGTTGAACCGGTTGTAAAAACATTTGCTGAAGGACAGGCAATTGTGCTGCGGGGACAGATCATATCAGCTGAACAGTATGAAGCGCTCGATAAATTGAATCTGATCAGACCTGAAACCGTTACTGAGGATTACATATCCGCCGCTTCATTGATTCTGGTATTAAGTATCTTTATCATCCTGTATTATTCGCGTCGTAAATCGACCGCGCATAATGAGTTACGATCAATTTCTGTGATCACAATTTGCTTCTTACTCTTTCTTGTCACTGCAAAAGTGATCATTCCGAACCGCACGATCATTCCGTTTTTCTTCCCGCTGCCTGCTTTTGCCCTGATCCTGGTTTCTCTCTTCAATCTTGAATTGAGCATTATATTTCCACTTGTTTTAAGCATACTTGTCACTTACGGTGTCACAACAAATGCTGAATTACCAATCTTTTACATTATCACAAGCCTGATTGGTGCGATCGTTCTTGGAAAAGGAAAAAATTTCGTAAGTTTTATCTGGGCAGCATTATCGATCACAATTGCAGGTATTCTTGTGATTGTGGCTTACCGATTAACAAACCCCCTTACTGACATGATGGGGCTTGTTACACTTGCCGGCACTGTTATGTTAAATGGCTTTGCTTCTGCCAGCCTGGCACTTCTGCTCCATTTTTTGCTTTCCCAACTGCTAGGTCTTGCCACCCCCCTATATCTGACCGAGTTATCTCGCTCCGATCATCCACTGCTTAAACACATGCTCCAGAGTGCACCAGGTACTTATCAACATTCACTGCAGGTTGCCAACCTTGCGGAACAGGCTGCAACAGCAATCAGCGCTGATGCGCTATTGACCAGAGTGGGCGCTTATTATCATGATGCAGGCAAATCCGCCAATCCAGCCTTTTTTATTGAAAATCAACCTCCCGGAAGCCTCGATTCTCATGATGACATGGACCCTGTAATCGCGGCTCAGACGATCATTTCCCATGTAAACGATGGCGTAAAACTGGCTGAAAAATACCACCTTCCCCCTCGACTACAAGACTTTATTCGGGAACATCATGGAACCCAGGTTACCCGTTATCAATATAGCCGGGCTCTCGAACAACAAAAAGATGACCCGAGCAAGGTCGATGCAGAATTGTTTAGATATCCGGGCCCGCAACCCAGATCCAAGGAGACAGGAATCTTAATGCTTGCAGATATAAGCGAAGCAAGGGCAAGGTCCTCTCCACCTAAGAATGATGAAGAATTACGAAATCTGCTTAAAAGTGTTTTTGATTTTATTCACAAAGAAGGCAGCCTGGCGTATACAAATCTCACTCTCAAGGATCTCTCCATGATCCAGGAGTCGTTCCGTATTACTCTCACAAATACCTATCATCCGCGCATTCAATACCCCGAGGATCGTGCACCTTCTGTTAATAAATAGTGAATATCATGAAAACGAGTCTGATCCAAGTTGATTTCGATCCAGTTATCCATCAGCCTGGTTTGTCTAAGTTCATAAAAAACGCCTGTGCCACTGCGTTGTCATTGACAGCACCTGATCGACAATTAGGAATTTCTATTCTGGTTTGTGATGATGAACAGATACGTGAATTAAACCGCACGTACCGGGGAATTGACCATACCACCGATGTATTGTCCTTCGAGGATTGTTACGAGTTACCTGGTACGGATATTTATCATTTGGGTGATATCGCAATTTCCTATCCTGCCGCGGTCGGGCAGTCCAAGGCTGCCGGCCACAGCATTGAGGCAGAAATAAGCCTGCTGGCAATACATGGAGTACTTCACTTATTGGGCTTTGACCACGCAACTGTAGAGGAAAAGGAGTTGATGTGGTCGATGCAAAGCAAATGCCTGCTTGAACTTGGTCTTGAAATTAAATCAATCACAGGTGACAGTGATAATGCATAAAAACAATTCTTTTCCTTCTTCACTAAGAAACGCGTTCAATGGATTAATTTCATTGGTTAGACACGAAAAGAATGCCCGATATCATCTTGCTGCGACATTTCTGGTGATCTTATTGGCGTCATTTTTACATTTATCAATCGTTGACTGGGCGCTATTGCTAGGTGTGATTTTTTTGGTCTGGATCGCAGAATTATTCAATACTACGCTTGAATACTTGTACGATTTTGTGAAGCCGGATTTTGATCCAATCGTTAAGATGGGTAAAGACATGTCAGCGGCTGCCGTGTTGCTGACAGCCGCTCTAAGTGTTATTGTTGGTTTATTGATTCTTGGTCCCGCCTTGTTAAGGGTTCTTGACCTTATTCCCGGTTAATAATTTTATAAATAATCCTTCAGGCTGTGTTCCACTGCATATGCCGCAGCTTCAGCCCGGTTGCTTACGCCCAGTTTTGATAGAATACTGCTCACGTAATTCCTAACGGTACCTTCACCCAGGAATAATGCTTTGGCAATCTCACGGTTCGTTCTTCCTTCAGACACAAGCAATAAGACATGCTTTTCCTGCTGAGATAAGTTTGCGAAGGCAGATGCCTCTTCTTCTCTAACAGCACGACGCACTTCTTGAAAAACCCTCTGTGTTACAGCAGGATCTAACAGTCCTTCACCCCGCCCAACAGCCTCAATAGCCTTAATAAGATCATCAGCTGCAATTTGCTTTAAAACATATCCAGAGGCTCCAGAACGAATAGCTGAAAACAACATTTCGTCTTCAGCATAAGAGGTTAGCATAATTACCCTGGTATCCGGGAAGTTTTTAGTGATTTCTTCGCATGCCTCAATGCCGGATGCACCAGGTAAACGAATATCCATTAAAACAACATCAGGAGAATATTTATCTACTTTTTCGATTGCTTCTTTCGCACTCCCGGCTTCAGCAACCACTTCGAAGTAGGGGTGTTGATCCAGTAACGCCTTTAGACCCAGCCTGACAACCTCATGATCATCAACGATCAGTATTCTTTGTTTTTGCATGCTTTCCTCATCACTTCGCTACGATTACCATTGTCCTTATATTATAAGTGAAACTGGACAATGATCAGACCCTTGAATTTCTTCGTGAATAATTACATCTTTGACATTGTTGAGAAAATGATCAGAAACAAGGTAATAATCCAAACGCCATCCGATATTTCTTGCTCGCGCATTAAACCGGTAAGTCCACCAGGTGTATTGTACTTTTTCAGGATAGATTTCCCGGAAAGCGTCTTTAAATCCGGTGTTGAGATAAATATCGATCCATTCGCGTTCTTCAGGCAAGAATCCTGAAGTTTTGCTGTTCTCTTTTGGATTTGCCAGATCGATCTCAGTGTGAGCGGTGTTGAAATCCCCAGTAATTATTATATTCTTTCCCTGTCTATGAAGTTCCTTGGTGTTTTCAAGTAAATGAGCATAAAAACGCAATTTATAATCAACACGATCCTGTCCTCTTTGACCATTAGGGAAATAATTGTTAAATAATACAAAATTTTCGCAATTGATCCGGATTGTTCTACCCTCCAGATCAAATTCATCTTTACCAATCCCAAACGCCTTACCATCTACTGTTAGTTCTTTTTTGTAATAAAGCGCAACACCGCTATAGCCAGGTCGTTCAGCCGCATTCCAAAGCATTTGGTAACCGGGAATTTCATAATTCTCAACTGATAGCTGTTCCAACTTGGCTTTAGTTTCCTGTAAACAAAGTATGTCTGGATCGAGAGTGAGAATATTTTCTTTGAATCCTTTTTTTAATACCGCCCTGAAACCGTTTACATTCCATGTAGTTATTTTCATTCATCACATCCCTTATGGTAAACTAGTGGCATTGTTTAATAATGATAATATATCCTATGAAATCAGTCAAAATTATCAAATCCGGGTTTCCGCAGGTCACAGTGACTGCTGGTGTGTGTGATACATTTTTTACAAAATTTTCCGGGCTGATGTTTCGAAAAAATATTGATCCTTATTATGGACTCCTTTTTTTTGAAACATCCGAATCTCGCTTAAACACCTCAATTCACATGTTTTTTATGAATTTTGATATCACTGTTTTGTGGCTTAATAGAGATTATTCAATCGTTGATATCGCATTGGCAAAAAAATGGCATCCAGTGTACATCTCCAAAGCCCCTGCACAGTATACACTTGAATTACATGTAGATCGGTTTTCTGACTACTCAATTGGTGACCAACTTCAGGTTGAGATTGATGCGTAGATTATTATTTCTTCTATTGCTGCTGTTGATATGTTTACCCACTACAAAGGCAATCGGACAGAGCGGTGTCAACTATCCTGAATACACAATTCAACCCGGTGATTCATTGGGTTACATATCCTCTCTGTTCGGCACCACTGTTGAAGACATTGTTAGTGTTAACGGTCTCTCCGATCCGGATCTTGTTTCGCCAGGTCAGGTGATTAAGATTCCTTCATTTCCGGATTACAACGGAAAACTTGAAATCATAATCACAGATCTTGGCGAATCATTTTCTCTTTTGCCGGTCAAGTATCAAATAGATGAGCAATCCCTGATAATAATTAATAAGGTTCTCTCACCATCGCAAATCTATGTTGGATCCAGATTGATCATGCTGCTTCCTGATGAAGTAGCATCTATCCAACCAGTTGCGAGGTTGGGGACCACCAACAGCTTGCTTGAAAGCTCAATTGAAAAAAGTGTTAATCCATATACTTTTTCTTTGGTCAACCAACAATCGAATATGAATTTTTTCCTGCCGGATGATGTCCTTTTTGCACCGACAAGTAATGAAAAACCGGGAATTGATCTGTATGCCCCTGAATTACTGGACGTTCAACTGTATCCCTTACCGCTCGTTCAGGGCGGTACTGCCGTATTTGGTGTGATCTCTACCCAGGCAGTAAAACTGTCCGGCAGCATTGGAGAATCCCAGTTAACCTTTTTTAGTACCACCCCGGGAGAATATTTCGCTCTGCAAGGTATCCATGCGCTAGCTAATCCGGGGCTGGTTGATCTCACGTTAAACGTTACAGGTGAGAACGGCAATGTCAATTCCTACACGCAACAGGTATTGATCACAGCAGGCATTTTTGATGAAGACCCGCCTCTCACTGTTGATCCCGCCACGATAGATCCATCCATTACTGAGCCCGAAAATGAATTGGTATACGAATTGATTAGCCAGAAAACACCAACCAGACACTGGTCAGGTGCTTTTTCCAGCCCGGCGTATTACCAGGAATATAACTCTTTATACGGAACACGTCGAAAATATAACGATGATCCGAAGATCTACTTCCACACCGGGGTCGATTTTGCCGGCGGTTTAACTTTACCGATCACGGCGCCCGCAGCCGGTCAGGTTATTTTTGCCGGTCCATTAACCGTAAGAGGAAATGCAGTTTTCATTGATCATGGCTGGGGTGTATTCAGTGGTTTTTTCCATCAAGACACGCTCAAAGTGAAAGTCGGTGACATTGTTAAGATCGGCCAACAGATTGGTACCGTGGGAAATACAGGCAGGGTTAATGGGGCCGGAGATTATTATGGCGCAGGGGCTCACTTGCATTGGGAGATCTGGGTAAATGGGGTTCAAGTGGATCCGCTTGATTGGTTATTACGGGAATACGTAGTGCCTCAAAAGAAAATGTTACTTTAG
>AMWB02164462.1_pt1 | contig 152881 bp, 142 predicted proteins | sample 200311 | NCBI WGS metagenome assembly AMWB02 (sample SAMN02737377, study PRJNA173069) | bioreactor metagenome | biome: anode biofilm in microbial fuel cells | place: USA: California | collected 2010-12-16 | reverse complement strand
ATTGTAAAAGGCATGCCCCACCCACCCACCCTTTTGTTCCCGGTCACCGTGTATATACAATTCTTTATGCGCTACGCGCTAATTTTCCCTTTCAGGTACACAACAACCAGACAAAGCATATGACCAGAATCACCCGCATATTAATCGCAAACCGCGGCGAGATAGCCGTCAGGATCATGCGCACGGCACGGACAATGGGAATCGAATGCGTCGCCGTCCGGACCCAGGTTGAACCCGATGCCATGTATCTCACCTTTGCAGACATCATCCATGAGGAGGATGACGAGTTGGCAGAGATCCCCGTCTTTCTAGACATCGAGAAGCTGATTGGCATTGCTATTAAGACGAAGTGCGATGCACTCCATCCCGGCTACGGATTCCTGGCTGAAAACGCATATTTCGCCGGGAAGTGCCGTGATCACGGCATCACCTTTATCGGCCCCTCTCCTGACGCCATCTACAAGATGGGTAACAAGCCCGTCGCCCGCCAGATCGCTCTGCGCCATAAAATACCCATGGCCATGGGTTCAGCCGGCAGTGTCGCCAATGAGGACGAAGCTGTCAGGCAGGCAGCCAGGATTGGTTACCCGGTCATCATCAAGGCAGCTTCCGGCGGAGGCGGCCGCGGCATGCGCATCGTGAGACAGGAGTCAGAGATGGAAAAAATGTTCATTCTCGCCAGCAGGGAGGCCGAGAAGGCCTTTAACGACCCCAGCGTCTTCATCGAGAAGTATATCGAGAACCCCAAACACATTGAGTTCCAGATTCTGGGTGATACGCATGGCAACATCATCCACCTCGGAGAGAGGGAGTGCTCCATACAGCGCAAGCACCAGAAGCTGCTGGAGGAGGCCCCCTCCCCTGCACTCGATGAAAAGCTCAGGGCAACCATGGGTGAGACTGCCGTCAGGATAGCCATGGCAGTGGGTTATTACTCAGCAGGCACCGTGGAGTTCCTGCTTGACTCTGACAGTAATTTCTATTTCATGGAGATGAACACCCGGATACAGGTGGAGCATCCGGTGACGGAGATGATCACCGGCATTGATCTTATCGAACAGCAGATACGCATCGCATCCGGCGAAGAGCTGACAATCAGACAGGAAGATGTCAGGCTGAACGGCTGGGCCATCGAGTGCCGCATCAATGCCGAGGATGTGCAGGCCGGCTTCGCCCCTGCGCCGGGAAGAATTGAAAAAATCAACTTTCCTGAAGGGCCGGGCATCAGGGTTGACACAGGCGTGAGACCCGGATCATCAATAGTGGCATCATATGATTCAATGATTGCCAAACTGATAGTGACGGGCAGCAACCGCCATGAGGCGGTCATAAATACCAAGCTCGCCCTGGATAAGATATGGATCAAGGGGACAAAGACAACCCTCCCCTTCTTCAGGATGCTGATGCGCAACCCTCTCTTCCAGGCCGGTACCTTCACCACCGCCTTCATCGAAAAGGACCTGGACAAGTTCCACACCAACAGCGAATACGAAGAAACCATAGCGGCATGGATAGCCACCAAGCTCTTCGCGGAGGAGAATTTAACCGAAAAGAAGGCGGGGATCAGCTTCGACCAGAGCAGGGAACTCACCCCCTGGCTGCTTAGAAAGAGACTCACACAGTTTTAAGACCGGGATATGACACCTGAAAGACCAGCAATAAAAAAATTGTACGCTCTCTCCGGCGAGGGACACAAATTTTCTTTCAGCCTGCCCCTGAAGAACGTAATCAGGGTGAACGGAAGAAATTATACTGTTGAACTGCGCGAGGATGAAAAGTACGGGGTGCACATCCTGTGGAAGAACAGGCGCTACCCCGTGGAGATTGTGCGCACAAAGCAAAACAGGTACGAGATACTCTTCAATGATATAAGCCACACCTTCACTGTAGAGACACCTGTCTCCATGCAGCGCAAAAAGGTTCTCGGAACAGGTCAATCAGGGAATAAGAACCTGGTAGTAAGCGCACCCATGCCTGGCAAGATAATCGATGTGCTGGTACGCGAGGGGGCTGAAGTGGTTCGGGGTGAGGCCCTCGTGATCCTGGAGGCGATGAAGATGCAGAACGAGATACAGTCGGTTGTCAGCGGCACCGTTGCCCGGATAGGGGTGAAAGCCGGACAGAATGTAATGAAGGATGATATTCTGGCAGAGATAACCGTCAGATAGCCTTACCGGTCTGTAATGAAACAGAGGAGACCCCGGTCAGGGATCCCCTCCTTGTTCTATAACCTGCATGGCAGGCTCAGCTTCCCCTACGCCTTAGGGGCGTTCTTCAGCGTGGCTGTCAGGAAGTTCCAGAACTTGCCTACTGATTCAATCTCAACCTTCTCATCCGGACTGTGCGGGTAGCGGATTGTCGGGCCGAAGCTTATCGCGTCCAGCTTTGGATAGGGTCCCATGATAATACCGCACTCAAGGCCGGCATGAATGGCCTTGATCTCGGGCACCTTGCCGTAGAGCTTGTTATAGGTATCCTTCATCGTCACCAGGATGGCGCTATCCATGTTGGGCTTCCATCCCGGATAGCTCCCTGACAGCTCCACCTCGCAGCCTGCCAGCTGAAATCCGGCGGCAATCTTCCAAGCAGTGGCTTCCTTCGCTGTCTCAACCGAGCTCCTGCACAGACAGAAGGATTCAAACTTACCGTTGCCGATCCTGACAATGGAGAGGTTATTGGATGTCTCAACAACACCCGGCATGCTGGCACTCATCCTCTGAACACCATTAGGACAGACGTATACACCACGTATAATGCGGTACTGGTCAGCCTCATTCATAACCCTGGCAGGAGCCTCGGTTTCCCTGAACATGAGCTTGATATCCGGGTCAACCTCCTTGAACTCGGCCCTGTACATCTTCTCATAACCCTTCATGAACTTCTCAAACTGAGCTTTCTTTATCGTGGGAACAATTATGGTAGCGAAGGATTCTCGAGGGATGGCATTGCGGAGGTCACCTCCGGCGTACTCGGCGATACGCATTCCGAAGTCGTGCTCAGCCTGCTGGAAGAACCTGAACATCAGTTTATTGGCATTAGCCTTTCCAAGATGAATATCGAGTCCTGAATGGCCTCCCCTGAGACCCTTGAGGCTCAGTTTGTATGCCGTCACTCCTGCCGGAGTCTTCTCCTGCTTGTAGCTGCGGGTAGCACCTACGTCTATGCCGCCGGCACATCCTACATACAGTTCACCTTCGTCCTCCGAGTCCATATTTACCAATATTTCACCCTTGAGCAATCCCTTCTTCAGGTTCTTGGCGCCGGTCATGCCGGTCTCCTCATCAACGGTAAAGAGGGCCTCGATGGGACCGTGAACCACTTTGGGATCGGTAAGAACTGCCATGGCAGCAGCTACACCCATGCCGTTATCGGCACCCAGGGTGGTTCCTTTTGCCTTTACCCATCCCTGGTCAATCCAGGTCTCGATAGGATCCTTCTCGAAGTCAAACTTCTTGTCAGAGTTTTTTTGGGGAACCATGTCAAGATGACCCTGAAGGATAATGCCCTTGCGGTTCTCCATGCCCTTGGTGGCAGGCTTGCTGATGATCACGTTGCCGGTTTTGTCGACTATGGTCTCAAGACCATGCTCTTTACCGAACTTTTGCATGTACTCCGTCATCCTGTGCTCCTTCTTGGAGGGACGCGGGATCTGTGTTATTTCATAGAAATACTTCCACAGAAGCTTCGGTTCAAGTTTTGTTATCTCACTCATAACTATCTGGTATTGATTATTCTTTTACAATGTTTGGCATCTCGAGGCCGTAACCCTTCTTTTTATCTTCGGCCTTCAGAAGGAAGCCGAAGACAATGGCAAGGAGGCCGAGCGATGTGAATATCATCATCGGTATCTGGTAATTGTATGTCGGCACTGAGATACCGTCCATCATGCGCGAACCTGTTATGCAGTACTTGTCGAGCACCCAGCCAATAAGCATCGGCACACCCATAAGGCCCCAGTTCTGCACCCAGAATATAAGAGCGTACGCCGTTCCGAGCTGTTTCATAGGTATGATCTTGGGCACTGAAGGCCACATAGCTGATGGTACCAATGAGAAGCCGATACCGAGGATGATTATCAGGATAACTGCCTGGTACGGTTTGTTCAGGAAGGGCACCGAGAACATTGCATGAACAAAGATGAGAAGAACGGCTCCGATAATCATGATCGTCGCACCCTTGCCTTTCCTGTCATAAAGGTTCCCGAAGAAGGGTGTCAGCACCATTGTGCCCAGCGGCAGCAGCGAGGGGATAATCCCTGCCGTTTCCGGATCAACGCCGAATTTGTTGACCATCAGGTCAGATGCATATTTGAGGAACGGAAAAACAGCGGAATAGAAAAGAACGCAGAGTATTGCAATATACCACCATCCCCTGTTTTTGATAATGAACCAAATATCACTGAGCCTGAAACTCTCCTCGGGCTCCTGGACCAGGTCCTTGTCAGCTTCTGCAATGGAGGCATCCAGCTTCTTGTCCATACCGCAGTAGATGAAGAAGGCAATCATACCGATACAGAGAAGTATAAGTGCCATGAGGATAGGCATTGAAACGTGTCCCAGTGCCTTGGCAATCGGTGCCGAGGTCTGAAGTGCAAGCATCGTACCAAGCCTGGCAGTAGCCATCTCGAGGCCCATGGCAAGTGCAAGTTCCTTGCCCCTGAACCACTTTACAATAATTTTCGATACGGTAATACCTGCTGTCTCAACACCCACACCAAAAGTTGCAAAGCCGAGGCTGGCAACAAGAACCTGGGTCTTCATGCCAAAGAGCATCTGACCGTCAAGCATATTTGTTGAAACAGCCCAGTACTTGATGGCGGTACCGGCAACCATCAGCATGGTTGCCATCTTCCCGGTGAAACGGACGCCCATCTTGTCAAGGATGATGCCGCCAAGAATAAGCATGATAAGGAATACATTGAACCAGCCATATGCGCCGGTGAAGGTTCCGTACTCGCTGCTTGACCATGAGAGCTGCTGCTCCAGCATGGTCTTCAGGGGAGCCATCACATCCGTCAGATAATAACCGCACAGCATCGTAAATGCCACAACCCCAAGGGCAGTCCATCTGGCCACCTTCGATTCGGCAAGGGTCTTTCTAATTTTTTCCATTTTCAGAGTTAGAGTTTAATAAGAATACATGGTGCGTAAATGTATAAAAAAATCATTCCAATATCTGAGTCAAAAAACATGCAACCTGAACTTTGTGGCATAATTTTGGTTATTGATGTTAATCATTAAATTTGTGCACCAATTATTAAACCGTTGAACCGTTTATAATTAAAAACTGATATGAAAAGACTGATAATTATATTGTTGCTTGCAATTCCGGCACTGCTGGCATCGGCCCAGAGTGCCCCGGTGAAATGGCATTCAATTGAGGAGGCTGTCGCCCTGGCGCAGAAAAGCCCCAGACCCATATTTGTAGATGCATATACCGACTGGTGCGGATGGTGCAAAAAACTCGACAAGGACACCTTTTCCCATCCCGTTATTGCAGAGATACTCAACACAAAATACTATGCCGTCAAATTCGATGCTGAAGGCAAGGAGCCGGTAACCTTCCAGGGAAGGAAATTCGTTAATGACGGAAGCCTCGGGAAAACGCATCAGCTGGCATATGCACTGCTGCAGGGGAAGCTCGGATACCCCACGGTGGTCTTCCTTACCGCCGGCAGCGAACTGATTACTCCGGTATCAGGATACAAGACCCCGGCCCAGATAGAACCCATGCTGAACTATTTCGCCGGAACCAGCTGGCAGAAACAGAGTTACGAGGATTTTCTTAAAACCTTCACGGGTAAAGCCCAGTAAACATTTCCTACTGCCTGTTGCCTATTGCCTACTGTCTGAAAAAGAATGGAAACCCGCGAAGAGATAGGTGCCTGGTACGACGGATTTGCCGGTCAGCAGGAAAAAACCAGCGTTAATCTACGGCACTACAGAATAATGGGATTCCTGACAGAGGCAGGACTAACCCGGCGCAACCGCGTCCTTGAGATTGGATGCGGCATAGGCACACTTACGGGATTGCTTGCAAAATACCTCCGCAAGGGTGAGGTTATTGCTGTTGATATCAGTCCCCGTTCGGTTGAAATAGCCAGAAAAAGGCTGGCAAATGCTCACAACGTCATGTTCATGGTATCAGACATGACCGATTTTGACCACCCCGGCCTCTTCGACTTCATTATTCTCCCCGATGTCCTTGAACACATCCCTGAAAGTCAGCACAGGGGCCTTTTCCGCATGCTGTCAGACCACATGCATGACAATTCGCTGATATTTATTCACATTCCCCACCCGAGAGCTATTGATTACCTGAGGAAAAACTCGCCGGACCAGCTTCAGATAATAGATCAGGCAGTGGAGGCAGACACTCTTCTGAGTGTTGCTGCAGCCAGCGGACTTGTACTGGTGAACTATGTCTCCTACCCTCTATTTAACAGGGAAAATGACTATGCCGTGATCACCCTCAGAAAGAAGAAAGACGTCACACTGTCTCCCCTTCCAAAAAGGGTGATTATCACACGAAAGCTGATAGCCCGGACTCGTTTTATGCTCTCCGGCATTTAACAATAACGGATGAACGGGAAGATACTCTACCTTTACCCTGAGAGATCGGCCTTTATTGAAAAAGACCTCACGTTTCTATCCCGAAGCTATACCGTGGTGACCCCTTGCCACGACTGGAAGTCAAAGAGGATGACACCGTTGAACTTCCTGAAGCAGTTAATCTTCCTTTACCGGAACCTGCGCGGAACCAGGGCCATTTTCGTCATGTTCGGAGGCTACTGGTCACTCCTTCCGGCAATAGCAGGAAAAATCACCCGTACACCTGTTTATATTATACCCGGAGGAACCGACTGCGTCTCTTTTCCTTCCCTCAGCTACGGCAGCCTCAGGAAACCGGTAATGCGAACCTTTATCAGATGGTCGTTTCAGCTCTGCACAGAATTGCTGCCCGTGGATCAGTCCCTGATTCTGGCAGACTACACCTACCTGGCGAATCCTGACTATCCGAAGCAGGGTATCAAATACTTCTTCCCCCGTCTTAAAACCCCATGGAGAGTCATACACAACGGATTCGATCCGGATTTCTTCAGGGTTGACCCCGGCCTGAGCAAGGAAAACAGTTTCATAGCCGTAGCCCCTGTCAATAATATGATGCGGGTACGTGTCAAGGGAGTAGACCTGGTTATTGATCTCGCAAGGCGATTCGGTAACTGCAGCTTCACGATTGTTGGTGTATCAGGAGCCGTGGCGGAGCAGCTCTCTCCGCTTCCTCCCAACCTGGCAGTTTATCCATTCCACCCGAGGGAAGAGTTTATAGGCCTTCTCGCCGAAAGCAGGTTTGTCCTTCAGCTCTCTGTATCTGAAGGATTCCCCAATGCCCTGTGCGAGGCTATGCTCTGCCACTGTGTACCCGTGGGGTCTGCTGTGGGTGCTATCCCTGAAATCATCGGCGATTCAGGATTTATTGCCGTAAGCGCGGACAGGGATTATTTGTACGGGAGGGTTGAAGAGATCCTTTCCACCTCACCGGAAAAGCTGCAGCAGATGGCTCTCAGGGCGCGGGAAAGGATAGCCGGGAGATACCATATCTCAAGGAGGGAAAAGGCATTCCTTGATCTGATCAGTGAAAGATGAATGTCAGGGGAGATCACTCCCCACCGGCATATCTATTTTCCAATTATGAAGTTTGCAGGTAATGCGAGCTTGCTGCCAAACTGGTAAATCAGCTTACGCGCCTTGCAGAGCTCCTCCCCATTCATTGAGAAAGTTATCTCCGCCACATCCGGGATGCGGTAAAAAAGCCTGTCTCCTGTTGCCTTACCCTTCTGCCCGCTGACCGGCCTTTCCACCATGTTTAAGTTACCGGTCTTGCCGGAAGGGATAATTTCCATCTGTACCGCCGCTCCGGCACCTTCTGCCGATGTACTTATTCCGGTTAACTCTGAAAAGGTGAAGATTGTCGTCATCCTGTTGGCCATTTCAGGCTCAGGAGTTATCCAGATGCGATAGTGGCGCCTCTCCGTCCATGACTTACCGGCAAAGAGAGCAGTATATTCCCTCTCCAGCCTGTTGATTTCATTGATGGCGGCGCCATCCTGCGGAAAGATATTCGTCTCACCTGTCAGGATCATATGCCTCCCTTCACGGAGTTCAAGCAGCCTGTCGGCGGCCTCCCTGGCTTCCTCTTCCACTGTCATACCCTCTTGTTTCTGAACCAGGTAAGGCACCCTGATGAAAGCTGTGTCAGCCCTGACAATACGGTAAGCCGTGTCAGTCTTTGCTGATGCATACTCATGTGCTCCCCTGTCTGGAAACAGCGGGCCTGTCAGGGCGGCATCCTCATGTATATTGCCTGACACGGTGCGGTCATACCGGTCCGGGTTGATATCAAGCACCAGTCCGCTTTTCCTGAGAGCAAGCATATTCGTCTGCATAAGCGTGGTCCCCTGAATGACATAAAACTGAGAAGGATCAATCTCCTCCACAGTGTTCAGGCTCACGTCCGCCAGCCGCCACGACTCCTTCTCAGAGACAACGACATTGTCAAGCCCGATCATCTCATCGGCATAACGGGCATACGGTCCGGGTATATCGACACGTTTTTCAGCGATAATATCTATCTCGAAAACCGTTAACGGGAGGGCATAGACCAGGCTTCCATCCGTTACCTTCACCTCGTCACCCAGAGGCATTACGGTAATATCTCCGGGGCTTTTTCCCCCTATAACCGAACAGCCTGCTGCCAGGACGGCAAGAGCAGGCAATATGAAAGCAATCCTTTTTCCCATTTCAACCATTAAAGATAAACACTGAAATTATTAAAGTGCGTCTCACGGAACGCGCGTCCGATATTCATGAGTATATCTCCCGCGATAACCGATTCCTCAGAATGGATACGCAGGGCGATGTCGCCGGAGAGACCGTGCAGGTATACTCCGGTTATGGCTGCATCTGCCGGGTCATATCCCTGTGCAAGCAGTGATGTTATCATTCCTGTAAGCACGTCCCCGCTGCCTCCTGTTGCCATTCCCGGGTTACCCGTGCTGTTGAAGTAGACCGTCCCGTCTGGCAGTGCAACGGAAGTATGGGCGCCTTTAAGCACTACTACGCACCTGTGTCTTGCTGCAAAGGTCCGTTGTTCCTCCAGCAGGCGGAAGTCGCTGCTGTCCGTTCCCGTCAGCCTGCGGAACTCTCCGGGATGAGGAGTAAGGATTGTGCGCGGAGAGAGCAGGTCAAGCCATTCCCTGTGCTGTGACAGTATATTCAGTGCGTCGGCGTCAAGCACCATCGGCACAGTCGATCTCTCGAGAAGGTTCTTCAGGACCGAGGCAGTGTCAGGATCAGTACCCAGTCCGGGTCCTGCCCCGATGGCGTCATACAGTGCCAGGTCCGGAAGGGTTGTCACATTGCTGCTGCCCGGATCAGGGGATACCATTGCCTCAGGGAGGGCAGCCTGAAGGGCCAGTACTGCGGATGATGGCGTATGGACCGTGACAAGACCTGCGCCGGTACGAAGTGCAGCGCCGGCAGCAAGGGTTGCGGCGCCAGCCTTCCCGTAGCTGCCGGCAACAAGCAGAGCATGGCCGAAGGTGCCCTTGTGGTCAAATTTGCCCCTGATCTTCAGCAATGGCCTGATACTCTCCCGAACAATATAATGATAGGGTGTATCCGTTTCCGATATGGTGCCCGAATGAAGCCCGATATCGACAACCTCCCAGTTGCCCGTGAAAATTCCGTTGCCGGCAAACATGAATGCCAGCTTCGGAAACTGGAAGGTGATTGTCCTTGTCGCCTTTACAATGGCATCACAGTCAGCGGATGAATTATCCTCGCAGAAGAGCCCCGACGGCACATCCACTGACAGGATAAAGGCACCGGTTCCGTTGATTCGCCTTATAACCTCTGCAGCCACTCCTGAAGGAGGTCTCCTGAGGCCGGTGCCAAAGATTGCATCAATGATTACTTCATCCCTGCCTATTACCGGAAACTGGCCGGCATCAGCGAGGAAAAACGGCCTGATGCCACAGCTCTCGAGACGGCCTGCATTGAGGGTAAACTCACTGCTTCGGGCAGACCCCGTCTCAACAACATAAACCTTTACAGCATATCCGTCCTCACGCATCAGCCTGGCAAGAACCAGCCCGTCGCCGCCGTTGTTTCCCGGTCCTGCAAACACGCTTATCTTCCTCTCCGGCGCCACCAGATCCTTTACTCGCTGGAAGAGAACTGTGGCTGCCCGCTCCATGAGCCCTGCCGGCGTCACAGGCTCCAGACGAACGGTGGCAGCATCAATCTCCCGTATCCCGGCGGATGTGAATATCTTCATACTATACAGCTTAAACTGAGTATACAAATGTAAAAATTCAGTCAATGCAAAATTATCTGGCCAAAGATATAATGCATGTCTGCAAATTAAAAAGATTAATATATTTGTCACCATCAGAACAAATTAAACCAACTAATACAGAAAACTATGCTCAAAAATCATCCAAAGGGCCTCATTGTTGCCTTCTTCGCCAACATGGGAGAAAGGTTCGGCTTTTACACCATGATGGCAATACTGGTCCTTTTTCTGCAGGCGAGATACGGCCTGTCTGCCGAAAATTCCTCCGAGATATACAGCTGGTTTTATTTTGCCATTTATGCCCTCGCACTGTTCGGGGGTATCCTGGCAGATGCCACAAGCAAATACAAGACTGTGATACTTGCCGGCATTATAATTATGTTCGGTGGCTACGTCTTCATGGCTGTTCCCGGCATGTCACTGACTCTCACAGTGATAGCCCTGTTCACTATCGCATTCGGAAATGGCCTTTTCAAGGGAAACCTGCAGGCTGTTGTAGGACAGATGTATGATGACCCCAAGTATTCAAAACTGAGGGATTCGGCCTTCATGATTTTCTACATGGGGATAAACATAGGTGCAGTTTTTGCTCCATATGCAGCAACTGGTATCCGGAACTGGTGGCTGAAGACAAACGGATTTCTGCATGACGGAAGCCTGCCTTCGCTCTGTCACCAGTATATCAACAATACATTGACAGACACTTCCACCTTCCAGCAACTGGCTGACAAGGCAAGTATTGCAGGACCCGTCACGGATCTTGGAGCATTTGCAAGCAGCTACCTGGAAGTCTTTTCAAAGGGTTACAACTATGCCTTTGCAATTGCTGCCGGGGCAATGGTAATTTCACTGATTGTATTCGTCACCTTCAAGAAACTGCTTCCGAATAAGGAGAAAGTTGCAAAGGAATCTGCCGGCCCGAAAATGGAATTCAAGCCATGGGCGCTCATTGGCGCAGCTCTGGCAATGGGTCTTACCGCATTTGCTCTTTCCTTCCTGGTAAATTACAAGGATGCCCTCGCCTACGGACTCTTTGCAGGTTTTGTGGTATGGATACTTGTGAGTGCAAAGAGAGAAGAAATGAGCAGGGTTTCTGCTCTTATAATGGTTTTCTTCGTTGTAATCTTCTTCTGGATGTCATTCCATCAGAACGGCCTTACACTCACCTGGTTCGCACGTGATTACACTGTAAAGGAAGTTGGCCGTCTGACTTACATCTTCTTCACCCTGCCTTCATTGCTGGCTGTGGTATTTTCAGTGCTGGGCCTGGTGCTGCTGGTCAAAAAAACAAGCCCTGTAAGGACAAGACTCATTGGTGGTGCCCTGTTTGCAGCTGCCCTGATTTTTGGCTATTTCTGGCTTACAAGGATAAACGATATGAATCCGATAGCTCCGGAGGTCTTCCAGAGCTTCAACCCCCTGTTTGTTGTTTCGCTGACCTTTCCTGTAATGGGATTATTCGCATGGCTCAATAAAAAGAATATCGAACCCTCCACCCCTAAAAAGATCGGATTCGGGATGATAATTGCAGCTGTCGGTTTTATAGTGATGTTCCTTTCGTCTCTTTCACTTCCGTCACAGCCGGAACTGGCAGGTTCACCTGTTTCTGACACCATGAGGGTTACTCCCTACTGGCTGATAGGTACATACCTTATACTGACAGTGGCCGAACTCTTTCTAAGCCCGATGGGGTTATCATTTGTATCAAAAGTGGCACCGTCAAGGTTCCAGGGACTTATGCAGGGCGGCTGGCTGCTCGCCACCGCGGTCGGAAACAAACTTCTCAGCGTACCCGGAAAACTCTATGACAAAATAGAACTGTGGCAGTTATGGCTTGTTTTCATTGCCTGCTGCCTTGTAGCCGCAACCTTTATCTTCACTCTCATGAAAAGACTCGAAAACGCAACAAAATAACCGGAACTCATTCCGGAATAAGGGAGAGCCGCTAAAACGGCTCTCTTTTTTTTGACAATAATTAAAATATTTCAGTAACAAAAAAAGATATAAATAATATATTTGTCCGGTTAACCTGATTACAATGAACAGCAATAAAATGTATGACAAGGTCTTTGCGATCTTCGGAACAGTAATGGTTTTCTTTTATTTCGGCCTGGCACTCTTTCTCCTGACAACAGATCTTTTTGATATTGACAAGGCTCTGAGAATCGTGCTGGCCGTTCCGCTGTTCATATATGCCCTCTACAGGGTGTTCCTCTCCTATGAAAAAATCAGGGACAGTTTTTTCGGTAAAGAGAAGGATGAATAATTATTCTGCACCAGACCGGGGTACAGGAACTACCCGACGGTCATATATGTTTGGCACATGCTTTGAAACATCTCTTTTGAAAGAAATGGAAATTTTACAGTGATTTCAAAAACAAGATAAGGAGATAATGATTAATATTGTGGCTCATAGCTAGTTGAAAAGCACAAAGACGATGAAGAAGGTAAAATATCTGATTACAGCCGTTCCGGGAATTCTCCTGGTCTTATTTTTCGTTGCCAGTGCAGGATGCAGGAACAAGGGAACCGCAACCCTGAAGGAAACACCAACCTCAGGCAATATCAGAATTGCTGCGGATGAATCTTTCAAACCAATTATAGAGGCGGAAATTGATACTTTCACCGCCCTCTACAACTATGCAAAGATTACACCGATATATCAACCTGAAAACGAGCTTATTGCATTTTTCCTGAATGATTCGGTAAAAACAATCGCATCTTCCTGGACACCTACCGATGAGCAGAGACAGGTTTTGCTTGACCTGCAGACAGTGGTACGCAGCACCGTGGTGGCATATGACGCAATCGCCCTGGTGCTCCACAAGAGCAATGCCGATTCGCTTCTGACATATGAGAACGTGAAGAATATTTTCACCGGGACGGTAACCGACTGGAAACAGATAAACCCTGCCTCAAGGCTGGGCCAGATCAATATCGTATTCGATAATGTCCGGTCAGGAAACATCAGGTACTTCAGGGAACTCTTCGATCTGCCTGATGAACTCAGTTCAAACTTCTATGCCGTCAAAAGCAATCCGGAGGTGATCAGTTACGTATCACAGAGCCCCGGAGCAATAGGAATAGTCAGTGTCAACTGGATCAGCGACGAAGATGACCCACTCACCTTTAAAATGTTAAACCAGATTAAAGTGGCAGCTGTATCACAACCCTACCTTGACAGATCCTCCTACTTCCTGCCATTGCAGGGACACATCTATGATAAATCATATCCCTTTGTGCGCGAAGTATATATGCATTCAAGAGAGTCTTTTTCAGGGCTTGGCTCGGGATTTGTAAGTTTCGTAGCAGGAGAAAAGGGACAAAGGATTATACTGAAATCGGGTCTTGTTCCGGCAACAATGCCGATCAGAATTATACAGACAACAAATGAGTAACTAAACTTGATAACGATGATTAAGAGAAGCTTTAAACTCGCGTTGCTGCCCGCAGCGGTATTTTGCATGGTCTTTGGCACGGGGCTCAAGGCTCAGACCCTCGATGAGGCGAGGACCTTCACAAAAAATGAACAGTATGATAAGGCAGAGGCACTGTTCCAGCAACTTATTCAGAAAGAGCCTGCCAACAGCGCTATCTATTTCCACTATGGAGAGAACACGCTGCTGAACTATTTTGCAGACACCATCTCCAACTCGCTGAATATTGCGACAAAGGAGGCTGCCGATATTTTCAACAAGGGAGTTTCCGCAAATGCAGCTGATCCTCTCAACTATATCGGTCTTGCAAAGGTTGCTTCGCTGAACGCCGAGGAAGCAAAGGCGGAAGAGCTCAGGATCAAGGCCAAAAGCCTCCTTCCTCCATACAAGAAGGTTACAAAGATCAAGGAGCCCAAGCCATACGCATATGCACTGGCCAAGATTGCCGAGTCATATATCCGTTTTGAGCAGGTTGACACCAGCAAGGCCCTTCCCTTCATCAGGGAAGCCCTGACGATAGACCCGAGGAACAGTGAGGTCTATATCATTGCCGGTGACATTTACATCCTTGTGAATGACGGCTCCAAGGCTATCAAGAACTACAACCTTGCACAGGACTGGGACCTCCAGTCACCTGCTGCCAACATGAAGATCGGAAGCATCTATGTCAAGGGCCGCAACCTGATGGCTGCCATCCCCTACTATGAGCAGGCAATTGCACTTGACCAGAACTATGCTCCCGCCTACAGGGAACTGGGACAGCTTTACTCCATGGCCGGACGGTTCAATGATTCCAAGAAATATTTCGAGAAATACCTTGAGCTGACGCAGGGCAACATCCCGGCCAAGATCAGGTATGTCAACGCACTCTTCTATGCCAAGGAGTATGACGAAGTAATCAAGAATGTTGAGGAGATCTTCGCTGTTGACAACTCCAGGACCTATATGAACCGTATTGCAGGTTACTCTGCATACGAAGAGGGTAATTTTGAACTTGCCAAACAGTACATGGACAGGCTTTTTGCCAACCTTGATGCTGACCGTATAATCAAGAAAGACTGGGTATACTATGCAAGGATTCTTGCAAGGAAGAACCAGAACTTCGCGAAGCTGGTCATCGAAGCCGACAATGATGCCGGCGAACTGAGCACCCTCAAGGCAAAATACCCGGCACTCAAGAGTCCGGCAAAAGAAAAAGCCAAGGCAGACATTGACGCCCTTCAGGCCAAAGTTGAAGCAGCCCGTGCACAGATCGAACAGGCCGAGACCGAACTTGCCGCAGCCTTCAAGGCTTATGACAACGCAATCAGTTTCGGAGAAGAGGAAGACCTTAACCTCGTCTATGAGAAAGGAACTGTCCAGTATGGTGCTCATTTCTATGCCGATGCTGCCTCAACCTGGTCTCATCTTCTTGAAAAGGGAAGAGACAGTGAGAATGACTATATACAGGTGGGACGTGCCTTCTATCAGGATAAGGCATTTGACAAGGCCGATGCAGTCTTCACGAAAATGATTGCCAAATACCCCGACAATATCCAGGGATATCTGTGGATGGCCAACATTGCCTCCGCAAAAGATCCCGACTCCGAACTGGGGCTTGCCAAGCCGAGATTCCAGACGCTGTTGAATAAGGCAGCAGTTGACTCTGTTAAGTACGTCAGGGAAATCTATGATGCCCTCCGTTACCTGGGTTACGAAGCCCTGCAGAGCAAAAAATATGAAGAGGCAAAAGCCTACTATAACAGGATGATGAATCTCTCTCCCGATTACCGGATCAGGGCTCACAGCTCGCTCAGTACCATGTACATGACCATGGGTGACTATGCCAAGGCTACTGAGGAAAACAATAAGATCCTGGCAATTGATCCGGGTAATGAAGCTGCCAAGTCAGCCATACAATACATTGCACAGCTTCAGAGAAGCGCTCTGCCCAAGGCACATCCGAATGAGATCACCGGTGTCATTTCCGATTCATCGGGTGAACCTATCCCCGGCGCTTCAGTCAGGGTAAAGGACACCGCGGCTGAAGCATGGACCAACGCCAGGGGTGAATATAAGTTTGTTATGCCGGAGGCATCCGAGACACTTGTCATCAGCGCAAAGGGATACAGATCAATTGAAGTACCCGTTTCTAAAAGAAGGACTTACAACGCCACACTGGAGAAGTAACTCACTCAGATTCAAGAAGAGTTAAATTGAGGTATTTCGTTTTTACTATTGTAAAAGAACTTGAGAATAATTATTTTTGCCAACTGTTTACTTTAACCAACTAAAGAATACTAAAATGAGTAAAACAACCAAGTCGTCCAGCGGTGTATGGCAGTCGCTTTTTGCACCACTAGCAATCATTCTTGCATTTATTGTTGCATATTTGATTTTTACCAAGGTTCTGGGGAACCCGGTTAACTTTGAAGGCGGAAACCCAAAGGGCCATCCTCTGCAGGGTAACCTCCTCGGCCTTATGTATAAGGGTGGTGTTATTGTGCCTATCCTTATCACGATTGTTATCACACTGCTTATCTACACCGTCGAAAGGTGGATCACTCTTTCAAGAGTGCAGGGCAAACAGAGGCTCAATGCATTTGTTTCCAATATTCAGGAAATGCTTTACCAGGACAGGATTGAAGATGCTATCGTTGCATGCGACAAGCAGAAAGGTTCACTTGCCAACGTTATGAAGGCAGGACTGTCACGCTACCGTGCTCTTGAAAATGACAAGGAACTGGAGAAAGACCAGAAGATCACATCGATGAAGCAGGCCATTGAAGAGGCAACTGCACTCGAGCTTCCGACTCTCTCAAGAAACATGGTCATGCTCTCAACAATTGCTTCGATCTCCGTGCTTGTCGGTCTTATCGGAACGGTTATCGGGATGATCCGTGCATTCGCCGCCCTGGCTCAGTCAGGTGCACCTGATGCCCTCGCCCTCTCAACCGGTATCTCAGAAGCTCTTGTAAATACCGCATTCGGTATCACAGGCTCAACCCTGGCTATTATCTTCTTTAACATGTTCTCATCCAAGATAGACGGTTACGTCTCCAAAATCGATGAGGCAGGCTTCAGTCTGACTCAGACCTTCGCCGCATCAATAAGAAAATAGTCCACCGAATTTATTCTTTTGGTCAAAAAAAGAAAGGATTTAAAAGATGCCAAAGATTAAATTAGGAACCAAGTCTCCACGAATCGACATGACGCCGATGGTGGACCTGTTTACACTGCTGCTCACATTCTTTATTCTGACAGCAACATTCAGGCCCCAGGAATCGGCTCCTGTTGATACACCTTTTTCTGTATCGGAAAAACCTATGATGGATGCCAACGTAATGACAGTTCTCATAGCGAAAGACAACCGTATATTCTTCAATGTTGACAATGGTCCGGACACAATTCTTAAATTCCGTCCCAAGATTCTTGCCGAAATGGGCAAGCGCTACAACATCGAGTTTACGGAAGATGAACTTCGCCTTTTTGAGAGAACAGGAACATCCGTCGGTGTGCCGATTCAGGATATGAAAGCTTACCTTGCCCTTAAGGACACAGATGAAAAGATCGCACTCGAAAAAGGTATCCCTATTGACTCTGTAGACAACCAGCTCGCACTATGGATTCTCTTTGCCCGCCAGATCAACCCTGCAGTCCAGACACTGATAAAGGGTGATGCTGACGTTGAATTCCCTGTCGTTAAGGAAGTACTTGATATACTGCAGGATAAGAATGTGAACAGGTTTAACCTGATCACAAACCTCAGGGCAGTTGAAGTTGTTGACGAAGAAATAACTGAATAGAGATGGCAGAGATACAAGTAGAGGAAAAAAGCAGGGGCGGTAAGAAAAAACCAAAAAAAGGTGATGCCCATGTGGATATGACGCCGATGGTGGACCTCATGAGTCTGCTCATCACGTTCTTTATGCTCACAGCAGCTTTCAGTAAACCGAAGGTCATGGAAATCGTTCTTCCTGAGAAAATCAAGAAGGATGAAAAAGTTGAACCTCCGAAAATTGCTGACAGCCGTACTCTCAATATCATCCTCGGTCCCGATGACAAGGTCTACTGGTACCCCGGCAAAGCCGACCCGGAAGTGACCCAGTTGCAGGAAACCGATTTCAGCGCCCAAGGCATACGCCAGGTGCTGCTTGAAAGGAACAGGGCTCTGTTCCGCAAGATTGACCAGTTTGAGAAAGATGTTATCTCAGGCAAGATCAATATCAGGCAGGACTCCATGCGGAACGCCATCAGCCAGCTGAAAAAAGATGATGATACAGGGCCTATCGTTCTTATAAAAGCCTACAAGACATCAAAATACAAGAACTTTGTTGATATTATTGATGAGATGTCTATTGTGGGTATTGCCCGTTATATATTCACTGACATAGACTGGGTTGAAGAGAAACTGGTTGTTGACGCCATCAACAGGGCGGCAGCTTCCGGTACCGGTTCAGCCCAATAGGAGGATACGCCATGGCAAATGCAAAAAAACGTTACCCAAGCTTCGATGACATAGTATTCGAAGGCAGGAATAAGGAATACGGCGCCTACGAGATCCGCAGGAAATATTCCAGGACTATGGTCTTGTCAATGATAGTTGGCATACTGATAGTTCTGACAGCCGCAATAGTTCCTTATATCAAGGCCAAGAATATTGCGCAGGTAAAGCAGAGGGACGCCAACGAGGTTATAGCCGAGATGGCCAATGACATCAACCAGGAAGAAGCCGCTCCTCCTCCACCACCGCCACCCCCACCCCCGTCCGAACAGCAGACAGTGGTGAAATATGTGGCTCCTGTTATTGTTGATTCAATCAAACCTGAAGAAGCAACCCAGTTTATGACCGCTGACGACGTGGCCGAGACTGTTATTGACGAAGAGGTTGTGGAGGTGATCGAACAGGTACAGGAAGAAGTGCAGGAAGAGGCCCCGCAGGAAGTGCAGGAAGTGTTCGTTGTTGTAGAGGAGATGCCTTCATTCCCTGGAGGGGATGTTGAGCTCTTCAAATTTATCTATGACAACATCAAGTATCCGGAGCTTGCCAAGGAAAACAACATCCAGGGCAAGGTGATTCTCCGCTTCTGCGTGACCTACAAGGGAACCGTTGACCAGGTTTCAATCGTCAGGGGCGTTGACCCGTCCCTCGATGAGGAGGCCATCAGGGTCATCAAGATGCTTCCGCTGTGGAAACCGGGCAAACAGGGTGGTAAACCCGTGAACGTCTGGTACAGCGTACCCATCAGCTTCCAGCTTAAATAAGCGGACCACACAGAATAAAAATGAGGTGTCTCTCAGGGACACCTCTTTTTTATATGATTCTGATTACCGGCAGCTGTCAACGTTCCGGCATCCGCGTAATATAACTCTCCGCAAGCGCGGTCTTGTCCGGTCCCGGCAGGCTGATTACTATCAGCATTCCTCCCTTCCCGGCCACGTGGATCACGCCGTTGAAGCCATCCTCAAACACATACTTGAATACCGCTTCGTCAGCTGACCATGCATCACCTTTTCGGGACAGGCCAGTTACTCAATCCTTAAGCCGGCAACTATTATATCATCTGTCTGCGGAGAATTGCCCATCCAGCTTTCCAGTCGCTCAGTAAGGATCTCCTTCTGCCTTGACATCGGATAATTACGGATATCGAGTATCAGCCTTCGCATATTCTTTTTCATGAACTTCCTGCCGGTGACACCGTTAAACTGGTCAGCATATCCGTCAGTGAAGAGATAGTAGAATGACTCTCTTTCGAGTTTCCATGTGTGCTGTGTAAACTCATGCTCTGATCCCGGATGTGCGTCGAGCGGTATCCTGTCGCCGTAGACAGTCTCCAGAAGGTGTTTGCCACTGACCATGGTACCTGCATTGGGCTTGAATTCCCCGTTTTCCCACCTGGCAAGCTCCTGGTCACTCATCTCCCGTACCCTGAAGCACTGTGATGCAACACCTGAGAACTGCACGGTCTTGCTAGTGCGGTCAATAGCCAGCATCGATATTTCAATACCCTCCTGCTGAATCTCTGATTCCGGCAGTGCCCGAAAAGCGTCATTCAGCTTTTTACGGAACTCCCTGATAATGGCCGAAGTGCTCATGTCATCACTCCTGAGGCCCGTTTCATCCAGGAAGGAGAGAGCCATCGCCGTTCTGAGTGATGAGCGGACCCCATGCCCTGTGCAATCGCCTACTGCTATCAGCGTCCTGTCGCCCCTGTTCATTACCCAGATGAAGTCACCGCTGACACTCCTCATGGGACGGTTCAGCACGAAGCTGTTGGGAAACGCCCGGGCAAGTCTCGCAGCAGAAGGCTGCATAGACTGCTGAATCAGCCCCGCATACTTCTCCAACCCTGCCATCTCATTCCTGCCTCGTGCCGTGGCTGCATTCCTCTGACTGAGAAGACTCTCCAACCTCTGGTTCTTAAGCCTGAGGCGTCTGGCAAAATACCTTATGAGTATAAACAGTATCCAGGAAGTCAGAATAAGGTATACAAGCTTTGCCACAGCAGACAAATACCAGGGTTTCCACACTGTAAATGAATATCTCTGGTCCTCGCCTTCAGGACCGGTTATTGTCCTGGTCTTTAAAGTAAAAACATAATCACCGGCCGGCAGGTTAGTGTAATCTCTTCCGCGCCTGCGCTCCCAGCCAGACCACTCATTATCAAAACCCTCAAGCCTGTACCTGTACTCAGTCTGCCATTCCTCAACGGTAGCAGTGGTTGTCCACGCAAAAGAAATGCTGTTGTCCCTGTGTCTGAGCCGTACTACCGGCTCTTCCGGCTGTATTGATGAAGGAATCCTGCTGCCTTCCGGAGTCTCCGTGTAAAAGATTCCGTCCATCAGTATCTTATTGTTTCCGGAGATGATTCTTGTAAAGACCGTATTGAAATTTCCGTACCTGAAAGCGAGTTTCGATTTGTCCATGACGTACACGCTTCGCCCCTTGGCAAGCCACACCGATCCGTCAATCCAGGCAATGCCTGTCGTTGCGACGTCAGGAAGAAAGTTAAACTGGCGCCTGAATACCACATGCCCCTGCCTGGTAGTAGTCACCAGGGCGTCAAAGTTACGGGTGTCATAACCAGAGACTACCGTCTCTCCTTCCGGTGTCCTGAACAGCATGGTTATGCTTGCATTGTCAAAGTATTCACCGGCCAGATCCCGGTCCTTCTCAAAGGTGTCATCCTGCCAGTTGTAACGATAGATGCCCTGACCCGTGCAAAGGTAGAGCCTGTTGTCAATCAGTGTGATGCTGCTGATTGTATCACTCTCAATACCATTATTCCGTCCGTAATTAATTAAGGTAGTATCATTTTGTTCACAGTGCATGCGTACGATTGACACAGGGGCTGCCGTCAAAAACCACCATTCACCGGGGGCAGACTGTTCCACCCCGGTAATCCTGCCCTTTAAAGCGCTGCCAGATGTGTGGGTGACTCTCCATGCATCGTCGTCATAACGGAGAATTCTGATCGTTCCATCATCAGATCCTGCAACTATCCTGGTTGGGTCATCATTGTCAGCCCTGAGTTTTGTAAGTGACACGCGGCTGAGAAAGCGTGTAGCATCCCCCTCCCCGTCAATCTGAAGAAGGCCGTTGGGTGTTGCACACAGAAGCACTGTCCCGTCACCAGGGTCAACAGTAACCAGGTCCCTTACCTGCGAACCCTGACTTCTGATCCGCCTGAACCGTCTCACGCCCGTCCGGTCTGTAAAGCTCTTGTAGAGTCCGTTCTCTGCTGCAACGAAAACGGAATCAGCAAACCCTGTAAGAGTGCCGGGCAACGATTCAATTCCCGCCGCACCCCCGAACTCGCCTGCAGGAAGGGAGACATAGGCCCTGTTTATATATCCGGAGGTGCAAAACCAGAGCTGTGCGTTAGATGTATGATCGCAGTATAAGGCTGTAACCGAAGCTTCCCTGACATCGGTGGTCTGTTCAGAGACATGCTGCAGAAGTTCTCCCTCATGGCTGAAGATGTAAATCCCGCCCCGTGCACCAAGACCTGCAGCAATCATATTACCCGGAAGAATAGCCAGGTCTGTAAGCAACCCGTTTCTGAGAGCCGGCACAGCACGTTTATCGCCGAACTCTTCAGTGAGTGTCCCGGTTCTTATGTTAAACAGCATCAGACCTTTGCCTGCTGCAGCAATGATCAGGTTGTCCCTGTCATAAGGCAGCATCCTGACAAACCGGCTTCCTGCAGCCTTCTCACCTCCCGGTATCCTTTCAATTGTGACACCTTCGCTGACAAAAAGGCCCTTTCTGTTGTCCGCAATGAAGATTCTGTTATCAAAAAAAACCATGGCCGATACCGAACTGATGCCGAAATCCCTTTCCAGGTCGGTCACAGAGACAGAGTCAGCAGCCGATGCAATTCTGTATAGTCTCTTTCCATCTGTGAAAAAGACAGCATTGGAATCAGCAACAACTGAGGTTATCGGGTTCCTGACTCCTGCAGAGGCAGTGTCAATGATCAATTCTGCGAGTGAGTACCAGGCAAGCCTTCCGGGAGGATCTGGCCGGAGGAATCCAAAATCGGTTTCCCCGCCTGCAAAAACAACCCCGCGTGTATCTGCAGTAATAGCATTAATCTTTCCGGTGCCGGGAGTGGCAATTATGTTCCATGAAGATCCGTCATAGGTTAATATGCCTTCGTTTTCGCTCCCGAAGTACATGACTCCCCTGCCGTCCATTGCAATACACTGGCTTTTAAGTCCTCCCCCGGTTTGGGCAGCATCAGCGACACTGATCAATGGAGTGCCATACCTGTTGATCTGCGAACTAATTGACAATGAATAAAACAAAAGGAAGACTGCAAGCTGAAGCCCCTTCTTCATACCCTGAACATTTCCCTGAATTATAGGTTAAATATACGAATTCAGTTTATATAACGGCAGGAACGGGTCCAGGCATATAATTTGAGGTAATTTTAACTATCTTGGCTTCGCGTATTCAGGTTATGAGGGTAAATCAGAGGGCATTTGCAATGCTTGCAGCAGCGTTGATGCTGTTAAACCTGCCCGAAGCAGAATCACAGCCGTATGCCGGAAGGTCATCAGGAGAACAGCCCGGAGGAAGATCGCTTCGTGCACCCTCTGAAATCAGCTACCGGTCAGGCAATCCACGCTTCCTTAACATCACTGATCCTTCCGGCCGCTATCTCAGAATGACCCTTCCGGGACACCACCTGACATCAGAAACCGGGAAACCTGAGCTGCCGGTTTACAGCTGGCTGGTAGAAATTCCGGAAGGTATGGAACTTACAGTCACTCTTTCGGATGTCACCTCGGAAAGGATAAGACTCGCGGATCACTCCTATCCTGATGCTGAGATTTTTCCGTCCCAGCCCGCCAGGACCAAGAATGAGCCTCAGGATGACAGGATAACCATCAAGGACAGGAAGGCATATAATTCAGCAGATATCCTCCGCCATGACACTGTTGCAGTGACACATGAAGGAACCTTCAGAGGCAGGAAACTGGCAGGCGTAGCGGTCTATCCTGCCTTCTATAACCCTCGCGGCAGATATGTTGACCTGATAACCTCCCTGAATATCTCAATTAGCTACAAACCTTCTTCCACAAAGGGAGAAGAGGAGAGCGACCCCGGATCAATCAAGGGCATTTTCTCCTCGGATACCTATGTACCGGGATATTCAGACCGGCCCGTACACATGATCGTGGTCACCGATTCTGTTTTCAGGAAGCAACTTGAACCCCTGACAAGGTGGAAAAGGCTGAAAGGCATTGAAACAACAATTATATACAAGGGTTCAGGCCCTGTCGATACGGTCTATAAGTATCTGAAAAAGAACATTTCAGAAATTTACTTTAACCTGGAGTCACAGGGAATACCCGTGCATTACCTCCTTATTGCAGGTGATCCGTCTATTATTCCGACCTCCCGGGAAACAACAAATGTCTCTGATCTCTACTACGGTGAGTTTGACGGAGAGGGTGATTACATACCCGATCTCTTTATCGGGAGGCTGCCTGCCAGCGACACTGTCAAAATGAAGGGCATGATTGAGAAAATCATTGAATATGAGACATTCAGATACGATCCGGATAACAAATTCTGGTCCGGAGCCCTTGCAACGGCCGGAAATGCTCCCGGCTTCGAGCTGTACATGAATGGACAGGTCTCATACCTCTATAACAACTATCTAGGCCCGGATACATCGCTAAATGCCATTCGCTGGCTCTATCCCGACGCCCCCCTGAAGGATGACTCTCTTAAAACCGTTTTCAACAAGGGCCTCAGCTTCCTAAACTACACCGGGCACGGAGAAGCCTCGGGATTCAGTGATCCTGTGTTCACTACGTCAACTGTCAATGGGCTTACCAACGAGAACGGGTATCCGCTTGTAATCGCAAACGCATGCCGCACAGCACAGATAAATGTTGCTTCCTGTTTCGGCACAGCTATTGTTGCTACCCCGGACAAGGGTGCCATCGGCTTCATCGGGTGCACCAACGACTCCTTCTGGAGTGACGACTTCTTCTGGTCAGTGGGTCCCGGTACACCTGGCCCGGACATCACCTACGAAACATCCGGCATGGGTGCTTTTGACAGACTGTTTCACACCAGGGACGAGCCACCCGGAGAATGGTATCACACAATGGGCCAGATCAATTTCTCCGGCAACATGTCGGTATCGGCAAGCACCAGCCCGCGCAAGAAGTATTACTGGGAAACATATATTCTTCTTGGCGATCCATCACTCTCGCCCTTGATCGGAAGACCGGATACCTTTGATATTGATATTCCGGACAGGATACCGCAGGAACTGACGTCTCTCAGCTTCTTCGCCAAACCATTTGCATACGCGGCGCTATCCGACTTCGACACTCTATGGGATGCGCGCCACGTAAGCCCATCCGGAAACGTATCCCTGGCGATTCCGGCAGGAATCAAGGACTCATGCCTGCTTGTCATCACAGGACAGAACATGCTTCCCTATTATAAGACACTTCATTTCGGAGATGTGGCCGCTCCGTTCATTACTGCCGGCAATATAGTATTCGATGACTCAGAAGGCAACGGAGACGGCGTTCCTGAATACGGGGAACAGGTTAACCTGGTGGTAACAGTCAGAAATATTGGTAAGGTAAGCACTTCAAAACTGACAGCACGTCTGGCAGCAGCCTCCGGCATGATAACCATTGGAGCCGATACGGCTGCCATTGGCATCCTTCTGCCTGGCGAATCACGGATCATCTCCGGCAAATTCAGTTTCACCGTCTCTGATATGGTAGAGGACGGTGAACTGGCGTCTCTTATGCTCACCCTTAAGGATAACAGCGAGGAATTCCGGTTCGGCATAGATATGACGCTCCACGCCCCTGTGCTTAAGATCGTATCAGTTATTCATGACGATTCATCTCCTGGCAACTCGAACTTCCTTCCTGATCCGGGAGAAACACTGCACCTTAAGGTAAGGGTCAGAAATGAAGGCTCTTCTGCTGCCAGCGGTACTGTGACCGTTACCCCGACCGGCACATGGCTCATCCTGAAGGAGCCACAGGTCACTACCGGTGTCATCATGCCGGGCGAGGAAAAGGACCTGCTGATTGAATCAACCATTTCACTCCTCTCCGGATCAGGAAGGGTGATCCCCTTTGATGTCAGCTTTGTCTGCGGAAACTACGAAGCAACAGGCAGATGGTCACTCAGCACCGGTATGACTCGCGAGACATTTGAATTTGGCAGGTTCGATGTCTTCCCCTGGATCAGAGGCGATGATTTCCCATGGATCATAACATCTGCATCCTCGTGGGAGAATGTAAGCTCCGCCAGATCCGCGCCTATCCCCGACAAGTCGGAATCAATCCTTTCCATATATGTCAACAACCCGGTGGCTGATACTCTCTCATTTTATGTAAGGGTCTCTTCCGAGCCTGTCTATGACCAGCTCACCTTCAGAGTTGACAGCATGGTTGACATGCAGATTTCAGGTGACACACCCTGGGCACTCAGAAAGAAGGTTCTCAAGCCAGGCGTTCACCTGCTCGAATGGGTCTACTCCAAGGACGTCTCGCTTTCTGGTGGAATGGATGCCGCCTGGCTGGATCAGGTGACCTTCCCGGATATTGCATTCCTGAATGCTGATTTGCACATAGATACCGTTTTTGCTCCAGAGCCCTCAGCCTTGCCGGGCAATGTAACAATCAGGGGCAGGGTGATCAATTTCGGCCGGACTGCAATCACCAGTTTCCCGATGGCATACAAAATCAATGACGGAGACCTGGTTAACGAGACCTTTTACAGGAAGATTGACCCGGGAGATACAATAGATGTCTCCTTTACGCAGAGAACAAGCCTGTTGAAGGATACCCCCTACCGCATCTATATCATCAACAGACTGCCTGAAGACGGTTATCCGGGTAATGATACGGCGATGGTCTCCTTCGTCCTTTCCGGCACCGGCCCTGAAATACCCGAAGGGAATGTGTCAGTTCATCCGAATCCATTCACTGAGAGTTTCACACTGGAGTTGGATTATGAGGGCGGGAACAGCGCTACCATCGAGATATTTGATCCGGCAGGCAGAATTGTTATGCGTACCAGTAGGGAACTGTCACCCGGAATGAACAGTATAACGCTTGACTGCCGCCACCTTGCTGCCGGGGTATATTCACTCAGGCTGGCCGCAGACGGGGAAAGCACCACAGTGAGAATTGTCAAACAATAACATTTAATATGAACACAGCCCCAACCCGGGAACAGGCACTTGCATTGTTCCATAAATACAATAAGTCCGAAAGTCTGTACAGACATGCACTGTCAGTGGAAGCTGTCATGAGATACATGGCACGCAAAAACGGCGAGGATGAGGAAAAATGGGGAGTTATAGGACTTATCCATGACCTGGATTACGAAATGTACCCCGAACAGCACTGCACAATGACGGAAAAGATACTTCATGAAGAAGGTTGGCCCGGAGAATATATCAGAGCCGTCATAAGCCATGGTTACGGGATCTGCTCCGACACCGAGCCTCAGACTCTCCTCGAAAAGACCCTGTTTGCCATTGATGAGCTCACCGGACTTGTAAACACCAGCGCCCTGGTACGTCCGTCACGGAGTATCCTGGATATGGAAGCCAGATCCGTCAGGAAGAAATGGACTGACAAGCGTTTTGCAGCAGGAGTTGACCGAAGTGTCATCGAGAAGGGAGCTGCCATGCTCGGTACTGATCTGAATGACCTTATCACCGACACAATAATGGGCATGCGCGATGTTGCAGAGGAGATAGGCCTGAAAGGCACCCTCCCCCCCGGATAACAGGTACCCCCTGATCAATAACCACATAACATGCATATATGAACGTAACGGCAGGTCTCAGACCTGCCGCCACATCAAACATCTGCCGGATCTCCCGACATTATGTGAATATTACAATTCCCGTATCTGGATGTTCCTGTACCATACATCATCACCGTGATCCTGCAGGCCGATATAACCTTCAGCAGCCACATTTGCCCAGTTGGGATTGAGAGCGGGGAATTTGCTGGCTGCAACAAGAGCGTTCCACTCGGGAGTCCAGAGATGGTACTCGAGAACAGTCTCACCGTTCTGGATATGCCATACAGATCCCTTGTAGACCTTGATCTCTGCAGTGTTCCATTCGCCAGCCGGCTTCGCATTCTGAGGCACAGCCGGAATCAGGTCATATAGTGAACCTGCCTGACGGTTGCCGTCTTTCCCTGCCTGCGCATCGGGGTGTTTCTCATTGTCAAGGACCTGCATCTCAGGCGCTGTCCTCCAGATTGTTTCATATTCCGGACCCTCCTGTCCCAGGTAGAAGATACCGCTGTTGCCACCTTCCGATATCTTCCATTCAAGCTTGAGATGGAAGTTCGAGAACTTCTTGTCATAGATGATGTCACCGCCGCCACCGCCGGCCTCACCCTTGCCGGAGCCCTGGCAATGCAGCGTTCCGTCAACTATCTCCCATCCCTGCTCAGGGAATGTGGTCTTGTTGTAGTTGCGCCAACCCTGAGTAGAGGAACCGTCAAAAAGGAAAGTCCAGACCTCAGCCTCGGTAGATTTCTTTTCGGCACTCTTCTTCTCCTTTCCTGATCCGCAGGAGACAAACGAGACAGCCAGAAGAAGTACAAACAATGTTTTAATCAGTTTCATAATCTATTCTATTTTAGGTATTTGATTGATAATTAACAATTATGCGGGCATTTCGGGTAGCGACCAGCCGCTGCGATAGTTATGTTTGATCATCTCTGCAGCAAACTGCTTCGCATTTATAGGGTCAGTCCACTTCCTGTCAAAGGTAGGATGACCGTCGGTGATGCTGAAATTATCCTCAATGCAGATCTTCATCGTATCTGCATCACTGATATTTGTAAATTCCATATTTTCCCCGTCCCATTCGAGTGTCTTGTTCAGACCCTGCAGTCTGACTGCCAGCACTCCCATAACAACCATCTCATTGAATGGCCCGGCCTCGGAGAAGTCAGATTTTGTCATCACCCTGTTCTCAGGGCTCTCCTTGCAGGCTCGTACCCAATCCATCTCATGTCCTCCGCTGGTTGCATTTGCAACACGTCTTTCGGTTTCAGGTGCTTTTGGCACTCTGCCTGAAAGCAGCCAGGGATTAATCCCGTAGCAGCCGCAGATGAGCTTGTCCTTTGTACCGTGGAAGATAACTCCGCCGCCCTGGTCATTCATATCCCTTCCTGCCGGCCAGCCCTCCGGCTTCATTGGCTGCAGACCGCCGTCATACCATGTAACCTCTACCTCGGGAAGATCAATCTTGTAATGTGCCGGCGCCGTCCTCGCCGGATAGACATACTTCACAGTCTGTGCATTGGGTGCACAGTCGGTCAGAAGCAGTGTAGAACTGGCCTGTACTTTTGTCGGGTATGTAAGCTTGAGAGACTTGAATACGGGATGCAGGATATGACATGCCATATCGCCGAGAGCACCCGTTCCAAAATCCCACCAGCCTCTCCAGTTCCATGGATGATATATGGCATTGAATGGCCTGACGGGAGCAGGACCCAGGAACAGATCCCAGTCAAGAGTCTTTGGCACCTTATCTGCTTTTGACGGTCTGTTAAGACCCTGCGGCCAGATGGGACGGTCAGTGAAAGCCTCAACTTTGGTCACCTCACCAATTTCCCTGTTCTGTATCCACTCCTGAACCAGGTCCACACCAATGGCAGAGGAACCCTGGTTGCCCATCGAGGTGGCTACCTTGTGCTTCGCGGCCAGCTTTGTCAGAAGCCTCGATTCGTATACACTGTGCGTAAGTGGCTTCTGCAGGTAAACATGCTTGCCAAGGGTCATTGCCTGGGCGGCTGATAAAGAGTGAGTGTGGTCTGCAGTTGCAATGATCACGGCATCAATAGACTTGCCCATCTCATCGTACATCTTCCTGAAATCCCAGAATTTCTTCGCGGTGGGATAAGCGTCAAAGACCCTCTTTGAGTAACCCCAGTCAACATCACAGAGTGCAACAATATTTTCTGACGACGCCACATTCCTGAGGTTTGTGGCACCCACACCACCGATACCTATACCGGCTATGTTAAGCTTGTCGCTTGGAGCCCGGTGGCCTAGACCGCTTACAACATTTGATGGCAGAATTGTCAGACCGGCTATTGCGGCACCCGTAGTGCCTACAAATGACCGCCTTGTGATTGTTCTTTTGTCCTCTTTCATCTTACAGGTGGTTAATAGTTCTTTATAATCCTTAAAAGTAAATATTTCATCGGGAAAATAAAACCCGGTATATGATATAAATAACACCCTCTATATGCAAAAATGAGTAAATTGGTTCTTTCGTAGAAAGAGATGAAAGAGACCAGGTATAACATTGACCTGCATGAGGAAAACAGGACAGGCAAGATTCTGAGAATATTTTTTGGCATTGCCTGCCTCATTGTGGCAGGATGGTATATGTACAGCATAAGGGGAACGGCGGCCTCCGCCGGATCAGCCTGGATAGGCATAGCCTTCATCCTCCTCTTCGGCTTATGGATGATTGGATCAGGACTTGGTTACACCCGCAGGTATATTACAATAGGTGATGACAGGATAATCCTCCGGCAGGAGTTTTACCGTCCACCGGTGATATTTACACCCTCCTCCCTGAAGTCTGTGGAATTCAAACCGCTGACGATCGGCTTCATCACTGAAACCGGAAGGATTAACCTGAGGCTTGGCACTTACTATCCCGGACATACCGCATCCATCCTTGAGGCTGTGGAGGAATTCTGCAGGCAAAACAAAATCGAAGTAAAGGGTGACCACAAACCTGAAACCGGCGCTCAACCATGAAACTGAGGATGGGAATGACAGGCGGTGGCGAAGGAAGAGATAAGGATTCCATGCCTGACTACCCCTCCATACGTGAAGACATCAGGGGAATGAGATTCCTCGAGGCAGTGGTTGCCTCGTCATCAAACGGATCAGCTGTTACAGCACTCTGACCTTACTTAAGCAGTTTATTCAGGTAATAATCGCGACTGATCCTGATGCTCTCCATCGGGGTGTGAGTGCGGCAGTGATCCTGTTCCAGGAACCAGTATTTCATTCCGGCTGTCCGGGCCTCGGCAAGTATTGGTTTGAAGTCGATGATGCCTTCGCCCAGTGTGGCATCCTGTTTCTCAGGAGTCAGATCCTTCATGTGCCATACCTCGAAACGTCCGGGATGGTTCCTGAAATAAGTTATCGGGTCCTTGCCGGCTGCCGTTATCCACGCCAGGTCCAGCTCGAAGGTGACAAGCTTCGGGTCTGTCAGGCTGAGCAGGATATCATAGGGTACCCTCCCGTTGATCTCCAGGAACTCCACCTGGTGGTTGTGAAACCCGAACCTGAGGCCTGCCTTACGGCTGCGCTCCCCTGCCTTGTTAAAGAAATCAGCAGCCCGCTGGTATCCGTCGATGGAACTGCTCCATTCGCCGGGCAGCGAGGGAAGCATCAGGTATTTCATCCCGGCACTGGCTGCGTCGTCAATCATTCGCTCATAATTGTCGGGGTTGATTCCGCTGTGTGAGCTTAACGCCACCATACCGTTCTTCTTTACCAGCTTTCCGAACTCCGTCGGCTGCATTCCGTAAAATTTGCCGTCACGGTGATCAGCTGCCTCCACCCAGTTATATCCGGTCTCCGCCGCAGCAGCCAGTGCACTCGCGGGATCATTGCCCATTGCATCACGGATCGTGTAAAGTGCCAGCCCGGTCTTCCCGGAAGTTTTGGGTGCAGCAAACACCTCGCTGTTGATCAGAGGAATGGCAGCAACAGCAATCGCTGATTTCCTGATAAAGTCTCTTCGTGTACTCATGTTGTCAGATACGGTTTTTAACGGTTAATAACGCAACCCCCGGTTAATACCGGTGCTGGCTGCATAACAAAATTAACACTAAATTTATAAGTTCAAAAGGCCGAATGAAATGAATCTGTGGGAAAAACATGATAACGAAGGCACCCTCAGGTGTCTGTTGTGTCCCCATCTCTGTCTGATCCGGCCAGGTAAACGGGGAATCTGCGGGGCAAGGGAGAACCGTAACGGTGAAGTGCAGCTTGTTACAGCCGGGGTAATTTCCGGATATGCCGTTGATCCGATTGAAAAAAAACCGCTGTATCATTTTTATCCCGGATCTTCAATCCTCTCAGCGGGTTCTTACGGATGCAACCTCAGGTGTGATTTCTGCCAGAACTACCATATTTCACAAAATTCCGATCCGGGAGGCTCCCCCCGGCTTGAACCTGAAGAACTGGTCAGCAGGGCAGCATCAATCCCCGGCAATCTGGGCATTGCATACACCTACAACGAGCCGGTTATCTGGTATGAGTATGTTGCCTCAACCGCCTGGCTCGCTTCACGCAAGGGACTGAAGAACGTCCTGGTCTCAAACGGCTATATCATGCCTGAACCACTGAAGGAGATGACTGAATTCATTGATGCTTTCAACATCGACCTGAAGTCGGTCAGCAATGATTTCTACCGGAATTATACCGGTGCCACACTCAATCCGGTGCTTGAGGCTATAAGAATCATTGCTGCTTCAGGCAGGCACCTTGAAATTACAACACTGATTCTCCCCGGGCTGAACGACTCGGTTGAGGAGATGAAGTGGGAGGCTCAGTGGATTGCTGAAAATGCAGGCACCGGGGTACCTCTTCACCTGAGCCGCTATTTCCCGATGTACAGAAGACGTGATCCGGCAACACCGCCGGAAACGATAATTAAACTCCATGAAATAGCTCAAGAGTACCTCGATTTTGTTTATACGGGAAACATGGCCGGAACGGACGGCGGCAGTGATACCTTCTGCCCTTCATGCGGGAAAATGGTGATCAGCCGGACAGGTTACAATGTGCGTATTATCGGGCTGACCGATGCCGGCCGGTGCAGTAATTGTGGCCGACAGATTATCTGATCCGTGCTACTGCCTTGTTATAGCACTTAACCTCTCAAAATACCCGTCAACCTTCTCAAAGAGTTCTTTTCTCAGTGTGGCATAATAGACTTTGACGATTGCCGGATTATCTTTTCCGTCCGGATGATTAGCTCTGTCAATCATCTCATTACGGGCAGATACAGCTTCTTCAATGAGATCCTGTACTTCGGCTTTTTTGGGCCCTTCGTGAAGACTGGTGAACATGAAACAGTCAGAAATTACTTCGAAGAAAAGAAAATCGATATCCTTTTTAAGACTTTTTATACTGGCCATTGGTCTTGATTTTGATGCAAATATAAAGATTATTCTGCTTCGTTTCCATCAAGGTAAGCTCTGATACTGTTTTCAGCCAGGGCAGAGTATAACTCACGCAGCCTGAGGGTAATCTGATTTGCCGGATTAAAGATCTGATTCTCAATGGATCTGACAGGAAGAACCATCGGTGAGGTACCTGTAAGAAATGCCGACCTGAAACGGCTGATCCCGTCTTGCTTCACAGCATCTGCCACCATCGGAATCCCTTCGCTCCTGATGATCTCCATAACATACCTTCGGGTGATCCCTGGCAGAACCATTCCGTCCGGTGCCGTATGAATGACCCCGTCTTCCGTGATAAAGAATATATTTGACCTGCTTCCCTCCGTAATGAATCCTTCGCGGTTGACAAGCAGTGCCTCATAAGCATTGCGCCGGGCAAGCTCCTCGTTCACCGTGAGTCGCAGCCTCTTATTTAGCATCTTTACCCCCGGGTTAAAGCGTTCGGCGTGAAAAAGTATGAGCGGCACCCCCTCCCTGACTGTTTCAGGAGACGGATAGAAAGAGGGCAGGTAACAAATGTGCATTGAATGATCCTGCCCGGTAAATGTCACCGTCACACGAACATTGATCTCCTCATAAAGCTCAGAGGCGATCAGCGCATTGAGTCCATATCGGACTTCATCGGCAATATCCCCGTGAAGCTCATATCTCGTGGAAATGCCATCCCTGAGACGACGCATGTGATCATGAAAAAAGAGAGGCACCCCTCTACGGGTCCTGATCACCTCGTAAAAGGCTACTTCCCCGGTACCCGGCTCATCACCGATGCCTGCCGGCAGAACTGCCCCGTCGAGAAAATAATATTTGCCAACACAATCCATGCATCCTCCTTCCTCTCAAAATTACAAATAATCATTCGCATCCTGAAAAGTAATTATCTTAGTGCTTTTCCGAAGGGATGTATGCTGTCATCGACATAGAGACAACGGGGGGAAGCGCAAGGCTTGAGAGGATTACAGAGATTGCCGTTTATATCCACGACGGTGAGAGAATTGTCGAAGAATACTCCACCCTGATCAATCCGGAACGCAACATTCCCTACTTCATCACCTCATTGACAGGTATCACCAACGAGATGGTTGAGGAAGCACCCAGGTTCTACGAAGTAGCCCGTAAGATCGTCGAACTTACTGAAGGTCATGTCTTTGTAGCACATAACGCGAGATTCGACTACTCCTTCATCAGGCAGGAGTTCAGCAACCTGGGATTCAACTTTAAAAGGCCGATGCTGGACACAGTGTCACTTAGCAGGAAGCTTCTGCCGGGTCACAGATCTTACAGCCTGGGGAACCTGTGCAAAGATCTGGGAATTGAGATTAACGGCAGGCACAGGGCAGCCGGTGATGCTCTTGCCACGGTAAAGCTTCTGGAACTGCTGATAAAGAAAGACGGCAGCATCGGCAAAGGCAGCCTGCTGAAGAACCGCCACGCGGCGAAACTTCATCCGGCTCTTGAGATGGAAAGGCTTAAGGATATCCCCGAGGAGCCTGGTATATACTACTTCCACGATGAAAATGGTGACATTATCTACGTGGGAAAGAGCCGCAACCTGAGCCAGAGGATCAGCACGCACCTCTCTAACAACACATCAGCAAGGGAAATGGAGATGTGTTCAATCACAGCCGACATCACCTGGGAGCGATCAGGCAGCGAACTGATAGCACTGCTGATGGAGTCAGCCGAGATAAAAAGTAAAAAGCCGCGATTCAACAGGGCGCAAAGGCGAACGGGATTTCGCTGGGGAATTTACAGTCACACGGATGAGAAGGGATACATACGGTTCCTTTACAAAAATGTCAGTGACGATGAGGTCCCTCTCTCGGTCTTCACCTCACGCGACAGGGTGCGGGGAAAGCTGGAACAGATCATCAGCGAATACGCTCTTTGCCAGAAACTTTGTGGCATGTACGAGACTGACGGCGCCTGCTTTCACCATCAGGTAGGTCTTTGCCGGGGTGCCTGCACAGGCGCCGAGGATCCAAAATCCTATAACGAGCGGGCTCTGAAGGCCCTCGATGAGTTCATCTTCAGGGAGCGTAATTTCTTTATTATCGACCGTGGCCGCGGAAAGGAGGAACGGTCAGCAGTAAAGATTGTCAACGGCAAGTATACCGGTTTCGGATTTTTCTCCGTCAATGATGTGGGATTCGGGCTGACGGCTATCCATGACTGCATCATACCCGCCGCCGACAATCGGGACATACAGGTAATCATAAAGAGCTACCTCAGGCAGCACAAAGTGGAAAGAATTATTGATTTCTGAACTGAAAGGTCACTGCGCATTTCTTAATATATTTGTCTTAACCAACAAAGACCGGCAGATGTCGCTATTCACCCGAACCACCAGGGAACTCACAGTCAGGATAGACGAATTCTTTGATACCATAGAGATAGGCATACTGATCTTCAAGGAGGGAATCAAGGCATATGTCAACGGTGACAACAATGCATTCCAGAATCATCTTGCAAAGATCGACGACCTCGAAGGCAAGGCAGACAGGCTTCAGCGAAGCATTGAAAATGACATGATTGTTCATTCAATACTGCCGCAGCAGAGAAGTGAAATAGTCAAACTGCTCTGGCAGCTTGATGAGATAATTGACACTGCGAAAAAATCACTCAATGAGTTTTATGTTGAAATGCCGCACATACCTTCATCGCTGACTCACGACTTCATCTCACTGGCTGAGGTCTCAGGCAATGCCGCGGAGGAGCTCATGCCCGCTGCCAGGGCTTTCTTCCGTGAACCCCACCTGGTCAGGGAGAAGCTCATCAGGGTCTATTTCTTCGAGCGGGAGACTGACAAGGCTGCCTTCCAGATGAAGAAGAAGGTGTTTCACGAGATGAATGAACTCTCACTGGCCGAGAAGGCTCATATAAGATACATCACCCATCATATTGAGAACATATCCGACTCCGCCCAGGCAGCAGCTGATCTCCTTGCCTCGATGGCCATAAGGCAAATGCTCTGATCATGATTTTCCTGTTTATTACCAGCGGACTTTTCCTGGGATGGACACTCGGTGCCAACGATGCCTCCAACGTGTTCGGCTCTGCCGTTGGTTCCCGTATGGTCTCTTTTACAAGGGCAGCGGTGATAGCTTCTGTATTCGTAATACTGGGAGCAGTACTGCAGGGCGGCGGTGCTGCCGACACCCTCGGACGCCTCGGTACGGTGAACGCCATGGGAGGCGCCTTCACAGTAGCGCTGGCCGCCGGACTGACAGTCTATTTCATGACAAGAGCCGGCCTCCCGGTCTCCACCACGCAGGCAATTGTAGGTGCAATCATTGGTTGGAACTTCTTTACGAATAACGCTGTAGACGGACACGCCCTGACCCAGATAGTAACAACATGGATCACAGGCCCTGTACTGGGCGCCCTCTTTGCCTACGGACTCTACCACCTGGTGAAGATCACGAGAAGAAAAATTACTGTTCACCTTATCACCTATGAGTCATGGCTCAGAAGAGGCCTGATGACAGTCGGAGCCTTCGGCGCCTATAGCCTTGGTGCAAACAATATTGCAAACGTAATGGGGGTTTTTGTCCCCAGTATTCCCCTTGAGCCGGTCGACTTTGGCATCTTTACCCTTAGCGGAGCGCAGCAACTCTTCTTTCTGGGAGCCATTGCCATCGCTGCTGGAGTGCTCACATACTCGAAAAAGGTGATGCAGACTGTCGGGACCAACCTCCTCGAACTTTCATCTGAAGCAGCCTTCGTAGTGGTACTGTCACAGGCGCTGGTGCTCTTTATCTTCTCATCCTCAGCACTCTCAGGATTCATGGTAAAAATAGGACTCCCTCCTATACCTCTCGTTCCTGTCTCAAGCACACAGGTGGTGGTGGGATCATTGCTGGGCATAGGCCTTTACAAAGGAGTCAGTAACATCAACATGAAGGTACTTGGGAGTATCGCCTCCGGATGGGTCACAACTCCCGTTGCAGCAGGAGTACTCGCATTTCTCCTCCTCTTCTTCGTCAAAAATATCTTTGGCATTGATGTCGGCCATTCGGTCAATCCGCCTGTCACCAACGGCAACACGGTGAACCTGGCGGTTATAATCAGATACAGCATACCGGCACTGCTCGTGATAACTGCAGTTTACCTACTCTACCTCGTGCTTTCCGAAAACAAGAAAACAGAACTTATGAATAAGAAATACTACGAATAGGTATCTTTCACCAAAATCTTCACCATGCCGGCAGGAAGGAGTAATTCTTCCCGTACTCCATCATCTGCCCCAGGTAGTCAGAGCAGTATTCGATCTTCACGTCAGTGATCTTACCGTTACTGTCAGTAACAGGGGTCATAATCGGGTTGACAAATCCGCTGTATGGTGCAAGATTCAGCTTTGCATAACGCTCCAACATCTCCCTGTGCAGATCCTGGTCAATCTTTACACCATAGTTCTCTATTATGCTCTTCCCGGCGGCAAAGTCACCTTCTGACTTGATCCTCTGAACCTCCTTCAGCATCTCACCGAAAAGTGCGCGTAGCTTCTGGTAGTCATTGATTCTGATATATGTTTTCCCATCGCGACTGACCACTTCAATTACATTGTCTGCCTTCCCTTTTTCGTATACCCAGTGAGCAATGGCCGAACGGCATCTCATATGAGCCTGCTCAATATCCTTGCCGGGCTGTATCCTAACTATCTGTGTCAGAAAACCGTTGCGTATGTAGTTTTCATACTGCGCTTTTGCCGGCTCATCAGAGGTCATGAGTCCGATCTCCGTCATCTTCGGATCCATCATGAAGTAGAGGGCAAAAAGGTCGGCTCTCATCTCCTCCAGCGGCGAAGCATAGTTTTTGAGGGCATTGGGATCAGTACCCGGAGCCAGCTTGCCGCTGGCATGACCGATGCACTCATGCATGTCAGTATGAAGTGCATCCGAAAGTGACCCCCATTGAACCGCCCTGTCAATCTCAGCCTGATCAAAGGCAAATTCCTGCAGGAATCCGCTTCCCCGTGCCACAATATCCTTTGCATCGGTGATGTTGGCAAGTGTCACCGACTTGGAACCTGCCTCAGCCCTGATCCAGTTGGAGTTGGGAAGATTGATCCCCAGCGGTGAGGCCGGGTAGCAGTCGCCACCGAGCATCGCCACATTGATGACGCTGGCAGCCACGCCGGTAACCTTTTCCTTCCTGTACTGCGGGTCCACAGGCGAGTGATCCTCAAACCACTGCGCATTCTCAGTAATCTTCCCTGTTCTTTTGGAAGCTTCCGTATCCTTGTAATCAACAACAGCCTCCCAGGTGGCCTTCATCCCCATCGGGTCACCGTAGGTCTCGATGAAACCATTGATATAATCTACAGAAAGACCGGTGTTGCCCGCCCAGAGAACATTGTAATCGTCCCATGTCTTAAGATCCCCGCTCCTGTAGTATTGAATCAGCAGCTCAAGTTCCTGCTTCTGCGTTTCGCTCAGCGCAACATCGCGTGCCTTTTCCAGCCAGTAGACTATCTTATCAATGGCCTGACCGTACATCCCTCCGCTCTTCCACGGAATCTCAGTCACCCTGCCATCCACCCTGACTACTTTCGTGTTCAGCCCCCAGGAAACCGGTCTGGGATCTGCCGGATCAGCAAGTGATGCGTAATACTTCTCCACCTCTGCCTGTGTCACTCCCTCATAGAAGTTGTTTGCCGAGGCGGTGATCATATCTGCTCCTTCCGTCTGGTCTACCTTTTTCGCATAAAGCGAAGGGTCAAACAGCACAGGGGTTAGCAGTGCAGTCAGATCAGCAGCGGTCTGTCCCTCTTTCAGCGGCAGTCTGGCTGCATCCGAACCGCTCACCAGCTGAGCGAAATAGTCCGAGGAAAATGCCGGCACAAATTTGTCATTCGAATAATGATGATGGATTCCGTTGGCGAAGAAAACCCTCTTGGCATAGGTTACGAACGCCTTATAGTCCGCACTCTCCCTGTCACCGGTATAGGTATCGATAACAGCTTCAATGGTCTTGCGGATAGCCATATTATATCTGAAGTTCTGGTCCCACAGGATGTCACGTCCGCACAACGCGGCTTCAGAGAGGTAGTAAATGAACTCCTTCTCGGCGGCTGTGAGCTGTTCGAAGGCCGGCAGCCGGTATCTGAGCACGCTGATATCCCCGAACCTGTCAACCTCATAGGTGAATTCCTCCTCAGGGGCTGCCTTATTGCCGGTCTGCCCGCACGAGGTTAGTAATAGTGTTCCCATAAATACAATAGTTCCGATTAATAACTTTCTTTTCATGATTGGGTAATGTTGCATTGAAGAAACTAAAGTAGTAAAAAGCCATGTTAAAAACTGAACCTCCCTTATTTTTCATCATACCCGACCCGGATATATTAATATTGGTAAATTTGAATACATCAAGACAGTTAAAAATGAAAAACATTATGTTTTACACTCTGCTCCTGCCTGCCGTTCTTTCCATGACGGCTTCCGGCCAGGATATTAATGACCTGATAAAGAAAGAGGTTGAGTCATCAATTTCCACAGCTGAGGTGATGTACCGCGATCTTCATCAGAATCCCGAATTGTCGCTGATGGAGTTCAAGACTGCAGCAAAGATGGCTGATGCCCTTGGAAAGCTGGGATTTGAAGTGACCACAAGTGTAGGCGGAAACGGAGTGGTCGGTGTTCTTCGCAACGGCGAAGGTCCGGTGATAATGTTACGCACCGACATGGATGCGCTGCCTGTCAGGGAGACTACCGGTCTCCCATTCGCCAGCACTGTCACAGTCTCAACACCGCAGGGCCCTGAGACACCCGTTATGCATGCCTGCGGCCACGATCTGCACATGACCGTATGGCATGGTACACTTAAAACGATGGCAGCCCTCAGGGGCAGATGGAAAGGCACCCTGGTGGCTGTTGCCCAACCTGCCGAAGAGGTCAGCGGAGGATCGGAACAGATGATTGCCGACGGCCTATACAGCCGGTTCCCAAAGCCCGATTATGCTCTCTGTTACCATGTGAACCCCGATCTCCCGACAGGTACCGTCGGATATTTCCCGGGAGCCATCTTCGCAGGTGTAAACTCTGCTGACATTAAAGTATTTGGAGTAGGCGGACACGGGGCGATGCCTCATAAAACAATTGACCCGGTAGTGCTCTCGGCTAAGATCATACTCGATTACCAAACCATCGTCAGTCGCGAAATCAACCCGGTTTATCCTGCAGTGGTAACCGTTGGGGCGATCCATGGCGGCACGAAGCATAACATCATCCCCGGAGAGGTTGATATGAAGCTGACGCTGAGGTTTTTCTCCGACGATGTATACAAGCAGATCAAAGAGGCGCTGGTCAGGATTGCCAACGGTCATGCAATGGCTGCAGGTCTGCCACTGGAGATGATGCCGGTGATCACCTTTGCCAACGAGTTTACTCCTCCGGTGGAGAATGACCCGGGCCTGGTAGCCGCGGTTTCCGAATCAATGGAGGCAGTCCTCGGAAGTGAGAATGTAATAAGGGTTGATCCCTCTACCGTTGCAGAGGATTTTGGCAAGTACGGTCGTACCGGGGAAAAGGTGAAGATTGCTCTCTTCTGGCTTGGAGGTGCAAACAGGGCTAAGTATGAAGAGAGCATCGCCAACGGAACCAATCTCCCTGCACTTCACAGCAGCAACTTCGCGCCTGACTTCATTCCGGCATACACAACCGGTGTTTCAGCCATGAGCAGGACATTGACGGACCTGTTTAACAGGCGTTAGGAATTGCGAGTTGCGAATTGCGAAGTGCGATTTTTTACGTCCCGCGGGCAATCATTGTCACACTATTGCCAACTGCCTACTGCCTATTGCCTATTGCCTGAATTCTGTTGCCTGATCAGATGCCCAGCAGATCCATCACCCCGTTGATGAACGTCAGAGGATGGGCGGGATTGCCAGGGACGTAGAGATCAATATGGTGACTTTCAATGAAATCCCTCTTAAGAGCCGGACTGCTGGCAAAGAGCCCGCCACTGATTGCATCGGTGCCGACGAGGATGATGACTTTGGGTGCCGGAGTTGCATCATAGCTGATCTCCAGCGCCCCCGCCATGTTTTCAGATACCGGGCCGGTGATGACAATACCATCGGCATGACGAGGCGAAGCGACGAACTCTATACCGTACCTGCCCATATCAAAGTTCACATTTCCCGACGCCCCTAACTCCATCTCACAGGAGTTATCGCCCCCCGCCGACACCTGCCGAAGCTTAAGAGATCTTCTGAACAGCCTGCGGACCTCTTTTCGGACAGAGGCATCATCTATCCTGAGCGGGCCGTTCTGGCCGGGCTTGATAATGAGATTCTCCCTCCTTGCGGCAGCAATGCGGTAGTCATTTGTAAATTGGTAGACCTCCGGCATTGCAAGGGCACACTCATTGCAAAAGGCGCACCTGCCGAGATCGATGGCGCCGCTACTGCTGTCAATGGCTCCGGTTGGACATAATGCCGCAGCACTCCGGACCTGAACAGATGTGATATCTGCGGATATGACCGGCCTGCCCCTGAATCGTTCTGAGACCGGCTGATTCCGGAGATCAGGCACAAACTGTTTGCCATGATCCGACAATATCTTTATTTCCTTCAACATTCCACCGTAAATTGGTTATATACAGATCGGTATCGTATTCCGAAACCTGGCGCAACGTCTTTATCCAGCCTGAAGAATCTCAAATTCTTTTCATTACAGATCATGTCCGCAATATGAAAGGTTGAAGCTCTTGTTGCACACCGGGAAATCAGATATCTCCTGGTTGCGTACTGCGAGGGCCAGCGCCATCCAGTTATGCATGGAGGGATCCTTGATTTTGTACACCATCAGCCTGCCTTTGTGGTCAGTGACAGCAACATGGCATATCTCCCCTCTCCACCCCTCGGTGACGGAGATGGCCAGGCTGTCCGGCCTGTAAGCCAGGTTATATCGTGGCTGGCCGCTTTCAACGCTTTGCTTCCGCCACTCATCGATCAGCCTGCGGATGATTTTTACAGATTCCTTTACTTCCAGCGCCCTCAGCCTGCCACGTGCAAGCACATCACCGCTCTCCTGCATCACGGCAGTAACAGGTGTCTGCCGGTACTGCTGAAAGGGATGGGTAGCACGAATATCCCTCGGGACCCCGCAGGTGCGGGCTGCCATCCCCACTGCTCCAATGGATATTGCCTGGGCACGCGTGACAACCCCTATATCCTCAAACCGTCCCAGCACACTCGGCAGGGTGTAGACACAGTCAACTACATTACTATAGCGCCTGTCAACTTCCTCCAGCACCGTGAGTATCTCGCCCGCAATCAGTTCAGTCATGGGAAAATTGGTCCCGCCGGGACGGATCAGGCCTTTCCCGAACCTGTTACCACACCAGTATTGAGTAGTATTGATCACCATTGTTCTTAGAGCCTCGCAGGCAACCTGTCCGAGCTGATAAGCCACGTCGCCGCACAATGCCGCAGTGTCACCAATATGCACTGCAATGCGTTCAAGCTCCAGCGCTATGCACCTTTCAGCCTGCAGCGAAGCAGGAGGTTCAAAGAGGGCCAGTGACTCAGTAAGCTGTGCGTGAGCAAGCCCGTGACTTACAGCGCTATCACCGGCAATATCTTCAGCAAGGAGGGCCCGCCGCATGCCGTCACCGGCCTCACTTTCTAAAAGCAGTGCATTGCGCAGGCCTGCTCTGTTATCAACGAACAGCCTCTCAATGCCCCTGTGCTGGTATCCCAGCTGAATCTCCAGGTGCAGCACCTTCTCTCCGTTGCAGATGAACCGGAAGTGACCGGGCTCAATAACCCCGGCATGCACCGGTCCCACTCCTACCTCGTGAAGCTCTTCGCCTTCAATTTCATAGAAGGGATAATTATCCATCACACTCTGCCGGTCAGCCCTGTAGTGCGGGTACCTCACCGGCTTGAGCCAGGGATGATCCTCGAACATCACCCCGTGATTCTCAGATATCTCCCGCTCAAAGATGTGCATTGCATAAACCTTCGCGGTCAGGGAGAGAAGAGGCGCTGACCCGGTCTGTTCATGGCTTAGAATCCTGAAAGTGCCCGAACCGTCATCGGCAATGCAGCAGATGAACTTCATAACCTCCCCGGCAGGGTAACAGAAATAAGAGAGGCAATGAAACCGCTCTTCAGTCAGCATAGTGCAAACCTCCTCAGAAAACCGGCCGTAGTCCAGCACCGGTATATCTGAAATGTTAACCGGTGAAGAGCCGTTCCTTACTTCGGTATATAGGTTACTTTTCATCATTTCTACCAGGGGAGCAGTGAAATGCTGCTGTTTATAAGATCAACGAGAAATGGCGGTTGCCAGAAACACGCCACGATCACCAGCCCCAGCAGTATATACTGGCTGACAGTCTCAAGAGGTGAGACATTGCCGGGCATCTTCAGTTCGTTTTCATTCCTTGGCGAGGAAAAACTTACATGCATTATCCTGGTGCTCATGGCGTAGATGACAAAGCAGAGCAGGATAACAGAAGCCGTCAGTAAGAACCACTGGCCGTTGCTGACCATGGCTTTGAAGATCATAAACTCAGAGATGAACATGCCCGACGGGGGTATTGCAAGGATGCATATCATTCCTGTAATCAACACCATGGCTCCTGCAGGGTAGAGCTTCATGTACCTTCCGCTCTCATCAAGCCTGAATGTATGAAGTATCCGGGAGAGCTGTCCCATCTGGTAAAAGAGGCTCGATTTGGCCAGGGAATGAAGCACAATAAGCAACAATGCCGCATAGTATCCGTACTTACCGGTGCCGAGGGCTATCGCCACCAATCCCATATTCTCGAGGCTCGAATAGGCCAGCATGCGCTTCAGGTGCTTTGCCTTGAGCATATACCCTGCAGAGACGAGAAGCGAAAGCAGTCCTGCCAGAACCAGCACGTGGTTCATGAATGGCAGAACCGGGGTGGAGGCAAAGAGAGTGTATACCCTGTAAATAGCAAGAAACCCGACATTCATAAGGGTTGTGGATATGAGGGCGCTCACCGGTGGCGGCGCAACAGAGTGTGCATCAATGGTGACGGTGTGCATCGGGAAGAGGCCCATCTTGGTACTGAATCCCACCAGCACAAATATAAATGCTATCCTGAGGTACATCGGATCGGCGTTGCTCAGGACCCTGGCGAAAGAAGAGAATGAAAGGTTGGAAGCATCACCCCGGCCATAGATGAACCCCAGGAAGAGGATTCCCAGGTAGGCAAGTGCAATGCCTGTGGAGCAGATGAAGACATACTTCCATGTAGCCTCAAGCGCCATCTCTGTGCGGTCATGGTATATAAGCACCGCCACGGCCAGGGTGGTGGCTTCCACAAATATCCAGAGCACCGTCATCGTATTGGCCAGATAGGCTCCTGCCATGAATGTCATCAGCGCAATCAGCCCGGAATGGTATATGTTATTGCGCTTCACCGTGTCATCACGGGTATAGATGAATCCATGGTATACGGTAGGCAATGTAAGCAGTGCCAGGACAGAGAGCAGCAACACTGCTGTACTGTCATAGGTAAAATATGTCAGCTCGGTGCTGCCCCTGCTCAGCCATGCATGCAGAGTAACCGCCAGAAGCAGCGCAGAGAACGCCAGGGTGAGGACTCGCGTCAGCGCCCGGCTCCCGGAAAGGAGTGTTGCGCCGCTCAGCGCCAGTGACAGTATGAAGAAGATCAGAAGCATCATCCCTAGTCTTTTAGCATCGTCAGTTCATTGGTATGCGGCTTGAGGCGAAGCCCGAAGAAGCCAAGGATCAGGACACCCACAAAGATGTCGAGAAGTATTCCTATATTAATGAGCATCGGCATCTCGTTGCCTATGGCAAGCGAGAAGAGGAATACGGCATTCTCAACCACCAGGAACCCGATAAGATGAGAGATAATCAGTTTATGAGTCACAATCAGCAGCAACCCTGTGAAGAGCGTGAAGAGGGCAATGGCCAGGTAAATCGAGTTGATAAACGGGTTGACGAGGATCACCGCCAGGATGACGCTGACCAACAATCCCGCAATTGAAAACAGCAGAAGGTAAAACCCCGGTACCGCCTGCCGGTGCACCTTTGTCACGCCTGACTTGCGGATGATCCTGCTGAGCAGGTACGGCAGAAGCAAAGCCTTGAACAACAGGGTTTCTGCCACAATGAAAAGCAGGTTTGCCAGGTTAACCTCCTTCAGCTCAAACACCGCAATGCCGCACAGTAGTAGTCCCTGCAGCGCCACCAGCCTTACATATGTGGAAAGCCGCTCCGCCGAGGAGAAGTACATAAGCGTGACTGCAAACAGTACTATGAGATAGTTTACCATATTCCCTTTCAGGCCAGTTTATCAGTAAGTATCAGTATCACAGTGAACCCGATAAGCGCAATCGCTGACAGCGTCAGAATAAACTTCGGATTCTTGTTCATCTTGTTCCTTGCCCGGAATGACTCCGTAATGCCTATCACCACCGCCAGCAGCGCCTGCACGCCGAAGAAGAGCCCTATCTTCAGAAAGAGGTTCCATCCGGCAGGCACAACAAGGTTATAAATCAGCGAGCCATAGAGCGTAAACTTCAGCCATGTCCCTATGTGAATCAGAGCCTTGTCAAACCCGCTGTAATCAAGTATCATAACCTCGTGAATCATTGTCAGCTCCAGGTGGGTTTTCGGATCATCCACCGGGAGCCTGCTGTTCTCCACCATGGCTATCTGAGCAAGCAGATAAGCACCTATAATGCTGTAAATCAACACATAATCATTTCCGGTTATAAAGAAATGATTGAATATCACTGAGAACGATGTATACCCCGTGAACATCGCGAAGGTTGCCATCAGCACAAAGAATGCGGGTTCCACCAGCATGGAAAAGAACGCTTCGCGGCTTGCTCCCATCCCTTCAAAACTGCTTCCGGTGTCAAGTGCGGCAATGATTGTAAAAAACTTACCCAGTGCCAGCATGTAGGCAAAGAGGATGAAATCGCCCTCAAAGGAGAGCAGAGCCTTCTGTTCTGCGAAGGGCAACAGCATCATGGCGCAGGCTGCTGACACCAGGGTGACGGATGGCGCAATGCGAAAGATGAGACCAGTGGTACTGCTGAAGACACTTCCCTTTTTCAGGAGTACCGCCACATCCTGCAGTGGCTGGAAGAGCCCGGGACCCTTTCGCCCGGAGGCGATGCTTTTCGTCCTGAGAATAATTCCCGGGAAAAAGAAGGCTGCAACCGCTATCAGTATAAATCCTGCCATCGTCATAAAATATTAAGCATCGCCAGCAACAGCACAAGGAGCATAAACAGGAATGCATACAGTATATAATGCCGTATCTGCCCTGTTTGCATCACGGCTATTTTCTTTAGCACCGTTGCCATCCAGTCTGCCGGCCTGTCAATCAGAACCTTCCTGAAAAAGTCTTCGCTGTGCGAGACAAAACTGCGTTGGTGCGGGAATATCTCACCCTCGCCAATTTCATCCATCTCCTTGCGTGTCTGTAACAATGGTTTTGCCAGGTGGTTGTAGTTATAAGCAAATGATGTTGCCGTGTACTGATGTTTCGGTGTTGCGGCAGTATAGCCGCAACCCCATGTGGGGCCTGCGGTTACGCTTCTGCGTGCCAGGTGGTACCTGCGATAGAGCAGCAGGGCCGTCAGCAGAACGATGAAAATGCCACCTGCAAGACTGATCTGTGCCAGGTTGACAGTAAAGGCGCCGGTGACCATCGGAAGAGCCCCGAGGTTCCATGTCCGGGCCACGATCTCAAAAACCGGTTTCACCACCAGCGGTGAGCCCAGCCCAATAAGCATGATCAGCGCCACTGTGACAAGCTGCGGGATTATCATCATACGTCCGACCTCCGTTGATCTGGCTGCCGCTTCCGTACGCGATACGCCCAGGAAGGTGATCCCGAACGCCCGGGTGAAGGAGAAGACCGCCAGACCGCCTATGAGAGACAATCCGGCAACTGAACCAACCATGAGGATTGACGGATAGAGTTCCGAACCTGAAAGGCTGCCAAATATCCCCATGTAAATAAGGTACTCCGATATAAAGCCGTTAAATGGAGGCAAACCGCATATTGCCATCGATCCGACAAGAAAAAGCATGGTGGTCCACGGCATCCTCTTCATCAGACCACCCAGACGCTCCATGTTGCGGGTGTGAGTCGCCAGATACACTGATCCCGCATTGAAAAAGAGCAGCGACTTGAAGAGCGAGTGGTTCAGCAGGTGCAGCAATCCACCCGAATAACCAAGAAGGGCAAGGACGGGATTTCCGAGCGCCTGTCCTATCACTCCAAGACCCAATCCGGCACCTATAATGCCAACATTTTCAATGCTGCTGTATGCCAGAAGCCTCTTAAGGTCGTTCTGTACTATAGCCATCATAATCCCCATTACTCCGGTCAGAAGCGAGACAAGCAGAATTATTGCCCCGGTAACAAGCAGGTCAGACTGCATGGAGATCAGTACCCTCACAATCCCGTAAATACCCATCTTGATCATAACCCCTGACATTACACCCGATACATGAGACGGTGCTGCGGGATGTGCCTCGGGCAGCCAGGTGTGCAACGGGATGAAGCCTGCCTTGATGGCGAAACCTGCAAAGAAAAGCATGAAAAGCGGCAGATTGCGATGCCCTGCAAAGTATTCACCCAATGCATCAAAGCTCATCTTACCAGTCCCCTCCTGCACAAGCAGAAAAGCTACAAGGATGAAGAACATGCCGACATGCATCTGGATAAGATAGCTGATCCCTGTCTTCATGATACTCCTCTCCTCCGCATCGAAGATCACCAGGAAGAATGATGACAGGGCCATAATCTCCCATACTATCAGGAAGGAGAGACCGTCACGGAGGGTGACAACCATCAGCATCGACAGCCAAAGCCACAGATAGGAGAAATAGTGTATCGAGAAGCGAAGACCGTTCATCTTCAGCCTGTACGGCTCGAGATAGCCTCTCGCATAGAGGAAGCCGATAAGAACTGTCAGGTTGATGACTAATATGAAGAATGCAGAGAGCTCATCAATAACCAGCACAAACCGGCTGCCGGCATCGGGGGTGAACAGCGCAATCTCCTTCACCTGTTCCGCACCGGTGAGCACCGACAGGCTCCAGGCTGTGGTCAGTGCAATGCCTGCAACCAGCAACGCCAGGGTGTAGTGATACTTCGCAGGTCTGAAGACCAGGAAGACCGGCAGTGTAAGCAGAAGAATGACCAAAAATGTCACTGAATTGAACATCCGGACTGAAAATTTGCCCGCAAATGTAAAAAATATATTAGGCGATTAAACGGAATTACCAATCTTAGTATTAACAGCCTGTCTAAACCTCAAGCTGTGCGTTGCTACCCTGTGGCTTAAGGACCTTAGTGGTGCCACCGGCGGTAAGGTTCGGATCAAAGGGTGTATTCCCCTTCCATGATCCGCAGGTAAAGTCCGGCACATCTATTGAGCCTGACCTGTTTGCCACAGACCATTCGCTGAGGGGTGCAATTACGCTCCAGAGGGCAGCATCATAAACATCCTGGTCAAGCGGCAGGCCGTTGCGCAGACAGTCAATCAGCCTCCAGTCCATGATGAAATCCATCCCGCCGTGACCGCCGATAGCCTTCGCCATCTCTCCCACCCTCCTGACTAACTCCGGGGTGTGCTGCGCTTCGATCTCTGCCATTTTATCTTCCGGAAGCCAGGAATGACCCAGGGCTATCCTTGCCGGCGAAGGCCACTTCTGAGCAAAACCCTTCGTCCCGCTGATGAGATGAATCCTTGAATAAGGCCTCGGACTCGAGACATCGTGCTGAATCAGGATACTCCGTCCAAGAGTCGTTTTAACAAGAGTGGTGTTCATGTTCCCGCGGTAACTCTTTCCTGCATAGGGTGCATAGAATGGATCCTCCTTCGCCAGTTGCTCCAGTTCAGGACCCATGGCAAAATCGTTTGATGACAGTGACGTCAGGTAATCCATCCTGTCACCCCTGTTGATGTTCATTATCTGGCAAACAGGTCCCAGGCCGTGGGTCGGATAGAGATTGCCGTTGCGGACGTTTTCCTTAAGGCGCCACATGTCAGCATAACCGTTCTTGTCATAGGTGAAATCCCATCTCAGGTCATGGATATACGCCCCTTCTCCGTGAATAATCTCCCCAAAGAGACCCTGGCGTGCCATATTCAGAGTAAGCAGCTCGAAGAAGTCATAACAGCAGTTTTCAAGCTGCATGCAGTGCATATTTGTCCGTTCCGACACCTCCACCAGCTGCCAGCACTCATCCACTGTCCTGGCCGCCGGCACCTCCACGGCGACGTGCTTTCCGGCTTCCATGGAGCGGACTGCCATAGGTGTGTGCCAAGACCAGGGAGTGCAGATATACACCAGGTCAATGTCCGGATCATCACACAAACCCTTCCATGCCTCATCGCTGCCACTGTAATTTTTTGCCTCCGGAAGACCGAACTTGGTGAGAATCGCCTGCACCTTGTCAACACGGTCAGGATAAGTATCGCACAGGGCAACTATTTCAACACCTTCGATGTGAGCCATCCGCTCAACGGCTCCCGGCCCTCTCATTCCCAGCCCGATGAACCCCACACGCACTTTTGCCAGCGGCGGGGCCGCATAGCCTGACATATTGAACTTCTGGATATGGGTGGCCATAACTGCCTCCCTGACTGCCGGCATTGCCTCTGCTGACTTCTCACGGCGGGTACATGATGCTACCGAGGCAGCAGTAATGGTGCCAGCCCCGGCAACTGCCGCAGTGCGAAGAAAATTCCTGCGATTGGTTTTCATGGTTACGGGTTGGTTTGATTCGGTATTATGTATGCAATATACAAACTTCCCCGATTACAAAATCACAGCAAAAGTCAGGAGGAATGCAACCTTCACTTCACCGGAACAAACGGAATCAGTTACTCTCCGGAATTTCAGGCTTCTTTCTCTTCCTGATGAAATCTCCTGCCACGGAGCCTGCAAGGAAACCAAGTACTGCAGCCCACGGCACCATCAGGTACCAGTTGGACTTTATTGTACATGTACCGGAGAGGCAGCCTACATATTTCCAGTAGAGAAAGCCTCCCGCTGCTCCCAGCAGGGTGCCGATAATCTCCGGCAGATATTTTCCGAAAAAAGCTTTGTTCATTTATTTGATTTTGACTTTATAACATTCCTGATCAATTCTTGTTCCCGAAGCTTTTCCTTTTCCCATGTCAGCTCCTGCCTTGCAGCCCGGGTCCTCTCTTTCAGAACCGGAAGCAATGACGGGTCATCGGCCAGCCTCTGAAGCTCCCTTGCAATGGCATCGGGAGTCACCGCTTCAAGAACAGTCCCGCACCCATAGTACTCAACCAGGGCGGAGACCTCGGGAAGGGGTGAGACCACTGCCGGGATCCCTGCTGCAATATAGTCAAAAAACTTGTTTGGCAGGCTGTAACGCTGGTTGGTGCAGGTATCAGTATCCGCTGAAAGACCTGCATCACAGCACATGGTATAACGAATCATCTCTTCCCATGGCATCCTGGGCAGGAAGGTGATGCGATCACTGGCCGGACTCTCTGCCGCACTCCTTCGCAGAAGGTCCATGGCATCACCCGAGCCAATGAAAATCAACCTTACTCCCTCTGTCATGGCCATGGCGCTGACCAACTCTTCACCACCCCTGCCAGGATTGATCCCGGATCCCTGGAATACCACAAGAAACTCATCATCTTTAGCTCCAAGCTCACTTCTTCTGTGCGGCTCAAGGTGGCCTGTATCAGGTGCAACATTTCTCACAACCAGCGGATTGATACCGTATTCACGCCTGTAAAGATCTGCAATGGAATCACTTACGGTAATCATATGTTTTACCCGGGGCACCAGGAAACGCTCTGCACTCTTCCAGAGAAAGTGTTTGAACCGCCGCTCTTCCAGGCCGTACTGCCCGGTGAAATATTCATGAGAATCATAAATGAGTGCTCGCCTGAACAGCCATGATACCAGGTAACAGGGCGTAAGAGTATCCAGATCGCTTGCCACACACAACCTGTACCTCATAAATAGAAGCCTGAAAAACAAAAAGAGATTAAACATCAGGTACATCGCCGGTCCCTTCCTGAACGGCACCCATATCCTGGTGGCCTTAACACCCGGTATCTCCGGAGGCAACGGGCAGGCAGACAACCTTCCGATCAGAGTTACATCAATACCCTCTTCTGCCATCAGCAAAGCCAGCTTTCTGACCCTCATGTCTGTCGACAGGTCACTGATTACAGCAATTACTGCTTTCTTCATCTCGGTTGTGATAACTTTCTCAGGTATCTCTGCGGTCAGTCCGGATGAAAGATACGAAAGAATTATTTTAGCTATGTTTGTAGATCGTATTTGCACCTTATGGACAATACTTCCGGGAACAGGATAATACACCTTGTAAGCTTCAATGTACCATATCCGCCTGACTACGGCGGGATAATGGATGTGTTCTACAAGATCGCCGCACTGAAGAAACAGGGTATCGGGGTAATACTTCACTGTTTCAGTTATGGCCGGAGCCGTTCCCGCACACTTGAACGTGAATGCCTCCGTGTACATTATTACAGGCGTGAACTGAACCTCTTTTACCTCTTCAGCCGCGAACCATTCATAATTCTCTCCAGAAAGAACAAACTGCTGCTGAAGAACCTGCAGGCCGACGATCATCCTGTTCTCTTTGAAGGCCTGCACACCACTCATTTCCTCGGTCATCCGGCTCTGGCTGACAAGATTACAATGGTAAGAACTCACAACATAGAGCACATCTATTACCGTAATCTGGCAGCCAGTGAAAAGAATACATTCAGAAGGTATTACTTCAATACCGAAGCCAGAAAACTCGAGCGCTATGAACCGAGGCTTGCCGCGGCCAACCAATTGCTTTCCATCTCTCCCGGAGACACTGAATATTTCAGTGACAAATACGGCAATGCCCTCTTTGTCGGCCCCTTCCACCCGGGTGACGGCTGCTGCTCATCAACTGGGAGAGGCGACTATGTGCTGATGCACGGAGATTTTTCAACTGCAGAGAACAATGCCGCTGCATTGCAGATAGTGAGAGAGGTTGCCAAAGGGTGGAAACATAAGACCGTGCTTGCGGGAAAAAGGCCCTCCGCTGAACTTCAAAAGGCCGTCTCAGGTTACAGACATATCAGGATCATACCCAATCCCGGTCCGGAACTGATGAACGAGCTAATTACCAATGCTCAGGTCTGCCTTCTTAATGCCTCTCAGCCTACCGGCATGAAACTGAAACTGATCAATGCCCTGTGCTTTGGCCGCCACGTTGTTGCCTCTCCGGCAGTTGTTGCAGGCACCAGCCTGGAAGAACTCTGTCACGTGGCCAACAGCACCGGCGAGTGGATCAGTCATACTGAATGGCTTATGAAAGAGCAATTTACTCAGGAGATGATGGAAAAACGCACCTTGGTTTTACAGCAGGTCGCAGACAACCAGATCAACGCCGGTAGAATCATCGGATGGATCAATAACTACAGCAATAAGGGCTGATTTACCTGTAAATCCTTCTTCTGTTGAGTTCACTCCGGTAGGAGGCAGCATACCTGTTATGCTCTGCAAGGGTTCGTGAGAAGTGATGATACCCGGAACCGTCAAACTTTGCAACAAAAAAGAGGTATTCATGTTTCTCGGGATTAAGTACCGATTCCAGGCCGGAACGGGAAGGACACCTTATGGGTCCGGGAGGCAGTCCGGCATATTTGTATGTATTGTATGGCGAATCAACCTCAAGATGCCTGTTCAGTACACGGCGCAGCGAGAAATCATTTACTGCAAACTTGACCGTCGGATCGGCCTGCAGAGGCATACCAACACGGAGTCTGTTAAGATAAACGCCTGCAATTCGCGGTTTCTCATCAGCTTTGGAAACCTCCTCATCAACTATCGAAGCAAGGACCGACACCTCCACCGGGGTAAGACCCTTTTCCTCAGCCAGTGCCTTTCGCTCTGCGGTCCAGTAATCGCGATACTCCTTCAGCATCCTCCGGTAAAAACCCCGCGCATCAACTGACCAGTACAGTTGGTATGTATCTGGTATAAAGACAGATATCAAGGTCCGTCTGTCAAACCCGTCATCCATGTAATTGGTTTCATCAGCAAAGAAGGCTGATATATCAGCTGAATCGGCTTCAATCTGACCACCTATTCTGCCAGCGAGTTCCTCAAGAGTCCGGATGTTGTTGAAGGTGACATTCACCGGTGATTGCTGCCCTGACCGAAGCATATTGACCATCGCGTTATTGCTCATGCCGGGATTGAGGATGTAGGAGCCGGGTTTCACGGAACGTCCGAAGGATTTTAACCTGGATGTCAGCACGAAGCTTCCCCTGCTTCTCAGCACACCGGTGCTCTCAATGGTGTCCGTCAGGGCATTGAAGTCTGAACCGGTGGGGACGTAGATTCTGACCGGCTCATCAGCCCTGACATTCTGCCTCAGGACAATCATCCAAAGGAACAAAGTCAGAAGGGATCCTGCTGCAAGAATTATATAAAATAGTGTCCGTACAAGTTTTTTCATCGGGTGCGAAGTTAATAAAGCGGTCCGAAGATGCGCGCAATTGACTCCTTGTATCTCTCCCGCCTCGGCCTTTTTGTCCACGCATCCCGGCTGATCTCATCACAGTTCTTAAGATCCTCGGCAAAGAGCACACCCAGGCGAAGAGCAAAATCTTCATCATATATGAGAGCCGTTACCTCAAAATCAAGGTCGAAACTCCTGACGTCAACATTGGGCGAGCCGACAGATGAAAAGATATTGTCTACAAGCAGGTATTTGGAATGAATGAATCCTTTTCGGTAAAGGAATATTCTCACTCCTGCTTCGAGCAGTTCTGAGATATAAGAACGGGTGTTCCAGTTTGCTATGATTGAGTCCGTGTATTCAGGAAAGATCATTCTTACGTCAACCCCGCTGAGGGCTGCTGTCTTCAGTGCGGTCAGCAGGCTCTCGTCAGGACTGAAATATGGCGATGTGAGATAAATTGAGGACTTAGCTGTGGCAATGGCAGAGAAGTAGACCTGCATGATGGTTGCCCAGTCAGTATCGGGGCCGCTGGAGGCTACCTGGACAAGGCACCTGTTGCCGGTGTGTACCACATGCTCCAGTGCGGCATCAGGTGGCAGCTCCTCTCCGCTGACAAAATCCCAGTCTGCGATAAAGACCCTGTCCAGGGCGGCAACAGACTCCCCCTCCAGCCTGAGGTGGGTGTCAACCCAGGGACCCAGGTCAGGAAGACCATGCAGGTATTTGTCTGCTATATTCAGTCCCCCGACAAAGCCAACTTTGCCGTCTGCGACGAGTATCTTCCGGTGATTCCGGTAGTTGATCTTGCTGGAGAAGCTGGGAAATCGGACAGGCATGAAGGTGTGAATCTGAACACCGGCATCTCGCATCATCCTGATATAAGGTTTGCGGATGTTCCAGCTGCCGACATCGTCATAGATAACCCTTACCTTTACCCCCTCCTTCGCTTTGCGCTTCATCAGCTCACTGAATTCCATGCCCAGTGTATCAGGCTCGAAACGGTAAAATTCCAGGTGTATATAGTTCGTGGCCGAGGCGATTGCATCAAGCATTGCAGGGAAAGTCTGGCGCCCGTTGACCAGCAGGTCAATCCTGTTGTCAAGCGTGAGCAGTGACCTGTTATTCCTGAGCATCAGGTGTATAAGATGCTCCTTTGACCTGATCGCCGGACTCTCCCTCGAGAGATACGAAGAGAGGAGCCTGACCTGGTGGTCAGCATGATCCTCGAGTCTTGCCCTGTCAGCCAGGCTCTTGCGGCTGTAAATCTTCTGCTTGCGGTAATTGCGTCCGAAAAAGAAATAGATGATCATGCCGGCAACAGGAATAAGCAATATCACCAGCATCCATGAAAGGGTCTTTACCGGATTGCGGTTCTCAAAGACGATCATCAGGCAAATGGCAAAGACCGTGATGAGGTAGACGACCGCAAGGACGTTCCTTAATATAATTATACCATTCCCTGCAAGGATCATGCTGCTCCTTTAACTTGCTCCCGTAAATATAAAAAAAACTCTTCCGGAAACAGCGGAAGAGTTCTTATGGATAATGCCGTTATCAGAATATCAGACCCACGTGGATCAGTATGGCGCCAGTCCTGTCGTCAAGAGTGAATGTCTGGTCGGCTATCTCAATCTCGTCACCAAACTGATTTAGGTTGCCCTCGTACCTCAGATCTAAGGTAAGCCTTTTCAGCAGGTCAATTCCAACTCCGGCCTGATAGCCGAACGTTACCCTCTTGTAGGTGGCACCTTCTATAATCTCCTTCGGATCAGAGATCATTACTGAAGCTGCCGGGCCTGCGTTGATCCTCAGGGGACCGACTTCCAGTCCGAGGAGAACGGGTATGTTCAGCTTATTGAACTTCTGGTTGTATACCACCGGAGCTCCGCCTGCCTCGATATCTTCATAGGTTACTGAGTTGGTTGCGGTTGCAAGTAAAAGTTCAGGCTGAATATAGAAACCTGCGATAGCTGCCCTCATGAAAACTCCCCCCTGGAAGCCCCATTCGGCATCCTTGGCATTCTGAAGTACCACATCTACATTGGTACCCTGAATCGTCTGGTCAGTGAAGGTGAAATCTGTGCTTGCCCCGGCTTTAATTCCAAATTTTAACTGTGAAAAAAGAGGTGCGGCAAGAACAAGTGCAAGAACAATGACAATAATCTTTTTCATTTCTCTTAGTTTTAGTTTAAAAGAACAGTAGTCGTTGTTCAGATAAACGCAACAAACAGGCCAAAGGTTGCACTAATCCTGAAAAAGAAGTCTTTTTTTCTATTTTATTGCCAGTTCGGTGAAGATTATCTTCTGCATCTCGTCAAATTCATCACGCTCGAAAAGGCGTGTCAGAAAAATAATTTTACCATTACGGTCTATTATCACGTTACGTGTCACCCCTGCCTGCTTCTCGGCAAAGAGTCCGAAAATTCCGGCGCCCGGATCGAGAGCCAGAGGGTAAGTGATCTTCATGTCCGAGGCAAATTTTCTTACCGTTTCCACAGGTTCGTCCCTGTCAATACCAATCACTGCCAGTCCTTGCTTCTTTCCCGGGATCCATATCTCTTCCTCGATGAATGGCATCTCCTTGCGGCAGACACCGCACCAGCTTGCGGTGAACTGGAGCATGACCACCTTTCCGCGGAGGTCTGAAAGTCTGTAGGTCTTGCCTCCTGCCTCATTAACAGTGAAATCAGGGGCGGTGTCACCCACCTTTACAAGGTAATTGTGTTCGTATATCGTCTGGCCCTCAGCCAGAGTTGTAATCCCAATGAGGGCTGCTGCCGCAATGAAAATGGTGAATCTCATCTCCCGTTTCTTTTGAGCTTCAAACATACAAAAAACAATTCACTGTAATGCGTTACCCATGGTTTGCCTGGGATGAAAAGCCGAAGCTTTCCCGTTCCCTGTCCGCATTGGCATTACTCTTCTTCCTCAGGCATCTCGAGGTAGGTGCTGCATCTCCTCAGACCCAGGTATCCATCCTCAGTCTCAGTGTAGCCATATTCGAAGCAGTAAGACCAGCGCTCGCCCTCTTTCGTCTCCACCAGGTGTGTGAAGAAGGTGTAGTTGTAACCCTGCGCCGTCAGGGCATCACGGTGAATACGGTGATGCCCGTCTTCATAAAGGTCCGCAAGGATCTTCCTGTTGCGCCGCAGCTGCGCATGTACGTTACGGACATAATTGTTCTGATCACGGTTAAGACGGTTGTTGTAATTGTTGCGGCACTGATCGGAACAGAATTTCTTATCAGACCGCCCAAGGAGCCGGGCTCCGCAGTCAAGACATACTCTTTCCACAGCGAATGTTTTGATAAAGATATGAAAATTTTATTCTTCATAATTCGCATATCAACCTGATTATTATTCTGTAACCCGTTTACAAACGGATATAAACGACTTTTAAGCGGATAGAAATGATTAACAACCGAATCTTACGCGGAGCAGGGTGCAAATTTGTTTCGTTAACAGCATTATTAACTTAAAAACCAGAGTCATGAATGCATTAAGAAACAAGGTACAGTTGATCGGTCGCCTGGGTCAGGACCCGGAGATCAGGACGCTTGAAAGCGGAAAGAAGGTTGCTCATTTCAATCTTGCGACGAATGAGAGTTACAGGAATGCCGAGGGATCAAAAATTGACGAGACCACATGGCACAGCATAGTTGCATGGAACGGTCTTGCCGAGCTCTCCTCGAAGTTCCTGGGCAAAGGGAGGGAAGTGTGCATTGAGGGGCGTATCAGCTACCGGAGCTACACTGACAAGAATGGTGTTCAGCGGAATGTTACTGAGATCGTGGCTACTGACCTGGTGTTGCTCAGCCAGGGGAACAAGTCACGGGAGATGATCACCGATGAACCTGAGACAGAGCACGAGGGAGAGGCAGAGCCCATGCCGGGCAGCGAAGCAGGCGGACGCAGCGGTAAGAGCCGGGGCAAATGATCCGGCAGTGTGGACACTCTAAGGCAATCCACAATGACTGAGGGGTTGAAAATTGGAGGATGGATGTCTCGCGGACAGGCCCCGGCACAATGCCGGGGCCTGTTTATTACGGTATGTGTCTGTCACAGCACCATGACAGACAAAGTACATCCGTCACTGATTGCCACGCGACTCATTATGCTCTTCTACCTGCCGGCAGCATCCCTGCCGGCACGAAGGGCCTTAAGGTTAACCTCTACAACCTCTTCTCCCTTACGTCCGAACATCTTCCTGACAGCATTCTCCAGTGCAGTGAACGGCATGGAGATAAAGGAAGAGGCAGCGCCCAGTATCACCATATTGCCTGAACGGGACGACCCCAGGTCCCTGGCAATACCGTCTGCATCAATTGCAATGGTATTTCCGGACCTGCCGAGTTCAGCGAGAACCTCTCCTGCCTTGGGATAATCAGGAATGTTGACAAACGGGACCGTGTTAGTCACAAGCCATCCGTCCGGAGAGAGCCACGGCAGATAGCGGAGAGCTTCCATAGGTTCGACACTGATGATCAGGTCAGCTCCTCCGTGCGGGATCAGATCAGACCATATCACCGAGTCAGAGAGCCTGAGATGCGACTGGACGTCACCGCCCCTCTGACTCATTCCGTGCACCTCTGCCTGCTTGAGGAAGAGGTTCTGCTCCACGGCTGCAAGGCCTATCGTGGCGGCAATGGAGAGTATACCCTGTCCGCCAACACCTGCAAGTATAATATCACATTTCATCTTATGCACTTTTTTTGTTTTTCCCTGCCGCTTCTGCCTTTTTGTTCCGTGAGGCAGTCTGGATGCATTCACGTCTTGCAAGTACCACTGACAGACCACGGTGATACAGCTCTGCGCGAATAATGGCCTTGTTCTCCTCATGATTCTTCTTCAGAGGCACAATTACCCTGAGATGCCCGGGATCAACCCCCAGGCCAAGGCAAATGCTCTCGATCCTGTCAGTGGCCTGTGACTTCTGCCCGCCGGTCATGCCGGTGGTGGAATTGTCAGAGATTATCAGGGTTATCGGAGAGTCCTTCAAAACTGCATCAAGCAACCCCGTCATGCCCGAGTGAGTGAAGGTGGAGTCGCCTATCACCGCCACAGCCGGGAACAGTCCGGCATCTGCAGCGCCCACAGCCATCGTGACGGAAGCACCCATGTCAACGCATGAATTCACCAAATTGTAAGGCGGCAGCGCTCCAAGGGTGTAGCAACCGATGTCTGAAAAAACCCTTCCGGGACCGGCCTCAGCCATCACATCTGCAAGTGCCGAGTAAAGATCTGCATGACCGCATCCCTTGCAGAACGATGGTGGCCGCTGGCGCACCAGTGACGGAACATCCTTTCCGTATGATACCCTCAGCCCGAGGGCGGCAGCCACAATTGCCGGATTCAGTTCTCCGTCACGCGGCACTGTGCCATCCATTCGCCCCAGTACGGTTACATCCCTGTCAAGCAACCCCCTAAGATGCTCCTCGATCATGGGATACCCTTCTTCCAGTACCAGGACCCTGTCACAACTTTTAACAAGGAGTTCAGCCTTCTCCTTGTTCAGAGGATAGGCACCAACAGTCAGCAGATGATAATCCTCTGCACTGTCACTGATGTTTTCCATCAGATAGTTGTAAGCAATCCCGCAGGCAATGACGCCTGTATCCCTGCCCTTCCCCACACTCAGTCTGTTGTAACTTTCAAGTACCGGATCCGTGCGCAGCTTCTCATAGGTGTCTGTGAGCACCCTGTACTGCTTCCGTGCTATCGCCGGTAAAAGCACAAACTGACGCGGATTGGATGGCAACGCCAGGATGTTCTGTCCCCTCTTTTCTCTCCTGACCACCGCTGACCGCGAATGCGCCAGACGTGTCGTTATCCTGAAAAGTACCGGTAACCTGTATTTTTCCGAGAGCTCAAAGGCGTCAAAGATCATGTCATAAGCCTCCTGCTGGTTGCGGGGCTCCAGGACCGGCACCAGGGCAAATTTCCCGTAGAACCGAGAATCCTGCTCATTCTGTGAAGAATGCATCGACGGATCATCAGCAGAGACAACCACCAGACCGCCGTTAACACCGGTCACTGCCGAATTGATGAAGGCATCAGCAGCCACATTGAGGCCTACATGCTTCATGGCAACCATCACCCTCTTGCCGGCATAGGACATACCCAGTGCGGCTTCCATGGCAGTCTTCTCATTCGAGGACCACTCCCTGTGCACCCCGTCTTCAGCAGCCTGCCCTGAAGCCTGTATGTACTCCATAATCTCCGTTGACGGAGTTCCGGGATATGCATACATACCACTCAGACCGGAGTCCAGGGCCGCCTGTGCAATTGCCTCATCTCCAAGTAATAAGAGTTTTTGCATATTTTTTTAGCTTTTAGTTTTTTCTTTTGCGGTGACAGTAAAGATCATTAAAGTTAAGTTAAAATCAAGAAGTAAATGTCATTATTGTTTACTTTACAACGCAAAAATATCTGTCGTTGAAGAAGTTTTTGGTGATTTGTGTCATGCTGGTACTGATGTTGTCGCAGCTGTTCGCCCAGGACGGTGAGAGAAGGTATATCCAGATAGACGGGCTGACCGCTGACGAACTTGGGAACATTGTTCCTGACGTAAGCATCTTTTCAAAGCATCTGCGACGCGGAGCTGCCAGTGACCACAGGGGAATCTTCTCCATTATAAGTGTTCCGGGTGACACCATATTCTTCAGCGCCATCGGGTTCAAACCGACTCTCCTTACCGTTCCCGGCACTGCAGCAGGCAATCATTACATCACCGATGTTATCATGGTTACTGACACCATACTTATCGGCGAAGTAATCGTCCTGCCCTGGAAGACCTATTCTGAATTCAAACGGGCCGTCCTGGAGAACAAACCGGCAGACCCGCTGATAGAGAACATGGAATATAATCTTGCCATGATTCAGCAACAGATATGGAGCGACATGACTTCCACTCCCGGTCAGGCTTACCGTTACACAATGCAGCAGATGTCTGACAATCTGTACACCAGGGGACAGATGCCGGCCAATAACCTGCTGAATCCCTTTGCCTGGCAGAAATTCGTCAGGGGCGTAAAGGACGGAATGCTTAAGAATGAACCCTCAAAAACCACAAAGGTCAAAAAGATCAAGGTGCGCAAGAAAAAAAAGAGTGACTGATGGCATGGTCTTCAAGGATAAGACTTCTTCTTTTTCAGGTATTTATTATGTTCATTTTCTCCGGCCTTCTGCAGGGGCAGGAGAAGTTAATCACAGGTACAGTCACTGATACGGCAGGTGTTGCCGTCATCGGCGCCACAGTCTACATCCCTTCTCTAGGTACAGGTACAATATGCAGTGAAGACGGCTCTTTCCGGCTCCGGTTCGCCCCGGGAGGGATTGAGAAGATCAGCCTGAGGTTCTCAAGCGTCGGTTATGTTACCGATACGGTTACACTTGATCTGAACGGCACGCTGGAAGGCATCACGATCAGGCTTGTGCCTGTTGTCACCACCATTGATGGGGTGGAGATAAGGGCATCGCGGCCTGACAACATTACAGTCATCAACATCCCCACTGTAGCAGGGGCGGTGATACCTGCGGTAGCAGGCGGCATAGAGGCGGCAATAGCCACCCTGCCAGGCGTCTCCTCTTTCAGCGAACTGAGCTCAGGATATTCTGTCAGAGGCGGAAGCTATGACGAAAACCTCGTCTATATCAACGATGTGGAGGTGTATCGCCCTTTCCTTATCAGGACAGGTCAGCAGGAAGGGCTGAGCCGGATCAATCCTGATCTGACTGCCTCGGTGAATTTTTCCCCGGGAGGATTCAGCGCTGCCTATGGCGACCGGATGTCGTCAGTCCTTGACATCACTTACCGCGAGCCGGTAAAAAGGGAAGGCTCTCTTTCTCTCAGCATGCTCACCTCCTCGGCTCATGCCGGGGTCCGTAGCAGTGACGGACGACTATGGTTCATTGCCGGTGGACGGTACCGTTCCAACGCCATCCTGCTGGGAAGTCTTGACGAGCGTGGTGCTTACAGACCTCATTTTGCTGACATACAGGCTACAGGAGGATTCAAGGCAGACAACGGCGTCAGGCTGACTCTTTCACTCTGGGGCTCTGCAAACCGGTATGCATTCATTCCGCAGAGCAGGACAACAACCTTCGGGACCGTTGAAAACGCCTACAGGCTCTACGCTTTCTTCGAAGGTGGGGAACAGGACCGGTACGACAGCGGCGGAGGCGCCATGGCTATCGAACTCAGACATAGCAATTTCCTTGTTTCCAAGTTCATCTTCTCAGCAAATATTGCCGGTGAATATGAGAACTATGACATCAGGGGCGCTTACAATCTCTTCTCGCTGGATAAGTATGAAGGAACGGAGAATCAGCCTGATACGCTCCTCAATGCAGGCGTTGGCAGCTGGCTAGCCCACGCCCGCAATACATACAGAAGTGCAACGGCAACAGTAACTTATCGCGGATCAGCTTTCCCCGGAAGAAACGGGCTTGAGTGGGGCGCCACGGCAAGCTACCGCGGCTACAATGCCAGCCGTAACGAATGGCTGCGTGTTGACTCGGCAGGGTATACCCTCAGGGATGCAGATGAAGGCCTGGCCCTCTCTTCACGAACTGATCTGAGCGTCGATGCCGGGAGCCTCACTGCTGCAGGATGGATAATTGGCAAGACCGGGTTTCTCCTGGCCGGCATGCCCTCCGGTCTGAACGCTGGAATCAGGGCCACCTATGACACCTATAGCTCTGAGCTGCTTGTCTCTCCGCGTGTCTCAATCAGGACAGAACTGACCAGCCGGCTCTCTCTGTACGTTGCTGCCGGAGCGTACCACCAGCCTCCCGGCGGCAGGGAACTGATGGCTGAAGAAACCACTGACCAGGGCCGCCTTAAGGCACAGAGGTCATACCACCTGACAGCAGGAGCACGCTTCGACTTCACTGCATGGAACAGACCGTTCAGGTTAACGGCAGAAGCCTGGGGCAAAAGGTTTGACCGGCTTATCCCTTATCAGGTTGACAATGTCAGGGTTGTCTATTACAACGGTAACACTGCAGATGGCTATTCGGCCGGACTGGACATGAGGATTAACGGTGAATTCGTGCCGGGAGTGGAGTCGTGGTTCAGCCTCTCTCTCATGAAATCGGAAATGCAGATCCCCTCCCTGTCCTCGGGTCGTTTCCCGGCACCCTTCGACCAGAGGGTGCATGCCAGCATCTTCTTCCAGGACTATCTTCCGTCTCATCCCGACTTCCGGGCGCATATCAACATCGCCTTCGGAACAGGAATACCGACATCGCCTCCCGGCAGGCAGCAGTGGGATGTATGGTTCAGGATGCCTCCCTACCGGAGAATTGACATAGGATTTTCAAAGGTGCTGATTAACGGAGAGAGACCAGGCAAAAAGTCTTTCATAAAAGAGATGGTAGCCGGGTTTGAGATATTCAATCTGGCTGATATCAGGAACACCATTTCTTACACATGGATCCGTACCATCAGAAACAGCCAGGGTGAAACCAGGGAATTCGCTGTGCCCAACTACCTGACAAGAAGAAGCCTCAACCTGAAACTGACTGCACAATTCTGACGTATAAATGGGTCAGAGTAACAATTATTCCTAATTTCGTACTCTGATGAACAGGTTTGAGATCACTTTCACCGCCATAATGGCCACAATCATAATTCACCTGACGGTGGCGGTGATATTTGTGTCAGTTAAGATCTCCGCAATGCAGCGTGAGCTGGCTGCAGAGATCATCCTGGCCATCGAAGAGGAGATGCCTGATCCGGATATGGAGAAGGCGATAGAGCTTGCAAAAAGTGACCAGTTTGAAGGGCTCAGCCCCGAAGAGATGGTAAATGTCATCAAGAACCTCGCTGACAAGCCTCTTGATATCGACCCAAAGGAGTACGAGGAGATGGTCAAGGAGGAGATGGTGAAGAGCGGTCTCCTTAACGAAAAGAATTTTATCGATGACCGAAAGGTTGCCGAAGAGGCTGGAACGGAAGAGATAGTTATCCCCGAGGATAAAGTAGAGCCGCAGGTCACCGAAAAGAAGGAAAAGCCGCAGGAGAAGGGGACCTTCAGGGGTCCCACACGCATCTATTACGATCTGGGGAAACGTTATCACGTCTACCTGCCGATTCCCATCTACAAATGCCAGAGTGCCGGCCAGATAACGCTTGCCATCGTGGTTGACCGCAGCGGAACGGTGGTAAAGGCAGAGCCTGCCTCAAAGCTGTCAAACACCAAGGATCCCTGTCTCATTGAGACGGCAGTGGAACACGCCTTCAAGTCCAGGTTCAATGCAGACCAGAGCGCTCCCGAGAAACAGGCAGGCTACCTGACCTTCGTTTTTGTATCACAGAACTGAGATTATCAGAACAGCGAGCCCTGCACAGGATAGTTGTAGGGTTTGATCAGCTCCGGCCGGTTGCGGTCGGCACGTGCATTTGTTATAAGCGGGCTTACTGTATGTGCCGCAAGCATCTCTGAGGCAACCGGTTCCATGAGTGCAGCCAGTGAATCCCGGGTCAGACCCTCCCTGAGCCATATCCCTTCTGCAGCCGATGGCAGTATCACCGGCATCCGCTTTTTGGTATTGTGTATCTCCTCCATCAACCCGTTTGCCCGGGTGGTTACCACCGAGAATGTATTAAGGGTAATGCCTCCCTGCATCACCCATGAATCCCATATGCCTGCCAGCGAGAAGATATCCTCTCCCCGGAGTGTGATGTACCAGGGAATCTTCCGGCCACCAAGGTGCTGCCACTCGAAAAAGCCCCGGACCGGGACCAGGCATCGCCGTGATGCAAACGACTCACGGAAGGCAGGCTTTGTTGAAAGGGTTTCAGACCGGGCATTGAAGGTCTTGAGCAGGGTGTCATTGGCCTCATCCTCATCTCCGACCCATGAAGGGATCAGTCCCCATCTGAACAGCCGGATGCCAGAACCGCGGTCTGAACAGACCACAGGCATGGAAGGGAGACTGTAGGCATGGTAATAGAAACTCGGCCGGTACTTTTCGTGATCGATAAGTTCCCGTCCATAACGCTCCTCAAGCTCTTCCTTAATAATATTCAGGTTGACGGTAAAACACACAAGAGTGCTGTTCCAGGTTTATGTTCGCCGTGCGCCTCAGAATCTGAGTGGCACCGGCACCGAATAACTGAAAAGGTCTGTTTCCGGCCAATCATTGATCCTTTGCAGGAATCTGGCCATCATATGGTCAATGTCCGATGTCAGTTCGGGACCATTCCAGGCGCTGCTGTTCATCAGCACCACCCATGCCGTTCCGTCCGGCATCCTCTTTAACATGGCTGTGGTGCCGGAGAATGAACCGGTGCGCCACCATGTTCCGTTGGGCATCGTCGCCCTCCATCCTACCGGGGCAAATCCGTTATATACATCTGTCATGAACTCAATGCTCTCCGGCAGCAAGATATCCTTTGGCTCGTCAAAGCCATCAACCGCCAGCAGGAGTCTCATCAGGTCAGGTGCTGTTGCAACCCATCCTCCTGCCGCGCCAAGTGTTTCAATATCGTTTCCTCCCCTGCTTGCAGGCACCATATCACCGGTACCGTAAACAGACGGCTTCAGAGGAGCGTTCTCAACCTCATAATACGAGACCTCAAGCGGAAGTGCATCTTCGGGCAGATTACGTCCCAGGAACATGTCAAAAATCCCGAGCGGCTCCAGTATCTTCCTGCGGCAGTAAGTCTCATAATCCATCCCTGAGGCCTCTTCAATGACCAGACCCAGTATGCTGTAGCCCAGGTTGCTGTATGACTGCCCGGTTCCAGGCGTAAAATGGAGATTCTTGCTGAGCGCAAACCTGATTATTGTCTTCAGGTCTACAGGCATAGGTACATCCATAGTCTTTGCAATCACATCGGGCATGAACATCTGATCGCCAAAACGCTGTGACCAGCCACCTTCGTGTGCGAGGAGATGAGCCACAGTAATGTCATATACACGGCGGTCCTTCGGATGGGCAAACAGGGTGTCATCAAGTATTGCACCCGGACCGAAAACCTTTTCACTGACCGAGAGCTTACCCTCCTCCTGAAGTTTCATTATAGCAACTGCCGTGATCAGCTTGGATACACTGGCAACACGAAAGCGGTGATACGGTTCAACGGGAATGGAATCAGGTACCGAAGCATAGCCGAAGCCACGTGCATAAAGAAGTTTTCCCTCCCTTGCAACTGCAACCGAAGCCCCCTTGATACTCCAGTTCCTCATAAACCACTCAATGCCTTTCTCTGCACTCTCGAACACCTCGCTATCAGTGAGCGAGTTGTCTATCCGCAGATGCGCAGGCACGTAGTTACCGCCAATAATGGAAACCTGCTCGGTTCCAACCCTGGGCACAAAGAGGAAAAGAACAAGAAATATTACTGCCGGAACTCGCATCGGTTTTGCAAAAAGATTCATAAGGTGCTTTAAAAAATAAACGACGGTAAAATTAGGATATTATCCACCACTTTGCCAATCTCAAATCCATTTTATTCAGCTGATGAAAAAAAATATCAACAAAATAGGCAGGTTCGCAAACAGAACATAATTTTGTATACATGACATCTGCATTTAAAAAATCTGTTCTCCTGGTGTGTCTTCTTTCCTCCCTGACATCCGTAAGGGGACAGACCGACTCTCTCTCAGTTGATTCAATAGCAGCAAGGATTAAGATCATACTTGAAGAATACAATGATAAGACGCTCTACGTTGATACATCCGATTACATTCAAAATGATTACACTGCGAACGACCGGAACCTGCAAATTGCATCATCACTCGGGGCATGCAACGAGATTATAAGGCTTTTTGTCAGGGGTGCAGATGTCAACAGCAGGGCTGGCGGTACAGCTGCACCGATACATTATGCAATAAACTCCGGGAGGTGGGAGGCAGTGGAAATCCTCCTCCTGCTGGGAGCAGACCCTGAGAAGACAGATTACTGGGGTAATACCCCTCTGGTTGTGGCTGTCAGGGCCAATTCACTCGTGATAGCCGAGAAACTGATTCGCTACGGCGCAAATCCTGACAATACTGATAAACAGAGCTCCACACCGATGAATCATTCGGCAGCCTTGGGCAACTTCGACATAACTGACATGCTTCTTTATTATGATGCCGATACGGAAATACCTGACTCTGAGGGCAATACTCCTCTCATGACAGGTGTCTGCTTTGGTTACCATGATATTGTTGATCTCCTGCTGCAATCAGGGGCGGATCCCAACGCTGCCGACAAAAAGGGATTTACGCCTCTGATGGCGGCAAGTCAGAACGGAGACACGCTTATGATGCGGCTTCTTACTGATGCCGGCGTCAACCTCTACGCAGTCAACAATGAGGGTCTTGACGCACTGGGGTGCGCAGTCGCTTCCTTAAAGAGAGAGTCTGTGGCATACCTCCTGGGCAGGGGTGCCCGCTGGAGCCATAGTGCAGGAACGAAAACGGACCCTGTGGCAATAGCAGCCAACTCCGGCAACCGGGAGATACTTCAGATGTTGCTTGACAGCGGGTTGAAGGCAAAGAGGACACACTCATTCGATGTTCTGTCGTTTTCCCCTGGCGGACTCTTCACTTCGCATTATGCGATGGGCGGGGGTTCCCTGTCAGTATCCGATCCGGCGATACAAACCGGCATTACCCTGGGCGCTGCAGCAAATCCTCTCAACCAGAGGATGCTTGTCAGAGGCAACAACGAAATCATTTACCAGTACAAAGTCAAATCAACCCTGCTCTATGCCGGCATTTACAGGGAGTACCGGATCAACAGGCCACATTCTGCAGCCAGGTGGATGATAGTACCTTCACTATCTGCAGGATACAGGTTTCACTCGCTCTACCAGGGAACAGAAGAGAGGCCTGAAAATAGTGTAGTCATAATACCTGCCGCAGATATGAAGGTCAGTATACGCAATATAGGTGCAAGCGCCGGAATTATGTACCTGAAGATGCCGTTTCTCAAAACCGGCCCGGTATGGTTTACCGTCAGGGCTTCTTACACTCTGACACGCACAACAGAAAGTTTCTCGTTCAAAAAAGTCAAACTCTACAATTATGAGCAGAATTAGCATCCTTGTGGCAGCTCTTTTCCTGCTCCTGTTCTCATGTGAAGAGGGGTACCGTACCGATTGCGATGAGTGCTACACCAGCGATGATTATGATGTTGTTATTAAAATAAGATACCGGAATTCAGAATACGTTCCTGTCAACCCGGTAGTCACGCTGTTTGACGGCAATATCAATGACAGTGTGGTACTTGAGAAGCACGTCATTACAGACCCCTACTCGTACATAATCTTTAACGCGATACTCTACAAGGATTATTCTGCCATGCTTGAGTTCACATATGATGGAAAGGAATATATTACAGTTGCGTCAGCGTGTCCCAAGGTCAGGTATGATGAGACGACCTGTGAGGAGCCATGCTGGTATGTTTATGACAATGTCCTTGACCTGAGGCTCAGGTATGAATAAAGGAGCGGCACGGATCAGATCCGAAGTGTAAGAAGGATCTGCCGGAGCTCGTTGGGAGTCACATCCTCCTGAATCTTTCCCGCATCCGCGACTGATATTCTGCCTCTCTCTTCTGAAACAATCACAACAACTGCGTCAGTCTGTTCGGTGAGGCCAATTCCTGCCCGGTGGCGCATCCCGAACCTCGCCGGAAGGCCTGACTGATCAGTCGACGGAAGAGGACAGCGTGCAGCAAATATCTTTCCGTTCTGTATCAGAACAGCACCGTCGTGCAGCGGCGAACCCTTGTAAAAAATCGTTTTCAGCAACTCGTCAGTCACCAGGGCATTCATCAGCTCCCCGCCGTCAGAATAGATATCCAGCAGGCTGGTGCGGCCAATTGCAATCAATGCACCGGTGCGTGACTGTGCCATTGATTCTACCGCATGCACTATCTCCTCAACAATCTGATTGGCGGTCTGGTCAATACCACCTGACGGAAAATACCTGTCAAATGAAAACCTGTTGCGGCTCATATACCTGTTGCCAATGGCAAGAAGAAACCGGCGTAACTCCTGTTGAAACACAATTATGAGCGCAATGACACCCACCCCTATGACCTGACCTATGATGGCGCTTATCAGCTCCATGTTAAGGGCTTTTACAACAAGCCAGAAGAGATAGACGAAAAAGATGCCGAGGAAGATGCTGAATGCCGCCGTGCCCCTGATAAGACGGTATAACTGGTAGAAAATGATTGCTACCATGAATATGTCTATGATATCGAGGACAGTAAATTCAAGCATATCTCTGCGTGCAGTGAATGGCAAATTTAAGCATAATGATCCAAAAGGCTGCCGGCCGGGTAAATCTTTTCATAAAGAGTTACCACCTCCTTTGCCTCACGGACGTCATGAACCCTTAAGATTGATGCGCCTTTAATCAGGGCCACCATGTTGAGCGCCGAAGTACCGTTCAGAGCCCCGTCAGGAGTGGTGCCCAGCGTCCTCCATACAATGGACTTGCGCGAGAGTCCTGCCATAAGAGGCATTCCCGCAATGCGAAACTCAGAAAACCTCCTCAGCATCTCGAAGTTGTGATCTGCATTCTTACCGAATCCGAAGCCCGGATCGAGGACGATGTCCTTCACTCCAGCCGCCCTGAGCAGCGCCAGCCGCTTCCCGAACCACTGAAGTATATCAGCCACAACATCGTCATAAACCGGATTGACCTGCATCGTGCGAGGGGTGCCCTTCATATGCATCATAATATAGGGCACATTGAGCCGGGCTACCAGCGGAAACATGCCGGCATCCATCTCCCCCCCCGAGATATCATTGATGATTGATGCACCGGCATCGGCTACCGCAGTCTCCGCAACCGAAGCACGGTATGTATCAACCGAGATGACAGCCTCCGGATACCGGTCCAGGATCAGACGTACCGCCCGGCATACCCTCTCCTTCTCAACCGGCTCAGACACTTCCTCAGAACCGGGTCGGGTTGAACAGCCTCCTATATCCAGAATATCCGCACCCTCATCAAGCATCCGCCCGGCAACAGCGATGATATCTTCCATGCCGGTATGACGGCTGCCGGCATAAAAAGAGTCGTCAGTAATGTTGATTATACCCATTATCCGGGGCTTAGACAGATCCATAAGCCTCCCCTTGATACTGATGTCCATTCCTTTCAGTTTTCAATGACAAAGATAGTTATTGGTGCGGTCATGCCACCCTGAAGTGCTTTCCGTTGCACTCAAATTAAGTATATTTGCTTCCTGTAAAATAAAAAATGCAATATGGACGGCATCAACTGGGCGGAGGAACTGGGAGTGGCCATAACAGTTTCTGACAGTTCGGGAAAGATTGTTTACATGAACGGCAAATCGGCATCCACCTTCGCAAACGAGGGAGGGAAATCACTCCTGGAATCAAGCCTCAGGGAGTGTCACAAACCGGAATCATGGCAAAAAATATTACAAATACTGGATACAGGCCGGGCCAACTGCTATACGATCGAAAAAAACGGGATAAAAAAAATGATCTTCCAGACCCCCTGGTATGAAAACGGTGTTACAGCAGGCCTCGTTGAACTGTCAATGGAGATCCCGTTCGTCATGGAACATTTTATCCGAAGCTGAGACTCATCACAGTATCATGAAACTAATTGTAATAGAAGGACTTGACGGCGCAGGCAAATCAACACAGATCTCCCTGCTGAAACAGTGGTTTGCCGATCGGAACCTGCAGTGCAGGTATATACACTTTCCTCGAACCGAAGCTCCATATTTCGGAGAGCTGATAGCCCGTTTCCTGAGAGGCGAATTCGGAGACCTTGATACCGTGGATCCGTACCTCGTGGCAATGCTCTATGCGGGCGACAGAAAAGATGCCGCCACAATCATAGAAACATGGCTTGAAGAGAAATACTTCGTCATACTCGATCGTTATACTTATTCCAATATCGCCTATCAGTGCGCAAAGGTGAGAACCGGGGAGGAGGCGTTGAGACTCCGGGAATGGATACTGAAACTTGAATTCGAACACTTCGGGATCCCTAAACCTGATATCAACATCTTCCTCGATGTCCCGTTCAGGTTCACCGAGGAGAAACTGAACAGCAGGCGGCACGGAGACGACAGAAATTACCTTATGGGCACCAGTGACATACACGAACAGAGCCTCGAATTCCAGAAGCGGGTCAGGGATATATATCTCTCAGTGGCCGTAACTGACGAAAAACTGCAGGTTATTAACTGCCGTGATGAGGATGGCATGATGCCCCCGCCGGAAGAAATATTCCGGATGATCCTTGAAAAACTTAAATCAGGAAGCATACTCAGATGAAACAACTGACCCGTACAGCCAGGACACTTACAGGACTACTCTTTATTTTTTCCGGCTTCGTCAAGGGAATTGATCCTATGGGCACAGCATTCAAGCTGGGCGACTATTTCACGGCATTCAACATGAGTTTCCTCGATGGACTGGCTCTGCCTCTATCACTCCTGCTCTGCATGGTTGAGTTCGTCACCGGGATGATGCTTCTCACCGGCGCTCTTGTGAAACCGGCATCATGGATGGCCGCTCTGTTCATGGCACTCTTCACACCGCTGACTCTGATCCTAGCATTATTTAACCCCGTCTCCGACTGCGGATGCTTCGGCGATGCAATCATACTTACAAACTGGCAGACTTTCTTTAAGAATGTGTTTATAACCCTTCTGGTAGTTTTCGTCTTTATCCGCAGAAATGACGAAACCGGCGTTATGCCTGTCAAGGCAGGCCTGAACTTCACCATTGCCTACGTATTCTTTTTCCTCATCTTCATGAGGCTGAACCTGGCATATCTGCCAGCACTCGATTTCAGACCGTACAAGGTCGGGACAAATATTGCCGAAGCAATGTCAATTCCTGAGGGTGCCGAACCGGATAAATATGACATCAGGTTCATCTATGAAAAGGACGGCGTTCAGCAGGAATTCACCCTGAACGACTATCCCGCCAATGATACAACCTGGAAATTCATTGACCAGAAATCTGTGTTGATCTCCAGGGGATATATGCCGCCAATCCACGACTTCACCCTGATTAACAGTGAAGGGGTGGACATGACGGAACATATCATCCGGTATGAAGGCGATGTGGTTCTTATGGTGGCCCGCAGGCTTGAAAAATCCAACCGCGATGGTCTTATGAAGGGATTCAAAGCAGGTATGGAACTGCAGAAACAGGGAAAGGAGTTCTATATAGTGACGGCTACAGTGCCTGCAGAGGCAGAGCCTTTGGTGAAAGGTTTCAACACCCTGTACGCTGATGAAATCACGCTGAAAACGGTGATCAGGTCCGATCCCGGATTCCTCCTGCTGCATAACGGAACCATCGCGGCCAAATGGTCCTACCATAGCCTTCCTGATCCGGAGGAGTTCAGGGGTGACCTTAACACACTGGCAATCAAATCCATGAAGGAATTTACCGGAAGACTTATTGTGTTTATCACCATCCTTAGCATAATTATTGCGGTGATTCTGGCACTTCCGCATACGAAATACTCCTCCGAAGCAAACAAAAAACAATAACCTTAACAATAAACATTACAATGAGAAAGAAGATAGTTGCAGGGAACTGGAAAATGAACATGGACCTGAATGAGGGAGTTGCCCTGGCCACTGAAATAAACAGGCATTTTAATGACAATAAGCTGAAAGACAAGGAGGTGATACTCTGCACACCCTTTATTCATCTCGGTATGGTATGTGGTTTGACTGATGCCCCTGGAGTCTCTGTTGGTGCCCAGAACTGTAATGACCACAGATCAGGCGCCTATACCGGTGAGATATCGGCTGCAATGATAAAAAGCACCGGAGCCGGCAACGTGATCATAGGACACTCAGAGCGTCGTACCCTGTACGGTGAAACTGACGAACTGCTGGCCGCCAAGACCGGTGAAGCCCTCAGAAACGGACTGAGAGTGATATTCTGCTGCGGCGAGGTGCTTGCCGAAAGAGAATCCGGCAACCACTTTGAAGTAGTTAAACGCCAGCTGGAAAGAGGTTTGTTCATACTGTCGGAACAGGATTTCAGAAACTGCATTATAGCCTATGAACCCGTGTGGGCAATAGGCACCGGAGTGACAGCCTCACCGGCACAGGCTCAGGAGATGCACAGGTTTATCCGTGACCTGGTGGCAGGCAGATACGGCAGGCAGGCCGCAGAAGATACCACAATACTCTACGGGGGCAGTTGCAAGGCTTCAAACGCTGCTGAACTCTTCGCAAACCCGGATGTCGACGGAGGACTTATCGGAGGGGCCTCACTTGTGAAGGAGGAGTTCTGCAGTATCGTCAGCGCGCTCTGAAACAGGCCATGAAAAAGATCATCCTCACGCTTTTTGCTGCGGCAGCAATGGTTGCCGGTCTCCGTGGACAGACCCAGGCTCAGTTCTCAGGAGACACTGCAAAATTTACTGCCGAACTGACCACCTTCATTGGAACTCTGGTCAGCAAACCGGAAAAGGAGGAGATTGATCTTTTTATCTCACTTTATGACAGCACTGTCTTTTCCATGCAGGTAAAAGACAAAATAATAAATATCTCCAGCCAGCTCAGGGGGAGACGTATCAGACCGTCTCCCGGCTTCGTCTATTTTGCCAGAACACTGACCGACTTCATTGAAACAAAGCAGGACCAGGAGGAGATTGATGCCTGGCTCTCAGGGCTCAGCGAGATGGCATTTGATCCCCGCTTCTCAAACGCATCGATAGAAAAGTTCATTGAGGTTACCGGTCTGCTGCTTGTTGACAACACCATCTACAAGGCCGGAACAGTGCGCTGGAAGACCAGGAACGGAAAGGTACAGTTCGTCCGTGATACAGTATTGAAAATCGATATTGAAGCGGTTACCCTTACAGCCTTCCTGGGAAAGGACAGCACCTCAGTCATGAATTTTACCGGCACCTATTTCCCTGACCTCTTCCTTCTTCATTGCGATGAGGGCACAGTGACCTGGGAAAAGGCAGGGTATGATCCGTCAACCGTTTACGCCAAAGTCGCGGGATTCACAATAGACGTAACTAAAAGTGAATTCACCTGTGATTCAGCCCTTCTCACACACCCTACCTACTTTCAGCAGCCTGTAAAGGGAAAGCTGACTGACAGGGCAGTGGAGATACCCTCGCCGGAAAAGGCAACCATGCCTCGTTTTGAAACTTACGAGAACCGGTTTTTTATTGATGAAATTTATAAAGGTGTTGACTACGAGGGAGGGCTGGCACTTGAGGGTGCCATCGTAAGAGGTACCGGGTCCGACTGGTTTCCGGCAAGCGTTAAACTCTACCGGGATGATACACTGGCAATTAAGATAGTATCAAGAAACTTCATACTATCGCAGAAAGCCATCACCAGCACGGAATCCTCCCCCACCTTATATCTCGGCGCAGATTCTGTTTATCACTCCAACCTGGGATTCTCATACAACACGGAAACACGGGAGGTTGGCATGTTCCGTACCTCCAGCCCGCTGTCGCGCAGTCCCTATTTCGACTCTTACCACAATATGGACCTCTACTTCGAGCACCTGTCGTGGGACATGAATAAGCCTACAATCACCATGTCAAGAACCAGGGGGTCATCCATCGGCGCAGCCAGGTTCGAATCAGTCTCTTTCTATAACGAGGCTAACTTCTTTAAACTGATGAGGATGGACGAGATACACCCCCTGTATCGCATCAGGGATTATGCCAAAGTGTACGGATTTGACGTCTTCCCGGTGGAAGGCTTTGCAAAGTGGGCCCGTATGCCAATTGAACAGGCCACAGCCCTCTGCATCGAACTTGCAAATAACGGTTTTCTCTTCTACGACCGGAACTTCAACGAAGTAGCAATCAAGCCACGTGTTGACGACTATATCGCTTCGTTCGCAAAGAAGAAGGACTATGATGCAATAACAATATACAGTGAAGCAAGGGATAATGAAGAGAATGCCGTGCTTAACCTCAGGGATTATTCCCTCGACCTGTGGGGAGTCAGGGGAGTCTCACTGAGCGACTCGCAGAGTGTTGCCATCAGACCATATGGCGGCCGCATTTCACTTGGTAAAAACAGGTCAATGCGGTTTGACGGAATAGTTCATGCCGGTTTATTCACCATCTACGGGAAAGGATTTTCATTCAGTTACGATACATTTAATATCAGGCTTGAAAAAATCGATTCGATCAAGATTGCAGTCGAAACCGGTGAGAAAGATGCTTACGGAAGACCCGTGATCAGGAGAATTGACAATATGCTTGAGATGGGTTCCGCCAAACTGCAGATTGATGACCCGGGGAACAAATCAGGTCTGAAAAGCCTGAAACAGTACCCGATAATTAATTCCACCACTGACACCTACATCTTCTATGATGAAATAACTGACCTTGACGGAATGTACGAAAAAGAGAAGTTTTATTTCCGTCTCGATCCGTTCACCTATACAAATATTGACCACTATACCAATGAGGACCTGGCACTGGCGGGTGAGTTTGTCGGAGGCGGAATCACTGAGCCGATGCGTCAGACACTCACCGTTCAGCCGGACACCTCACTCGGGTTTAGCATGACTATTCCCCCTGAAGGTATCCCTATATACGATGGAAGAGGACGGCTCTACAATCACTTAAGCATGAGCAATTCAGGGCTTATAGGCAGCGGGAAGGTTGAACACATGACAGCTACGGCGGTGGCTGACACATTCCGCTTCTTTCCTGAATACATGTATTCAAGGGCGAAAACCTTTGACATGAAACCGGATCCTAAGGGCCGGTTACCGGTTCTTAAATCACAGGATGTAGATATACAGTGGCTCACTGACAGGGATGAATGGTATGCCGTGAACAGCGAGGGTAAGGCCTTCAGCATGTTCGACAACGGCACCACCATGAATGGAACAGTCATCCTGACTCCTGAACGGATGAAGGGTCTGGGAGAGGTAAATACCGCTGACGCCCGGATCACATCCCAAACACTCTCGTTCGGTGCGATGACCTTTGATGCTGACACCTCCGACTACTATCTCAAGGCGCTAAAGGGAAGCGGATACGGGTTCGTTGCAAGCAATGCCCGGACACATGTTGATTTTGCCCGCCAGAAGGCTGCGTTTACCCTTAACACTGACTCATCATTCGTGGTCCTTCCGGAAGTGGAGTATATTTCGAAGATGACAAACTTCGAATATGACATGACCCGGAAAGTCATGGAGATGACCCAGAAAGGCAGGGAATCGGTGCCGCTCATGCCTCCGGAAGAGCTGCTCAGGGTACCTCCGGGCATGGAAGAGAAGCCCACATTCCTGTCTACAAATAATATGAAGGATACTGTCAAGTTCCAGGCAGGCTCCGCTTCATATTACCTGCAGGATGAATACATCATGGTTAAGGATGTAAATTATGTTCCTGTAGCTGATGCACTTATCCAGCCCGGCGGGGGAATCCTCTACATTGACCGCAGTGCCCGGATCAGGCAGACCGACAGTGCCATAGTTGCCGTCAACAACAGGCATCTCATCCATTCGGCGAAGCTGAACATTGAAAGCAGTGCAAACTATTATGGCTCCGGAAAATATAATTATATAAGCGAAGACGGCAACAGCCAGGTTATCGAATTCACGGAAATCAAGGTTGATACAAATGCGACCAAAGCATACGGATACATATCAGAGACGGACAAATTCACCCTCAGTCCGGCCTTTACATACAGAGGAGACGTCTCATTGAGGTCTGCAGAGGATCATCTCAGGTTCACCGGTGCGGCAGGTATTGTGACTGACTGCCCGAATATTAACAGTACCCCCGTCAAATTCACAGCGCTGATTGACCCGAACAACGTGCTTATTCCTGTTAGCGACAAACCACGCGACATAAATGACAACATGCTCTTCTCCGGCACATTCGTGACCCTTGATTCAGCAGGCGTATACGGTACATTCCTGTCAGAAAGGAAATCATGGAGTGATAATCCGATACTGACTGCACAGGGATACCTTTTCCATGACAAAGGCTCAGGAAAATACCGCATAGCCTCACTGGAGAAGCTTTCAGATCTCCGGATGAATGGCAATATGGTCACCTTTGACAGGAATATGTGCCTGCTTGTCAGCGAAGGGAAGACTGATTTCGGAGTGAACTATGGCCTCCTGAGGATGAACAGCGCCGGCAACGTGGTGCATAATACCGACTCCGCGAAGCTGGAAGTGCGCGGAATATTTGGGTTTACTTTCCACTTCAATCCGCTCGCTCTGAAAGCTATGGCAGACGACATCAGGAGCAATCCGACACTCAGGACCGTCAACCTCTCTTCCGAGTTCAACCTTAAGGCTATGCGTGACCTGCTTGGCGAAGAAGCGGCCAAATCCCTAACAGAGGAACTCCATCTCTTCGGCGTGGCACGTTCACTACCGAAAGAATACTCTGCACAGCTGCTGCTCAACGATGTCAAACTTAGATGGAATCCGAATACCATGTCGTTCATCTCTGACGGACAGATAGGTATCGGCTTCATTGGCGACCAGCCCATGAATGTCTATGTTGACGGTTGGGTGGAACTGCAGAGAAAGAGATCAGGTGACCTGCTTGACATCTACCTGAAAGCGAAAAACAACTCATGGTACTGGTTCTCCTACTTCAGGGGGATACTGATGAGCTACTCCTCAAATCTCACATATAACGACATTCTGACCAATACGAAGGAGAGAGACAGGAAGGATCCCAAATCCAATTCCAGACTTGAGTATGAGTATATGCCGGGCCTGCCTGACAGGCTTCAAAGGTTCTTAAGACGGATGGAGAGCGGCGGAACAGGTATTGAGGAGTATTGATTACATCTCACCGGCAGCCTTACCGCCACGGTTACCGAACTCAATAACCTCCATCCCGCTCAGGTTATCTCCCTCTATGCTGAAGCGCAACAGCGTCATTACTTTGTGAATACCTGTTCGGCCTGCTGCCCCCGGATTTATGCAGAGCATCCCGTTGGACCTGTCGTAAATAACCTTCGTGATATGTGAGTGACCACAGACGAAGATGTCCGGCCTGAGACTCCTGATCAGTTCCAGGGCACGCGGTGCATAATGGCCCGGATAGCCTCCGATGTGAATCAGAAGGACATCCTTTGACCCCGCCCTGAAAAAAAGGTACTCTTTTGTCGCCCTTCGGACCTCATGTCCGTCAATATTGCCCCAGACGGCACGCAGCGGCCTGAATGCCTCCAGTCTTGTTATAACATCAAGGTTACCGGCGTCCCCGGCATGCCAGATCTCATCAACCCCGGCAAAATGCTCATATACTGCCGGATCAATCCAGCCATGCGTGTCTGACATCACCCCTATCCTCATTCTGAGACAATTTCTTTTTTACACCGCTAAAATCAATAAATTTGTGCAAACAGAAGCTTCAATGCAGATATTTTATTCTGACAATATTATAGACGGTGAAGCCCGATTCGGCAGGGACGAGTCAGGACACTGCCTCAGGGTACTGCGAATGAGACGAGGTGACCGCCTCTCTTTTACTGACGGAAAAGGGACTCTTTATGAAGGTCTGATCTCCGGTGACGATCCCAAAGAAATGACTGTGACCGTCACCTCGGCAAAAATTGACCCAGGCCTGAGGCGCTACAGGCTGCACGTGGCCATCTCACCACTTAAAAATGACGACAGACTTGAGTGGTTCATTGAGAAGGCGGTTGAAATCGGAACAGATGTGATAACGCCACTAATCTGTACCCGATCGGAAAAGAAACGGATAAGAAGGGAGAGACTCGAAGGGATAATTCTATCGGCAATGAAGCAGTCAGCCCGCTCCCTCATCCCGTTGCTGGAAGATCCGCAAGAGATGAATTCATTTGTTCTCAGACAGGCCGAAGGAAAAAGAATAATCGCAACCTGCGACTCCTCAATTGAAAGAGTCGCCATAACTGAAACCTTCACCAGGGACGATGATGTTACGATCCTCATCGGGCCTGAGGGCGATTTCACGACGGAAGAGGTGAAGGCAGCCATCAATGCAGGTTATGTGCCTGTCCACCTCGGTACAGGCCGGCTGCGAACAGAAACAGCAGGTATAGCTGCCTGCTGCTCCGTCAGCCTGGCAAATATCTGAAATCAGGAGCTGGTAAAGAAATCAAACACGCTGGTTATCTTCCTTACCGGCACATTATAGAACTCCGTATAGCTGCATTTCTCACAGATCATGGCTGTATACTTCCTGGCCTGTATGTCAAACAGCTGGGTAAAAAGACTGTGTGCGACCCTTATCTCACTGAGCCTGTACTTCCTGCCGCCGCACTTCGGACAGGTGTACTTTATCATCCGCATTTCACTTTTCATCTTTTTTCTGATTTGGTTTTTCCCTGTTGTCACGAAGCCTGCCGGACTTGCGCAGTGCCTGGTCAAGGATCCATTCAATCTGACCGTTGGTGCTGCGAAACTCGTCAGAGGCCCATTTCTCAATGGCACTCAGCTTGTCCGGATCTATCCGTATGATGAACGACTTCTTCTGCATGACTAGTGCTGCAGGGTTCCGGTGTTGATGATCGGGTTGGGATCCTTGTCACCGGACAGCACCACCATAAGGTTACTCACCATCGCTGCCTTCTTCTCCTCGTCAAGGTCAATGATGCCCTTCACTGAGAGCTGCTCAAGAGCCATCTCAACCATTGAGACTGCACCTTCAACAATCTTGAAGCGCGCTGCAACAACAGCCGTAGCCTGCTGACGGCGAAGCATGGCACCGGCAATCTCCTCCGAATAGGCAATGTAATTGATCCTTGCCTCAATGACATTGATACCCGCAATCATGAGCCTCTCCCGTATCTCCCTCTCAAGCTCGTCATTGACCTCCTCACCACCGCTGCGAAGCGTCATCTCATGCTCGTGACCTTCCCATTTGTCATAGGGATAGAGCCCTGCAAGTTTGCGAAGCGCGGCATCACTCTGCACAAGCACGAAATGTTCGTAATTGTCTACATCAAATGATGCCTTGAAAATTTTTTCTTCTTCTATGGTTTATGATATTATTTTGATATCATAAAGATATTACTTCAACTAATACAAGCCAAGAAAAACAGAAAAAAAAATTACATTTGATCCATGCATGAACGGCATACCGACAGGGAACTTTATTTCAGGGAGCAGGCACACACCACCTCAAAGTATGTGATTCCCTTCATCTCAGGTGTCAGGCAGGTCACTCCCTCCCTTTCAGTTCTTGAGATCGGATGCGGCGAGGGCGGAAACCTCCTCCCCTTTCTTGAAGCCGGGTGTACCAGGGTTACGGGCATAGATATTTCTGAACACAAAATTGAGAATGCACGCAGCTTTTATTCAGCCATCCCGGGCGGCGACAGGGTAGAGTTCATTGCTGCAGACATCTATGACTGCGCAGATGCCGGGAAATATGACCTTATAATGATGCGTGACGTGCTTGAGCACATTCATGACCAGGCGAGGTTCACAGGCTTTGTAAAAAAACTTCTTGCCCCCGGAGGCGTTCTCTTCATTGCCTTCCCTCCGTGGAATAATCCCTTTGGCGGTCACCAGCAGGTGTGTGACAGCCGTCTGTTGTCAAAGATGCCCTGGATACATCTGCTGCCACGCGGACTTTACAGGCGGCTTCTCAGGGCTGCAGGCGAGAACGATGCGAAGATCGACGGCCTCCTGGAGATAAAGGAGACCGGCATCAACCTGGGCAGGTTTGAGACAATAATAAAAAGAGAGGGATTCTCCGTACTGAAGAAATCCCTCTGGCTCATCAATCCGAACTTTGAAGTTAAGTTCGGACTTCGTCCCCGCAGGCTGCCATCACTGGCCGGCAGGATTCCCTTCCTGCGCAACTTTGTGGCAACGACGGGTTACTATATTATTTCAGTGCCTCATCAAGAGCCCTGAGCAGCGGCTGAGGAGAAATTTTCGTTCCCACCGCCTCGGTGGTGAAGGTATGTGCCGCATCCCTCAGTGCGAAGGGAAGTGACATGTCATTGTAGCAGGAATAGACGCCGTGGCCAAGCTCGTGAAGAATTGTGTTCATCCAGTAAGAGTCAGGCCTGATGTTGTCCAGGGTACGGACATCGCCGGAACGGTCAATATCTGTAGAAAAGGCGTGCTGGTTCTTGCCTGGTTTTTCATAGAGGTCACTCTTTGCCAGGATGGCGTCAACCGGCAGCCCTATCGAGGCATAATATTCAGATGCAATCTTCACCGGGTCCTTGTCAGCATAATAACTGTCGAAATCGACAGGATAGATCTCGGGAGCCTCCTGAAAGTACCTGTTCTGGTAATGCCACGGCATCAGCCCTGCGGCAGGCACACCGTATCGCTTTGCGTAATAACTGTCAATCTCGTCCTTGAGGTTTGCAAAAGCACCCCGCGTAAGGCTGTCCAGTTCATCGAAAAGAGCTGTAACCTCATCGGGATTCTGACCGGAGAGTTCAAGGCTCATGCGGTGGTAATTGCTGAAACCGAGTTCCTGTGCTATCCTGTTCCTGTGCTTTACAAGTCTTAATACGTCATCAGCAACCAACGGGCCGATCAGCTTGTGACCCTCCCACGCAGCCTGGAGTTCGTCTGAGCGGGTTGAGTTGCGAAGGATATCTTCCACCTCATTGTCACTCAGTTTTTTCCCATTGACATCAGCCCTGAAGGAGTTGAATTTCTTTGTTATCTCCGTCTCCATCCTTATCTGTTCAGAAATAAGGGCGGTATCAACCTGTCCGGCGAGGAAGTAATTATAAATTATATCAAGCTGCCTGGCAAGCAGGGGTTCCTTCACCAGTCCCGATTCCCGGATCTCCTTCAGTTCGGCAAATGCCTGCCTGTCTGTAAAAAATGCAGAATATGCAAGTGAAGCTTTCTCGTTCCTTGCCCAGGCCTCGTCAGTGCCTGTGACATTTGCCTCCCACGATGAGAGGGCTGACTCCTTGTAGAGTGGAATTATCTCTTCTTCGTAGGACGAGATGAAACCGCGCATCCTGTTCTCCATTTTCTCCTGTTTTGATGTGCATGACCAGAGCATGGCTGCCAGTGCAAATGCACAGATGATTGTTCTTTTCATGACTGTATGGTTTGGTTGAGCTAAGGTAAAAAAATCGGTCAAAAATGATTATGACTACCAGCATATAATGGAAGAACCGGACAGGCACTGCCTGCCGGTTCCCCGACCAATGTATTAAGTATTTGAGGAAAGTCTCTCAGTGCATCCTGTCCTTCCTGATCTTTTCGAACAGGCTCTCAATCACCTTGTCAGACGGTACATCATCCATGTCAGGAAGCAGTATGCTGAGGGCAGTGTCAATGCCGAAAGCGTCTGCTATGAGGTCTGACGGGGTGTTGGTGACTTCAAAGTATGATAGTAAGAGGGTAGAATTCTTATCCATAGGCGTTTCTGTTCTCATATCAGAAAAACGCCCTCTTACTCAAAAAATTGTATCAGCTTATTGAGAGTGTGATATTTTTTTCAGTCATGATCTTACGCATGTTGATGAGTGCGTATCTCATGCGGCCCAGGGCAGTATTGATGCTCACCCCTGTCATATCTGCAATCTCCTTGAAGCTCATGCCCGCATAGTGGCGCATGATAACCACCTCACGCTGATCCTCCGGCAGTCCGTTAATAAGCCGCCGTACATCGCGCATCACCTGGCGGCGTACAATCACATCCTCAACATTATCGTCCGTCAGCCTCTTTGAATTGAACAGGTCAGTCTCATAATCATCATTGAGAACAATACCCATCTGCTTCTCGTGCCTGAAGTGGTCAATTATAAGATTGTGAGCTATCCTCATCACCCAGGAGATGAATTTTCCGTCGTCCTGGTAGCGGCCTGCGCGTATCGACTGAACCACTTTCAGAAATGTGTCCTGAAAAATATCATCGGCGATATCGCGGTTCCGGATGTAAAGGCTGATATAGGAGTAGACCTTGCTTTTGTGACGCAGGATGAGAATCTCTATGCTTTTCTCATTACCTTTCATGAAGCTTGTTATAAGCTCATAATCGGTCAGTTTGCTCTTCATAACTCTATTAAATTTGGTTTCGGGTAGAGTTATACGATAGGCGGTCCTCCTTTGTTACATTGTTGTTTTTACTGTTGACTTATACGGGGAGTATTCCCGGTTTGTTTCATTTCTGATGCAGACAAAGAAAACAAAAAATAGTAATTTCAAAATGATTAATTTTGCCAACTTATCAACGAAGGCCGGATGAATGGTAATATTGAGATAAAGGGTGCACGTGTACATAACCTCAAGGATATCACCCTCGATATACCCCGCAACAAGCTGATAGTCATCACCGGTGTATCCGGCTCAGGGAAGTCGTCGCTGGCTTTCGATACAATCTATGCAGAAGGACAGCGACGTTATGTTGAGAGCCTCTCATCATATGCACGGCAGTTTCTTGGCAGGATGAACAAACCCGAAGTGGATTTTATCAACGGTATCCCTCCTGCCATCGCCATCGAACAGAAGGTCAACACCCGCAATCCCAGGTCTACCGTTGGCACATCCACGGAGATACATGATTATCTTAGACTGCTCTGGGCCAGGGTGGGACGCACCGTTTCTCCCGTCTCGGGTCGTGAGGTTCGCAAGCACACGGTTGATGATGTGGTAAACTACCTGGCCACACTAACTGCCGGCACCCGGGTGGTCCTGACAGCCCCTCTGGCAGTGCCGGAAAATGTTGGACCGGCAGACTTCATCAAATTCCTGCTGCAGCAGGGCTATAACCGAATAAGTACTGAAAAAGGCCTTATACGCCTCGACGAGCAGGGAGCGGCAGAACTGGTTGGTGCCATGATCAGCGTTGACCTGATTATAGACCGCTTCGCCGCAGGCAGCAGTGATGAAGACCTGAGCCGTGCAGCCGACTCGGTGCAGACTGCCTTCATGACGGGCCGTGGACATATTACGCTTACCGTGACCGACGAGGAGACAACGCAGACTGTGAAGTTCTCGGATAAGTTTGAGGAAGACGGCATCTCCTTCGAGGAGCCGACAGAGCACCTCTTCAGCTTTAACTCACCCCTTGGCGCCTGCCCGGTATGCGAAGGATACGGCAAGGTGCTGGGCATCGATGAAAACCTGGTGATACCGGATGAAAATCTTTCGGTGTATGAGGATGCAATTGCCTGCTGGCGGGGTGAGACGATGAAGCAATGGAAGGAACGGCTTATATACAGCGCCGACAAGTTTGGCTTCCCGATTCATAAACCCTGGTATAAGCTGACACCGGAGCAAAAGGCTGTTGTGTGGAACGGCAACAAATATTTCTTCGGCCTGAACCGCTTCTTCGAACACCTCGAGGAAAAAAAGTACAAAATACAGTACAGGGTCATGCTCAGCCGGTACAGGGGAAAACGCACCTGCCCGGAATGCAATGGTGAGCGGCTGCGGAAAGAGGCTACCTATGTAAAAGTGGGCGGCAGAGCCATAACAGAGATAACATCCATGCCCGTCATCGAAGCTTACAGGTTCTTTGAGACTATTGTGCTGAACGGCGAGGAGAAGGAGATTGCCGGACGTCTGCTGAAGGAGATACAGCAAAGACTTGGCTTCCTGGTCAACGTGGGCCTCTCCTACCTCACTCTCGACAGGCTTTCCAATACTCTCTCCGGCGGAGAGGCTCAGCGCATTAACCTTGCCACCTCACTGGGCAGCAGCCTTGTCGGCTCTCTGTATATACTGGATGAACCGTCCATAGGGCTTCACCCCCGTGATACCAACCTGCTTGTCAACGTTCTGAAGGAACTGCGGGACCTGGGCAACACCGTTATTGTTGTCGAACATGAGGAAGAGGTGATCCGGAATGCTGATATGATTATTGATATGGGGCCCGCGGCAGGAGCTCACGGCGGTGAGATTATCTACCAGGGAGGAGTCGATTTCTCGAAGAAAAACAAATCGCTGACCGCTGCCTATATGACGGGTGCAATGCGGATAGAAGAACCGGCTATGCGACGTAAGTGGCACAGTTACATCGTGATACGCGGAGCCCGTGCCAATAACCTGAAGGATATCGATGTAAAATTTCCGCTCCATACTATTACTACAGTCACCGGGGTAAGCGGCTCCGGCAAAAGCACGCTTGTTCATGAGATCCTCTTTAACGCAATCGCCGCCAGGCTTGGAAACGGCGAGTCGAAACCGGGTCGGCACTCAGCACTTGAGGGAGACATCAGCAGCATCACAGCGATTGAGCTCATTGATCAAAACCCGATTGGCAAATCAACCCGCTCAAATCCCGTCACCTACCTTAAGGCCTTCGATGACATCCGGAAGCTTTTTGCCGAGCAGCAGGCTGCAGTGCAGTCTGGATTCAAGCCGGCTCACTTCTCCTTCAATGTCGAAGGTGGCCGGTGCGAGGAGTGCCAGGGCGAAGGAATCATCAGGGTGGAGATGCAGTTCATGGCTGACGTGGAGCTGACCTGCGAGGCCTGCAAGGGGATGAGATACAAGAGGGATATCCTCGACGTAAAGTACAACGGGAAGAATATCTACGAAGTACTTGAAATGACTATAGATGAGGCAATTGAGTTCTTCGGCCGAAGCAAGGACAAGACCTGCGGCAGGATTGCCGCAAAACTGAGGCCGCTGGCGGATGTAGGACTCGGGTATGTCCGGCTGGGACAGTCATCATCAACCCTCTCAGGAGGCGAGAGCCAGCGGGTCAAGCTGGCCTACTACCTCAGCCAGGAAAAGAGTGAGGCAAAAATGCTCTTCATCTTTGACGAACCAACCACCGGTCTTCATTTTCACGATATCAGCAAGCTGATGAAATCACTTAACGCCCTGGTTGACCATGGCCACTCTGTTCTTCTCATTGAGCACAACGTGGAGGTGATCAAGTGCTCCGACTGGGTCATAGACCTCGGACCGGAAGGGGGAGAAAAAGGAGGTTTTATTGTCTTTGAGGGGACCCCGGAGCAACTTGCCGGATGCGAAAATTCCTATACCGGCAGGTTCCTTAGAAGGAAGATCAACGGTTCATCAAGCCTGCGTGACCAGGAACGCTCTGAATGATCGTCCCCTTCATACCTTATGGTCTTCCAGTCTGTACCTGATCTGTATCCCTTTGACTCCATGACAGCATCAACTTTTTTCTGGTACGGCTCAAACCATTTGTCGAGTGTCTCAGTGCCGTAGTCAAAATATATTTTATGGTTGCCTGGATCAGGCAGGTTCTCTGAAAGGTATCTCCTGAATGCGCGTGCGAGGCGATTGTCCTTTCTGGTGAACAGGTTGACTCGCTTCATGGGTGTATGCAAAGAGACAGTTTCATCTGCTCCCCACTCCTGCCTGCTTCATGGCTCACGGAATTTGATGCGGATTTTCAGAACCTTGTAACCGATTGGACGACATTGATGCTCATAGTTACAGGGCTCTGTTTCGTGGTCAGTGAGATCACTAAAAACCACAGCGAGGTGGACAAGCTCTGGAGCCTGCTCCCGCCGGCGTACAGTTGGGTTACGGTGGCCGCATTTCCGTCGGCCAGGACCATTATCATGGCTCTCCTCGTGACAATGTGGGGATTGCGGTTGAGCTACAACTTTCACGGAAGGGAGGATACAATATCATCCCCTGGCGGGGCGAGGAGGATACAGGTGGAAAATACTCAGGGACAGCTCCGCACTGAAGGGCAGGATGAGGTTCGGACTCTATCTCTTCGGAGTGGCCGCCTCGGGCAACTTGATCAACTTTACCCTGCCGGGACCTGTATTACTTGTGCTTCTGTTCCTCGGCAGTTCAATCATGACGGAGAAAATCAGCAGCAGCAAGTACCCGGAGTACTCAACATACCAGAAGGAGGTGCCAAAATTCATTCCCCGGATCTTCAGGAAAAAATAAACCGAACCCGATCCTGAACGCAGTCCTTGCGCACCTTTCGCGGTTCTACCGCTGCAGGGAGGGCATTTAAGAACAAACTGATCCCTCCTGCCATCAACCCTCAGGCTGCCGGAAATACTTCGTTTTCATTCTCAGCGCCACGTTTACCAGTGCAATCATAACCGGCACCTCTATCAGAGGCCCGATGACAGCTGCAAAAGCTTCACCGGAATTGATGCCAAAAACAGCAATGGCAACTGCTATTGCCAGCTCAAAATTGTTGCTGGCCGCAGTGAACGACAGGGTTGTGGTCTGCTCGTAATTTGCCCCGGCCTTCCTGCTCATGAAGAATGAGACAAAGAACATGATGACAAAATAGATTACCAGCGGAATAGCTATCCTGACTACATCGAGAGGTATCTTAACGATATATTCGCCTTTTAGCGAAAACATTACGAAAATCGTAAAGAGCAATGCAATCAGAGTCAGCGGACTGATCTTCGGAATGAATTTCGTGTGGTACCATTCTTTGTTCTTCACCCTGATCAGGATGAAGCGAGTCAGGAACCCGGCCAGGAAGGGTATTCCGAGATAGATGAAAACGCTCTCCGCGATCTGCCCAATTGTGATCTGCTCAACCGCATCGTTTACCGGCAGGCCGAACCATCCCGGAAGGACGGCGATGAACACATAAGCATATACTGAGAAAAAGAGAACCTGGAAGATTGAGTTAAAGGCGACGAGCCCTGCGGCATACTGTGTATCACCCTTTGCAAGGTCATTCCACACAATCACCATTGCAATACAACGGGCAAGACCGATAAGTATCAGTCCGTACATGTAATCTAAGTTAAACCTCAGAAACAGAATCGCCAGCAGAAACATCAGAACAGGACCGATTACCCAGTTCTGTAACAGTGAAAGCCCGAGAACCCTTGTATTTCTGAATACATCAGGCAATTCCTCGTACTTTACCTTCGCAAGCGGCGGATACATCATTACTATCAGGCCGATTGCAATAGGGATGTTTGTTGTGCCACTGGAGAGACTGTTCCAGAAACCGGCGATCTCAGGACTTATCCATCCTATAACCACCCCGGCAGCCATAGCCAGGATGATCCACAGGGTGAGATACCGGTCAAGTAGTTTGAGACGTTTTCTTGAAGGCATAACCAGGAGTTTCGATTTGCGATTTGCGAATTGCGAATTTCGATTTGGGGATATCTTCAGGGAAAGCCGGCGTGCGGTTTTCCGGCTGCAGTTCAGTCGATTACAAAGGGTTTTGTTGCAGATACCGTAATAGAGTATACCCCGTTACCCTGATGCTGGTCAGCAGCATCTCTTCAGTAAAATCAAGCCCGGTCACATGACCGTTCGCACCGGTCAGAGACCTCGCAACAAAGCAGTCGTTGCCGGCACCGCTGCCAAGATCAAGAATACGGTCACCCGGCCGGATACCGGCATAATCAACAGGGACTCCGCACCCGAGACTCATGTCAGCTTCAGGAACATAGCCATCCAGGTGAGTGTAGCTCTCATTGAAAGTTGTAAGTCCTTCGCATGAGCAACATGCAGATGTACCGCAACATGAACCGGAATCAGCCCCTGCGGAAGAGGCTATCTTTCCGTATTTTTCCTGAACAATCAGCTTCAGATCAGAAGGTTTCATATTAGTTTTTTATGTTTTCATTATAAAACTTAAGAAATGTCTTGTGAATCTGGCCCCGGATACGCAGATATTCGCTGTGGACGAACTCAGGTGTCCCTGTAGCGTGTGAGGGGTCCTCAAAACCGAAGTGGAGCCGGTGCTTAACCTTGCCGAAAAATGCCGGGCAGGTTTCATTTGCGTGATCGCATACAGTGATCACATAATCCCACTCTTCATCAAGGTATTCATCAACAAGGTGCGGGGTGTGGTGACTGATGTCAATTCCAAGGTCAGACATTACCTCAACGGCTTTGGCGTTTATTCGGGCAGCTGGTTCAGTGCCGCCGGATCTGACATGCAACTTATCATCAAACGACTGCAGAAAGCCGTGAGCCATCTGACTGCGGCAACTGTTGCCAGTACATAGAATCAGTATTTTCATGTTTTATTTCTTGGTCTTAATTGGCATACACATGATCCGCTCAATTGTTCAGTGTCATCAATTTTAATGGGCAGACCGTCCTGTTCCCACTCCACTATCCCTCCTGCAAGATTCGAAATATTCTCAAATCCCTTGCCCAGCATGAACTCCATCGCCTCGTGACTTCTCAGCCCGACAGAGTCGGCAATTATCAGAGCCATATCAAAGGGGAGGTCGGCATACTCCTGTGCCAGTCTGTTCTTTGGCAAGTGAATGAGCCGCGGGACATCAAAGTTCTTATAGCCGGTAAGCCGGTCCTCGCTTACATCCACGATGACAGCATTGCCGTGCATCGCCTCGGCATAAGCTTCACGGGCAGAAAGGTTAATGAACCCGGCGCTTAAAAAGCCTTTATTTTTGAAAAAATCAGACATCCCCTGCCACAGAACAAAAGATACAAGCCATGGATAAAACATTCCAGAGAACAAATATAATCATTTCGTAAATTTACGAAATGCATTACAACAATTTCATAAGATTGTAACAAAAACATTGAGCAGGGATTAAAATCAGGTGAAACTAGCTTTTTACCTCCAGCCTGTAGCCAAGTGTCGGAATTGTAATTATCTGTACTGATGTATCCGCTTTAAGGTAACTTCTGAGCTTGGAGATGAAAACGTCGAGGCTTCTTCCTATATAATAATCGGTTTCACCCCATACTTCAATCATTATCTCTTCACGGGTTACAACATTGTTCAATGAACCGGCAAGCTTATCAAGTATCCGGCTCTCCTTGATTGTGATCCTCTGGGAATCAGTTCCGATTGTAAGTAAAAGATTCTGGGGATCAAAAATAAACCTGCCTATTCTTTTGACTGATGCTTCCGCCTCCGAATTTCTTAAGGGATGTTTCAGCCTGTTCATTACAGCCCTGATACGGTAAAGCAGTTCCTCCTCCTCAAACGGTTTTGTAATATAATCATCTGCTCCAAGGCGAAATCCCATGATTTTGTCCTCCTTGAGAGACCGGGCAGACAGAATAATCACCGGGACATCGTTGTCAATCTCTTTGATTTTACCTGTCAGTGTAAATCCGTCCATGCCGGGAAGCATTATGTCAATCAGGCAGAAGTCAGCTCCGCCTCTTGTGAATCCCTGTAAAGCAGACTGGCCGTCGCGATACAGTTTCACATCAAAACCGTTTGACTCAAGGAAGTCTACAAGCAGAAAACCGAGGTTTGTATCGTCCTCCGCAAGTAGTATCCTTGTGTTTGCGATATTATCTGTCATTGTCTGTTACTGCCGGAAGATCTAGGATTACAGACAGTCCTCCCTCCTTCCTGTTCATGATTCTGATGTTACCCTTCATCGCGTTAACAATCCTGCTGACCTGGTACAGTCCGAGTCCAAAGCCGTCAACACTGCGGGTGTTTCCGGAAGGCACGCGGAAATATTTGTCAAAAACCATTGACTGGTATTCCTTCGGGATCCCCAGTCCGTTATCATTAATCTCAATTAGCAGCCTGTGATCCGATGAAGTAATTTTCATTGTGATCTCAGGTTGTTGACCGGAGTACTTGACTGCGTTGTCTACAAGATTGCCAAGGGCTATGTGGAACAGGTCAATGTTTCCGCATACAATAAAGTGACTGCCCGTTTTTTCCACGTTGATTCTCCCGCCCTTCTGCTCTACCTGCACCCTGAAGGTCTCCGCAATATTCTCTGCAACTGCCGGGACATCAATCCTTTCTGCCGTATTGTGTTTTTCAATGTCGGCAAAGTCAGTTTTCAGCAGTTTCTCTACCTTCTCATTCAGCTTGGCCTGTTCTGTTTTTATTACTGACGAGTAAAATGAGAGTTTCTCATCGCATTCCACCTTCTCATTTTTTGAAAGCATACTGTTGGCAAGTGATATATTTGTCAGCGGAGTCTTGAATTCATGGGTTACATTGTTAATAAAATCCACAATGCTCTCTGACAGCATCCTTTCTCTCCTGTAGAAGTTGTATATAATTATAAAGGAGAGTGAGATCAGAAGCAGGAGGATAAGTGAAAAAATAAACATGTCACCAATCTGTGCACGAATGAAGTCACGCTTCTCTGGAAACCTGAGAACTAACTTATATCCAGACCGTTCAAGCATATCTTCCAGGCTTGCACTGAGGTAGGTATTTCCTGCCTGAGGGATCCGTGTTGCCTGCCCGGTATCAATTATATCAAATTCAAAGTCAAGGCCTATGCCGTAGAAACCAAGGTCGTGACTGATAATTGATTTCATGTTTTCCCACTCTTCCCTGGTTTTCATTACCACCATGCACGACTCGTTCCTACCCTGTCTCAGGCAGTTGTTTACCTCGCTGCAAATTGCCTCATTTCCAGATAGGGTCTCTACAATCCTGTTCAATGCCATCTCTACACTGTGGTTGAACTGGGCTTCCTGCATCCGGGCGGCCTTCTGTATCCACGAGAACTGAATCGCAGCAAGGGCTAACAGGGCTCCGAAGGCGAGTGTAAGTATTAATAGCTGTTTACGTGACCTCTTCATGAGTTCAAAAATACACAGATTTCAAATTGCGCATGATGATTTAACATCGGTATAACACGATTTAACAGCTGTATAACCTGATTACAAAACTGTATCCTTAATTTTGACCCAAACAAAAACTCAATCAGTCATGAAGAAAGTCATCTTTGGAATTTTAACTCTTGTCATACTGGCATTCGTTGTGATAACCACAGTCAATGCGCAAGGCGATGAGAAGAAGGAGAAGAAAGCAAAGACAGAAGCAGTAAAAGACTGCTCAAAGTGCCCCTCTGCAGCCACTTGTGAGAAAGTCGCCGGAGAGGCACCGGTACCAGGGTCCCAGGTAAAGCATTCCGGAGCAAACTGTGATCCCGCAAAATGTGCAGCTGGAAAATGTGACCCGGCGATGCACAAGGATGGCAAATGCAGTCCGGAATGCAAGGAGAGTTGCACAAAGTCAGGCACAGATGGAGCCTGTAATCCCGCCACCTGCCATTCAGGCACCGCGAAAAAGTAAATTCCGGGGGGTCCCGCGGTTGAATTAAAAGATTGCTCCATAAATAAGTCCCGAAATTGTTGCCATAACAACGACAAGGCTGACATAAACAGCAGTCTTCCGGGTTCCGATTATACCCCTGATGACCAGCATATTGGGCAATGAGAGAGAAGGTCCTGCCAGGAGAAGTGCCAGCGCAGGACCTTTTCCCATTCCTGAGGCTATAAGTCCCTGAAGGATCGGAACTTCAGTGAGCGTTGCGAAATACATGAATGCTCCCACAAATGATGCAAATAAATTTGAGAATATGGAGTTGCCTCCCACAAGCTTTGCTATCCAATCATTTGGAATAATTCCGGCAATGCTTTGTCCATCATGAGTTGAGCCAAGCAGGAAACCGGCGATCACTACCCCTATTCCCAGCAACGGGATAATCTGTTTTGCAAAACCCCAGGTTGACAGAGTCCATTCCCGGTTTTCCTCGTCTTGCTTGTCCAGAAGTGTAATTATGCTCAATGCGACCAGACCAACTACCATTGGAACAAGTGGTCTGATCTTTGCACTTTCAATAAGGGCATTCGACAGGAACACCGAAATTATGGTTACAACTGCTGCTGCCAGAACCCACTGCCATTTTATCTTCAGAATCCTTACAAGCGACCAGGCAAGGACGAGGCTGAAAAATCCCGTTATGTACCACTTGTATGAAAAGATATAGTACCATGCACTTGAGGTATCATTGGCGGCCGGGCTGCCCCAGTTGGCAAAGACCAGTATGAGCACAAGCGTAAAGAAGTGAGTCATGGTCTTCCACATTGGTCTCTTTTCCGGCGCTGCAACAATATTCATCTGGTCTGCCTTCTTCTGTAACTCCTCCTTGCGATAGATCAGAGCCATAATCCACCCGATTATAACGCTGAATGAGACTGCACCGATGACCCTGGCCACCCCCATCTCAAAACCAAGGATCCTTGCAGTAAGAATAATGGCAAGAATATTTATGGCCGGACCTGAATAAAGAAATGCTATTGCCGGACCGAGCCCTGCGCCACGCTTGTGGATACTCGAAAAAAGCGGCAGGATGGTACAGGAACAGACCGCCAGTATCGTTCCTGATACGGCAGCCACCGTATATGCCAGCCATTTCTTCGCATTTGCCCCGAAATACTTTATTACCGAGCCCTGACTTACAAAAACGGAGATGACGCCTGCAATAAAGAAGGCAGGCAGGAGACACAAAATAACGTGCTCCCTTGCATACCACTTAACCAGGTCCAGGGTTGCCGCAAGAGCCGTATTGAACCGGGCGCTTTCAATCGGCATGAAAAACGCAAAAACAAAGACTGCAATGATCCACATCAGGGTCTTTATCTCTTTCTTCAATTCCATATCAGACTGTAGTTATCATTTCGTAAAAACACGAAATATGTTTGCAAAAAAAATCAATACCACACTGAAAATATATACCATATACCGACACCGATAAAAAGTGAGGCAACCACCCTCCTGAACCATAGTTCGAAGCTCTTCAGGGAACTGTATACTTTCCCTATATTCCCGACGGCATATGCCAGCAGCCACGCAAAGATTATCACCGGAATGCCGGTTGCAATGGCAAAAATCAACGGGAGATAAAGCCCTTCGGCACTTGCCACTGTCATCGGAATAAGCATGACGAAATAGAGAACCCCGCTGTACGGGCAGAAAGCCATCGCAAACAATATCCCCAACAACAGGGTGCTCAGGTAGCTCTTTCTGCCCTTCTCTCCAAGCTTCTCGGTTAAAGAGCCCATACCTCCCGGAAGTCTCAGCTTTATAATATCGAGCATGAAAAGGCCGATAATAATCAGCACCGGACCAAGAACCTTTTCACCCCATCGCTGAAACCAGCCTGAGATATCCATCTGGCTGGCTCCGAAAAAAATGATGAGCGCAATACCAACATAGGTAATCGCCCTTCCCAGTGTATACACCAGCCCGTTGAGGAAAACCCTCTTCCTGTCCGGTAGCCTTGACCCTTGCGGCGTCAGCCTCTGAGGACTTGTCTTCAATATTAAGAGTCCTGAAAACAACGGTTCCCTTTCCAACCTCAGCCGGGTAAAGTTCTTTAACGGCCTCTCCTGACACATTTTCAACGGCTTGACACGTGACACAACGCCGGGTCAGATGGAAATAGAGAACCTCCACTTTATCACCCGACAGGCCGGCGGTAACCGCTTCTTCACGGGAGGCGCCGCTCCTGAAAGCCAGAATTGCAATAACTGCCGCAACCACGGCGACAACAGCCAAAACAGGCAGAACTTTTTTCATTGCAGTGCAGTATTAATTGGTCAATAATTTCCTGATCTCTTCGGCTGAGGGTACCCGGCCTTTCACAACCACCTTCCCGTCAATAACAAGTGCCGGTGTTGTCATCACACCATAATTCATTATTGCGACAATGTCATCAACCTTGGTGACCGTCGCATCAATACCACTCTGTTCAACCACTTCACGTGTAAGCTTTTCCAGGATTTTGCATTTAGGACACCCGGGACCCAGAATCTTGATTTCCATTTCTTTTCTTTCAATTATTTCGTAAAACGGCGAAATACAATTATAAATTTTTTTACCGCCTGAAAAATCTGTCGAGCAAATCCTTCGCCTCATCCCAATTCTCACGGTTGATACAGTATTTGATGTAGGGAGGGTTGATCTCACCCTGAATAAGACCTGCCTTCTTCAACTCCTTCAGATGCTCCGAAAGAGTCGAACGGGCAATAGGCAGCTCCTCCGCCATATCGCCGCTGTAACAGCACTTGTCGAGATTGTTTGCAAGAAAGTCCATTACAAACACCCTTACAGGATGCGACAGGGCTTTAGCATACCTTGCCAGTTTCTCCTGGTCAGGGGTGTAATATTTCTTCCTCGTCTGCTTTGGCTCCATTTCATTTCGGGAAATGACGAAACAAAAATAATTGTTTTATCAATATAAGTATCCAGGTAGTTGAGATTTTTTAATCCATGTCTATTGATCAACCGGGGCTGTTGTCCCAAGGGGGTTGCTGATTTCCAATGAAGCCCGATTTATGCTTCTTCAGCAGAAGCGATTGCAATTATCCCCTTTTGGTGCTAAATTCACACGAAATAAATCATATTATGAAAAGGTTCTTTCTGCTCATCACGGTTACCTTCCTGTCAGTCTCCCTCTTTTCACAGGATTTCTTCAGGAGCGACTTCAGCAAGGATAAAAAGTATGTAATACTTGCAAATCCCACCGCCGATAACATTGGCGTAGTAAACTTCCTTCTGCATAACGGAATTCTTAACACAGATGACGGGATAATTGATTTCGTCGGCGTCTACCACTCCAGCCAGAAGTACGACTTCAACCAGTCGGCTGAGTATATTGCAGCCAATGGTCTGACCCGCTTCCACCTGTATGAAGTAAACGCACCTCTTTCAGAGGAGATGATCTACAAACAGAATGCGTGCAGTGATGATTTCAGAAAGATGTTTCGTAACTCAGTCGGAATCATTTTCTTCGGGGGACAGGACATCCCCCCGGCTTTATACGGGCAGGAGAACTGGTATTCGGAAACCACTGATCCCGGGCGACACTATTTTGAGGTCAGCTTCCTCTTTCACCTGCTGGGGAGCACACGCAATGCGGCCTACAGACCTCTCCTCGAGGAGAACCCGGGATATATGGTCACAGGCTTCTGCCTCGGACTGCAGTCGATGAACGTAGCAGCCGGAGGAACGCTCTGGCAGGATATTCCGGCTCAGCTGTACGAAAGCACCAAACCGGAGACACATGTATTGATTGACCGCAAGAACCTTCACCGCAATTACTGGCAGAATATCAGGGAAGGCAATGACTTCATGGGTATCAACATGCATCCTGTAAGGTTCACTGAAAGCATGTTCTTTGGAAAGACCGTAAAGGTTTCACGAAAGATGCAGCCGGTAGTTTACAGCAGTCATCACCAGGCTATAAATGATCTGGCCCCGGTATTTGAGGTGACGGCACGTTCAGACGACGGTAAAATAATCGAAGGAATAGTGCACAGGAAGTATCCTAACGTCTTCTCCGTACAGTTTCATCCGGAGGTTTCAGCTCTTTACGAGGACCGTGCCCCGGTCAGATTCGCACCTGATGACAAACCTGCCACCCTGCATTCAATGCTTGACAAGAAGAGCCTGAAGTTCCATCTGAAGTATTGGGGACATATTTCTGATGTCATAGACAAAGGCAGCAGGGAATAGGGTTGACATATACTATGAATAGCTCCACTACTGCCAGTTGTCTACTGACTATTGCCTTATTTACAACGCTTTTACCTCATTGACCAGTGCCTGCAACGTTGATTTGGCATCGCCGAAAAGCATCCGGGTCTTGTCATGGAAGAAGAGCATATTTTCAATGGCAGCATAGCCTTTACCCATCCCCCGTTTCATGACAATGATATTTCTTGCCTCACGTGCCCTGACGATAGGCATACCGTATATCGGGCTCGAAGGATCATCTTCAGCCGCCGGATTTACGACGTCATTGGCCCCGATCACAACGATCACGTCAGTATTTGGCATATCCGCATTAATCTCATCACTCTCTATTAGCTGTTCATACGGCACATCCGCCTCCGCCAGAAGCACGTTCATGTGCCCGGGCATGCGGCCGGCAACGGGGTGGATGGCATACCTGACCTCCACTCCCTTCTCCTCAAGCATTTTATCAAGTTCATGACATATATGCTGTGCCTGTGCTACTGCAAGACCGTAACCTGGCACAATCACAACCTTTTTTGAATAGCTGAGAAGCACCGCGGCATCGGACACTGTTATCTCCTTAACCGTGCCGGCAACGCCTGTCGCTGCAGCCCCTCCACCACCGAACACACCAATTATCACATTCAGGAGCGAACGGTTCATTGCCCGGCACATGAGGATTGTAAGAATTGTACCGGCTGAACCTACAAGGATACCACCAGTCAGCATCGCCTGGTTCTGGTAAAGAAAACCACCCATGGCTGCCGCAACTCCGGTGAAACTGTTCAGCAACGAAATCACGACAGGCATGTCGGCCCCTCCGATGGGTATGACGAACAACACTCCATATACGACCGAGACAAAGAAGAGGATGATCACAAGGTGAGTCAGTTCGGATGAGGCTGCAACATCACGTGTCATAATATAGATAATGAATATGATTATAGCGGCCAGGATTGAGAGGTTGACATACTTCATGGCTTTCACTCTCAGATCGCCGATACGGCCGTCGAGCTTGCCAAAGGCAATCATACTTCCGGCCCAGGAGACCGTACCGATTACCAGACCAAGCAGAATTGCAAGCACATGACCGTTGGACATACCGCTCTTCATTATGAGTTCCCCGCTTACATGCGGAAACTCCATCAGTGAGATGAGCGCCGCGGCAGCACCGCCCATTCCGTTAAAGAATGAGACCAGCTGAGGCATGTCTGTCATCTTCACCCTCCTGGCTATCACCCACCCGATGGCAGTTCCGATTGCCATTGCAGCAAGGACCCAACCAATATTCCCTATAGGCTCGCCATCCTTTTCGTGAAACAGCAGTGTTGCAGCAATAGCCAGTACCATACCTACGGCTGCAAGGGAATTACCCCTTCTCGCCGTGAGAGGGTGACTGAGCATCTTCAGTCCGAGTATGAATAAGACAGAAGCCAGAATGTAGGAAATCTCGAGGATGGAAAGGCCTGTGGAAAAATGCATTACGTCGTTCATGGGACGGTGGTTTGAGACTGTCAGACTTAATGTTGGGTTACTTCTTCTTTTTGAACATCTCAAGCATCCTGTCGGTCACTACGAATCCTCCTACTACGTTGAGGGTTCCCAGTACCACAGCCAGGAATCCAAGTATCATTGCACCGGTAGTTTCGGCATGACCCATGACAATGATTGCTCCTATTATTACCACGCCGTGTATGGCATTTGCTCCTGACATAAGAGGAGTATGAAGTATTGCCGGCACATGGCTGATCACCTCAATGCCAAGAAAAACAGAGAGAATAACCATATATATGGTACCCCTGTTTGCCATGAAAAAATCAAGAATTCCTTCCATTTTCAGATCTGTTTTATGTCAAGCAACTGTTTCACTCTCGGACTGCGGTACTCTCCTCCGCTGACTGCCGTTGTCCCCATAACTATCTCGTCAGCAGGGTCAGGCCTGACGTTCCCATCCTTGTCAGTCATTATCCTGAGAAGGTTGAGAAGGTTATTTCCAAACATCCTGCTGGCATCAACTGACATCACTGAGGGGTAGTCCGATCGGCCCACGATTGTAACACCATTTGCAATCACATGTCTCCCGTTTTCAGTCAGTTCGCAGTTACCTCCGGAGGATGCAGCCAGGTCAATGATTACTGAACCCTGCTTCATCCTGGCAACCGTCTCCTTCAGAACCAGCACCGGGGCTCTTCTGCCCGGTATCTGGGCAGTGGCAATTATGACATCAGCCGCTGCCGCTCGCTGCTGTATAAGATCCTGCTGCTTCTTTCTGAACTCATCGGTCTGTTCAACCGCATATCCACCGGCAGCACTGTCTTCCCGTGCTCCTTCCACCTCAATAAACTTGCCTCCGAGGCTCTTAACCTCGTCCTTTACTGCCGATCTCACATCGAATACCTCCACCACGGCTCCAAGCTTGCGCGCTACTGCAATAGCCTGCAAACCTGCAACTCCTGCACCAAGAATGAGTACCCTGGCAGGTTTGATTGTGCCGGCGGCTGACATAAACATCGGAAAGAATCTGGGTAAAAGCGATGCTGCTTCCAGAACGGCCTTGTAACCTGCAACGGTAGCCATGGAAGAGAGAATATCCATAGACTGGGCACGCGTGATACGGGGAACGAGATCAAGCGCCAGAACCGTCAGGCCCATGGTGCGAGCCTTCTCCAGCCAGTCCCTGTTGCTGGATGGATCCAGCACGGTGAACAGTATCTGTCCCTCCCTGAATAGCGGGAGATCATCCAATGGCGGAGGATTAACCGTAAACAACAGATCGGCACCTGTTATCACCTCGCTGCGGACAGCAACTGAGGCACCCGCTGACCGGTACTCCTCATCGGTGACAAAGGCGCCATCCCCCGCACCTTTTTCCACCACGACCTTCAGTCCGAGTTTAATTACTGCTGCTGTCTCGCCGGGAAGAAGAGCGACCCTCTGTTCACCTCCGGATTCCCTGAGAATTCCTGCGATCATACCACTATGTTTAATGATTATTTATTCCCCCCGGCCTTAAGCATGGAAGCTGCTTCTGTATCAAGCATCCAGACCAGATGACCTGACCCGGGCATGATTCCGGAAGCCGGATAAAGATCAGATCCGCTTTTCCCTTCGATGATGGCTGACACGATGAATGACTTACCCTTTCCGGTTACAATGTAATAAATTTTCGAGGAATTGTTTATCAGCCGCCCTGTAGCAGTGATTCTTTTCTGTTTCCCGTCAGGCCTGGTAACCACCTCAAAGAGCTGACCGGTTGTCAGGAGATCCGGCCTGTCAGGGAAGATGGAGGCGATATGCCCGTCATCACCCAGTCCCAGCAGCATAAGGTCAAATTGAGGCAGATCGCGGTATTCAGGAACCGTACTGCTCACCAGTTCCGAATACTGGCGGGCTTCAATTGCAGGGTCATCCTCTCCGCGAATCCTGAATATGTTTGCATCAGGTATCGGCACGTTCTGAAGCAGGCTCTCGTAAGCCATCCTGTAGTTGCTCTCTTCGTCCTCAGGGGGCACACACCGTTCGTCGCCCCAGAATACCAACAGCTTCTCCCAGCTGATCCTTTCGGCATAGTTTTCTGACAGGTAGCGGAAGATATATTCAGGCGTTGATCCGCCTGACAGTGCTATAGTATAGAAGTGATCAGGCTCTATGCGGTCCAGATCCTTGATCAGTATCGCCGCAAAACTTTGAGCCAGGGCTTCACGGGTGGGGAACACTCTGACTGAATGTGACATGATGTATGATAACCAGGATATAAAACTAATTATAATTCGCAATAAACGCCATCATCTGCAAGATTTTTACACGGATAACGCCATGTCAGTTCCGGTTCTTCAATAAGATCATCGGCATTTCCCGGTCCCCATGTACCAGCCGGATAACCGTAGACAGGCACCGAATGGTCATTCTTCCAGGCCCGGAGTATGGGATTGAGAAATTTCCAGGCAGCCAAAACGGCATCTGAGCGGGTGTAAAGAGTTGAATCGCCGTTCATGCAATCATATATCAGGCGCTCGTAGGCATCCGGGATATAACCTTCGGCAAGATCGGAATAATGAAAGTCCATGTTTACGTTCCTGACGTTGAACCCGGCACCGGGTATCTTCATCCCAAACTTGATCAGGATTCCTTCATCAGGCTGTATCCTTATTATCAACTGGTTACATCCATCGCAAGTACCTTTCCCGGAGAAGAGGTAATGAGGAGTAGGCTTAAAATGGATCACAGCTTCTGTCACCCTCGTGGGAAGCCTCTTGCCGGTCCTGATGTAGAATGGCACACCACCCCATCTCCAGTTGTCAATGTAAAATTTTATTGCTGCGAATGTTTCAGTCACAGATGCGGGATCAACACCTTCCTCCTCCCGGTAACCCTTCAGCCATTCCCCCCTGACATGGGCTCCGGTATACTGGCCCCGGATAGCCACATGACTGACTTCTTCAGGCTTTATCGGACGGAGCGATTCAAAAACCTTTACAAGTTCGTTTCTTATGGATGTCGAATCGATTGAGGAGGGAGGCTCCATTGCTATGAATCCGACAAGATGCAGCAGGTGGTTCTGAACCATGTCGCGGAGCGCACCCGTACCTTCGTAATATGAGCCCCGCTGCTCCACCCCCAGACTCTCGGAGGATGTTATTTCTACATGATGCACATAGTTGCGGTTCCAAAGCGGCTCAAAAATGCCGTTTGAAAACCTGGTTACCAGAATATTCTGAACCGTCTCTTTTCCCAGATAATGATCAATCCGGTAAAGCTGACTCTCCTCCCAGTTGTCCAGCAGTATCCGGTTAAGCTCAACCGCGCTCTCATAGTCATAGCCAAACGGCTTCTCAATGATCATCCTTTTCCAGCCATCATCCTTAACGTTGAGACCGCCAAGCGCCAGGTTTCGTGAGATGTCAGCATATATCTCCGGAGGAAGCGACAGGTAATAAAGAGTATTGGATGAAATCCCATACTCCTTTCTCAGCCTGACAAGGGTTTCTGAAAGAATATTAAAATCTTCAGGAATGGAAGGATCAACAGACATATAGTGAAATGACCCTGCAAAACGTTTGGCAGATTCCTGCCCCTCTCCGCCACTGTCATCACCAAGTGCACCGATTACTTCAGAACGATACTTTTCATCTTCAAGCTTGCTCCTTCCGGTAGACACGATCGCATACCTCTCAGGCATCAGCCCCTGGGTATGAAGCGCATAAAGCGCCGGCACAATTTTCCGCATGGCAAGGTCACCCCTCCCCCCGAATATTACTATTATCTGATTCTCAGGTCTGCTCATCAATCTGCCAGTTTTCTTTTCCAATACTCAATGATAACAAATATATACAAAGTAGTCACTGTGTACAACAGATACTGGAAAACATGCAACCACACCCTTATGTTCGCAGTTAACCAGGAAATCCATAAAACCTCATTAATTAACACACAGCTGATTCAGAGATATGTGTTGTATTTTTAAACATATGTATATATTTTAAACATAATGTTAATGTTCTGATTCATTGTCTTTCACAATCTCTGAAGAAGATCTGTGTGTAATTTATCAACACTTCAGTAAATTAACAGCTTGTACTTTTTTTATTATATAATTGATAATGTGTTCATTACAAGTATTGGCATGCTTATTGGAAAGTCTGTTTTCAGAAAAGTTATCAGTGAAAAAAGTACATCATGAAAAGAGTTATCGCAATTATTGCAGGTCTGATTCTGCTGCAGGCAGGAATAATGAGCGGACAGACAGAGTCAGACAGACATCCGGCTGGCAAAGCAGAATCGGTTACCGTTTCGGTATCGCAGGAGATTGAAAACCTGGCAGGATCATTGGTAAAAGGATACCTCTCCGAGTACCCGGGCAGAGTGGTGAAAGTGCTGCCATCAGGTGAAGGCGGTCAGGCAGATATCAGGTTCTTTTCAGCTACTCCGGCTGACATTGTTGACATGAAGGATGAATGGAAGGTAATTGTTGCCCGTGACATACTGGTTCCGGTGACGGGTACCGCAAATCCCTTTTATGATGCAATCATGTCAAGAGGAATTGACCCGCAAATGTTCGGCGTACTGCTGACAGCTGATGCTCCCCTGACCTGGGGCAGGCTGCTGGGGAACAACGGCACCCTGCAGGTAACCACCTGCATTCCTTCCGGGAGCGATGCTGTCGATGCCCTTGCACGCTTTACCGGCGTTGAGGCAGCATCAATAAATGCATCGCGTCTCTCTTCAACCGGAGAGGTAACAGACCTCCTCAAAAAGAATCCCGGCATGATCCTCTTCTGCAGGCTGGCTTCACTGACAGGTGAAACAGGAACAGCCCTTCAGGAAGGTATCGGCATCATCCCCATTGATGTAAATGCCAATGGTCAGTCCGACTATTTTGAACAGTTTTACGGTGACTATAACAGTTTCAACCGTGGTGTATATATAGGAAAATATCCGAAAGAACTATGCAGCAGCATCTTCTGCGCCTCAGAAACCAGGCCTGCCGAAGGAGTTCAGGCTGATTTCGTCCGCTGGTTGTTATCAGGCGGGCAGGAGCTTATAGCTGAGGCAGGTTTTACACCTCTTCCGGGTGGAGAGGGAATGGTCAAAAGAGAGATGCTGGCTCCTGAAACAGAACTGATCCGGGCTACAGATCACCGTAAGGCCGGCACCGGTGGATGGATATGGATAGCAGGGGTGATAGCAGCAGTCTCAATTATTTCATACCTCCTCTACCGGTTAATCAGATCACGTGCTCCTGAGACCGTCGTCAGTGAACAGCCTGTTGAGGTGGGATCATTCGGACCCGCCACAGTCACAGTACCGGCCGGAATACTCTACGGCAAAAGCCACACATGGGCATTCATGGAGAAAAACGGAACCCTTACGCTGGGGATTGACGATTTTCTGCAGCATGTCACCGGCACAGTTTCACGTGTCACACTCAGAGCAGCAGGTGAAAAGATCCGCAGGGGAGAACGCCTTGCATCGGTAATCCGGAGAGGCAGGCAACTTGATATCATCTCACCCGTCAGCGGTACAATAATTTCACGTAACGAAAAACTCACCGGTGATACGGCTCTGCTCCGCTCCTCCCCTTATGCAGAGGGTTGGATATACGGAATCGAGCCGGAAAACTGGCTTAATGAATCGCGCCTTATGACTGCAGCAACAAAGTACAGGGAACAGATAGCTGAAGAATTTGCGCGCCTGAAGGACTTCCTGGCAACAGTGACAGGTGCGAACGATGTCAGGCTGACTCATGTGGTGCTGCAGGACGGCGGTGAGCTCAAAGAGGGGCTTCTCGATGAATTCGGGCCTGAGGTATGGGAAGAATACCAGATCAGGTTCATGAACCAGTAACAGAGTATCCGGCTGAAATGCCAGAGATCATTAAACAGTTTATTTACAATCATTTGCTTCAATTCACCAGATTGAAAACATTATGAGTACAGACAGACAAAGTTTCTTTAAGGCACTCCGGGTCACCGGCATTACTCTCGCAACGGGAAGCCGGATCAGTGCTGCACCGCAAACCCTGGACAAACCAGAGTTTGTAGGAATGCTCTATGATTCAATCCGTTGTGCCGGCTGCCAGGGCTGTGAGTCTGCCTGCCTAGAGGCTCACGGTCTTCCGGCGCCAAGTTTCGAAGATGTGCCTGTTGCCGGCCTGGAACGAAAGATGGATGAGATCAGGAGAACTGTGATCAATGCCTATAAGACCAGCAAAGGCGAGGTTTATGTCAAGCGGCAGTGCATGCATTGCAATGATCCTGCCTGCAATGCTGGATGCTTCACAAAAACCATAAGTGCTTAAGGAACCTTGCAGCAGACTGACCAGGGGCGAAAAACTGCTCAAGATATCCCTGGGAGACAAAAAACTTGCAGTTGTCTCCCCCCTGAGCGGAATGGTAACCTGCCTGAACCATGCAATTGGAGAGGACCCGTCGATTCTGCATGATGATCCGTACGGGAAAGGATGGATATGCTCAATCAGACCCTCCGACTGGATGGCAGAAGTTACGGGCTTTGCCGTGGCTGAAGGGGCAACTGACTGGCTTAGAAAAGAACTGGAAAGGATCAGGGATTTTAGGCGGGTGCTGCCGGCAGAGCAGGAAATGAAACTGCCGCCGTTTATATGCAGGACGGAGGAGAACCTGTTGACCATATACTGTCAACCCTTAATTCTGAAGAATGGAACAGGCTCCAGAAAAAATTCCTTAAATAATTTACCGGATCACAACAGACTCATTTCCGGAAGTCAGGGAATATTTGTACATTGTAGAAAAATTACACACTCCTTACGATCAATTGCCCATCTTCGGGAAACTGGTCACAGGGAATTGTTATCAGGACAAATGGCCAGGTAATATAATCACCGGACAAATGAAGGATTCAGGCAATCTATTCCGGAATTTCCGGAAATATTTCAGGTTCAGGTCAACCATCTATGGCAGGGTGGTAACCATCATCTCCCTTGCTGCAATTATCATGTTTATTGCTTTCAACGCAATCTTCAGAACTGTTTATGTTAAATATTTCAACACAGTCCTCCGGCAGAACGGCAACAATGTGGGGGCTATAGTAGAAGGATCCCTTTACAAATCGATGCTCGAGAATGACAAGGGGACTCTGCACAGCACCCTCGACATCATCAACACGATGCCCGGTATTGATGACGTCAACCTGTACGACCAGAATGACATACTTGCTTATTCTTCCTTTGCCGCTGATGCTGAAAATCACAGCAATCCTGACTGTATCTCCTGTCACTCAGACCTCGGAGAGATATTTACCAGGAAAGAGAGAAGCTATATGATTATTGATGAGAAGAGTGACTGCGCCATGAAGCCTAATCAGCCGGGCCAGAGGCATATGCTTATCCGCAGGCCGATTCTGAACGAGTTATCATGCTACACTGCCAGCTGTCATGCGCACACTAAGAATGAAGAGGTCCTTGGATCACTGATCATCCGCATGCCGCTGAAAGATCTTGACAGTGCACTGAAAAAATCATCAGTTCAGTTTCTTCTCATGGCACTGCTGATCTCAGGTATTATCGTGACCACCCTGATATGGTTCACGCGCAAAAGGATAAAGGACCCGTTGCATAGCCTCATTCAGGCCAGCGAAGCTGTCTCCAGGGGAGAAGTGGGCACAAGACTCGAAGTCACGCCTGACCTCCTTGATGATATGAAACTGGTTTCCCATGCATTCAACAATATGCTGGAGAACATTAACAACGCAACCAGCGAGCTCGAAAACTGGTCGAAACAGCTCGAGTATAAGGTCCAGAAAAAATCGGAGGAACTGTCTGAAGCCAACAATGAACTGATGAACGTTGAAAGGATTGCCTCCCTCGGCAAACTGTCAGCCTCGGTGGCACATGAAATCAATAACCCGCTCTCAGGCATACTGGTTTACACCAAACTTGTTCGCAAACAAATTGAGAACCAGGATCTTACGCCCGTCAGGCGACAAAACATCCTGAACCAGCTCAAACTTATTGAGGCTGAGACGAAACGGTGTGGTGATATTGTAAAGGGATTACTGGGTTTCTCACGCAAGGATCAGGAAGATTTTGAGGAGCATCATCTCAACGAGATCATCAGAAGTACCTACGAGATTATGCTCCATCATGCGAAGATCTCAAACATCAGCTTCATCCCGAAGATTGAGGCAAAGGCAGACCTGATCCGATGCAGTGCCAACCAGGTTAAGCAGGCCTGCGTTGCCCTGCTGGTGAATGCATCCGAAGCAGTATCAGACAACGGGGAAATAATGATACGTACCATGAACCCCGATGACAGGAGTGTCCGAATTGAGGTAACTGATAACGGATCAGGCATTGCACAGGAAGATATAGCACACATTTTTGAACCGTTCTTTACTACCAAGCATGATGCATCCGGGATAGGACTCGGCCTGGCCATCGTGCACGGCATTGTACAGAACCACAATGGCAAGATAGAAGTCGACTCGGAAGTTGGCCGGGGAACAACCATTTCAATAACTCTTCCGCTGAAAACAACATAAACCATCAGGAGATGGCAGAAAAGATTTCCATACTGATAGTTGATGACGAGGACTCTGTAAGGGATTCCCTTCTCAACTGGTTCATCGAGGACGGCTACGAGGTTGAAGCCGCAGAAAATGCAAAAAAAGCTCTCCAACTCCTTGAACACAGAGTATTCAACATCATCCTGGTTGACATTAAGATGCCGGGGATGGACGGGCTGGAGCTTCAGAGAAGGATAAAGGCACTCAACAGCGAATCCATCGTCATCATTATGACTGCCTTTGCTTCAGTGGAGACGGCGGTACAGGCGCTGAAGGACGGTGCGTATGATTACGTCACCAAACCGTTTGACCCTGACGATCTCTCGCACCTCATTCGCAATGCCGGGGCCCAGATCAGTCTCAGCAAGGAAAACGAAGCTCTTAAAAAGAGAGTGACCACCCTGGAGGATATCGATGATATCATAGGACAGAGTGAAGCAATCCGGAGACTCCTGGAGCAGATTGAGAGTGTTGCTCAGTCTAATTCCTCAGTTATAATTACCGGAGAGAGCGGTACTGGCAAAGAGCTGGTTGCCAGGGCCATACATGCCAACTCCCCCAGAAGGTACTTCCCCCTGGTCAGTGTTCATTGCGGGGCGTTGACAGAAAGCCTCCTTGAGAGTGAACTCTTCGGCCACGAGAAAGGCGCCTTCACCGGAGCTACCTTCAACCGTAAGGGACGGTTCGAGATGGCCGACGGCGGAACAATTTTCCTTGACGAGATCGCAACCGTCTCTCCCAAGATGCAGATTGAGCTGCTCAGGGTACTGGAAACCAAAAGCTTTCACAGGGTAGGTGGTAACAAGGAAATAACATCTGATTTCAGGGTCATCTGTGCTACCAACCGTGACCTGAAGACAATGGTCCGTAACGGCACCTTCCGCGAAGACCTGTACTACAGGCTGAACGTAGTCAATATTACCATCCCGCCGCTGCGCGAGAGACCGGATGACATCCCTCTGCTTGTCAATCATTTCATCAGGAAATACTGCACCTCCATGAGTCGTGACCTGATCGCCATAGAGCCCACCGCAATGAAACAACTGGAGAAATTCGAATTTCCGGGTAATGTAAGGGAACTGGAAAACATGATTGAACGCGCCATTGTCATTGGTAACGGCAGGGAGATAAGACTTAAAGATCTGCCAATGGGCAGGGAGGCTGTTGACAGCCCGGTTGAGAGCCTGGAGGAAATTGAAAAGAAGCATATTGAACAGATCCTCTCAAAATATGAGTGGAATGTTTCCCGCTCGGCCAGGGCGCTGAATGTCGACAGGGTGACGCTCTACAACAAGATCAGAAAGTATGGCCTGAAGCAAAAGAAGTAACCTGTCCTGATACCTGCACATTGGAAGAAAAGAGGATTATATTGCTTTCCTGCAGCCAGTTTGACAGGGAATTTCTGAGGCAGGTGGCCACGGCTGTCGGTAATGAATACAGGACCGGCGTCATGACCGAAGAGTGCCATCTTGACCTTAACCCTTTCTATAATCCCACCCGAAGACAGTATGACGGAGACAGGCTGCTGCGCCATATTCCACTCTGCACAGCATCACATTACACCAAACTGGTGGGTTTGTTCAGAGTGGATCTCTATATTCCGATCCTCACATATATCTTCGGCCAGGCCATCCTGGGAAAGAGCGACGCAATTGCCTCTGTATTCCGTCTGCGCAATGAGCTTTACGGAATGAGGCAGGATGAAAAACTGCTCCTCTCACGGACCGTTAAGGAGGTGATTCACGAGCTGGGACACACGTTCGGGCTTATTCACTGCCAGAATCATGCATGCGTAATGCGGTCCAGCACATACGTAGAGGAGATAGATCTCAAGAGCTCTTCGCTCTGCACCGGATGCAGAGAACAGATAGCTCACGGGAAAAAATGAAACAGGGTGCCAGTCTCCTGTGCACCCTGCCCTGTTCATTCCTATGCCATTAGCTATTTCGCCTTGAAGCCAAACATGATGGCCACACATCCGCTGACAGGAAGCTGATCCCTGATCCCGAAGGTGGTTACCCTGACTACAACCTTAAGCTGCTGGCTCGATTCCAGCTTGAAGTCCCAGGTCTTCGCCAGTCCTTCATCCTTGTTATTGTAGAGCACCTTGCCTGTGGCATCATAAATGGTAAACTCAACCGGTGGCATGCCGTCAGCAGAGCAGATGGTCAGCCGGTACTCCAGATCAGAGTAGAATGTCTTGTAGAGTTCAGCCTCTTCCCCCTCAACCAGAACGGCAGCATGATAGTTGCCGTCATGAAGATAGGCACCCAGTTCCTTCTTGCAGATCGATTTGGCAAAACCCTTGCACTGTGCGGCAGCCTCGCCCGGAACGAGAAGGGTGAGCAATGCCGTTACCAGTAATGTCTGTATAAGCTGTCTCATCGGTATCTATTTTACATATGTGTTTCTGATCTCTGCAACCTTCACCTTGATTGCCAAAAATGTATCCTGCTTCATCTCCGATCGTGCAGCGCCGGTGATCTCGGTCATACCGATCTTTTCATTATACTGGGCACTTGAGGGCTCGATTGAACGTTCTATTTTGTCAAAGAGACCCTTAAGCTCATGAATCGGTCCCAGCAGTTCACGGATTGCAGTATTGTCAGTGTAAGTCTCCAGCAAACGGATCATGTCATCAACTGACATTTTCTGGTCAGCTATGGTTGTCACCAGCTTGTTTCCCTTATAGTTCTTCATGTCAACCATGTTGGTTGAGATGTAGAGCCCTTCAATGAATCCGCCGGCAATTATTGTTGCGGCAATGGCATGCTGCTCATCATCTTCCAGGTAAGCCTGTGAATTGAGAAAGGTCTCAGAGACGATCTCCATAATCACGTCACGGTTGTTTATATTCTGCTCCAGCCTTTCTATGGTTGATTCATCAATGGCATCGATAATGCCAAGACCGGTTGCCATATCCTCCGCTGCCTCCATGTAATTCACAAGCAGAGAAGTCTCATCATACATGCTGGCAAAACTCAGATCGCAAACATAAGTGCCAAGATTCAGCGCCATACTCTTGCTGGTGGTATAATTGGTCTTGTTCTCCACCGGATTGAGCAGTGTTGCGTCAAACCTCGCTCCTGCCTCCTTTATCAGCTGGGCCACCTCAAGCGGTGTGGGGAGGGCATTGAATACCTTCTCAGCACTTTTTATCTGCTCCATCGTCTGCTCATCGGGACTGACTGCCTCCTCCTTGTCCCTGTTAACCTCACCCCTGGTTTTGCTCTTGCACGATGTGGCAGCCAGGCAGAAGGCAAGGGCGGTTACGCCCAGTATCAGTGGCAGAATCTTAAGCTTACTGTTCATAATAATTTTGGTTTTTGATTTCACAGGCCTTTATAAGTCCAATTTACATTTTTATAAACGCATTTGCAGTGAAGTTATTATTTCACGATGAATTTGTTCCGGAGAAGAAATGCCGCAATGATCAGCAAAGAGTAATGAATGGCTTTCTTAAGCGCAGCGCGAAGTGAGTATCAATGGCACGGAAGGGGCTGCTAAATGTAGGAGCTGTAGTGCTTCATGAACTGGGCTCTCTCGAAGAGCGAAGGATTCTCCACATTCCTGTAGTTCAGCATACCCCTGAAATCATCAACAATGCGGAATTCCTTCATCTCCATCCACTTGTGCAACGCATCATTGATCTCGCTGATCACGGTGAAACCACGCTTGTAGAGCGCAGAGCAGACCTGTACCGTGGTGGCGCCGGCAAGCAGATATTTGATGGCATCTTCCCCGGTGTGAACCCCCGTGGAAGCCGAGATGTCAATCTTCATATCCTGGCCGCTTATCATCCCAATCCATCGCAACACATAACGCTGCTCCACGGGACTGGAAAGCACGGAGGCCGGAACAATGCTGAGATTGTTGATATCAAAATCAGGTTCGTAAAACCTGTTGAACAACACAATGCCGGCTGCACCGTGATTATACATCTGCCATACGAAATTGAGCAGATTCGAGAACCGGAGACCGATCTTTACACTCACGGGTATCTTCAGCCGCTTCTTCAGGTTGTCAATGATCATGAAATAGACCTTCTCCGAATCGTTGCTGTTCTGATGCTTATCCGTAGGGATGAAAAAGATGTTCACCTCCAGCGCACTGGCACCTGCCTTCTCAATCTCAAGGGCAAAATCAATCCATCCCTTCGGTGAAAAACAGTTTATACTGGCTATTACCGGAATGCTCACACTCTTCCGGGCCCCGGCCACCAGGTCAAGATAAGCATCAACACTGTTGGTCCGCGTGTAGTACAGCAGGTAGTCATCAGCCTCGGGATAAGACTCCCTCGAAGACAATGAGTGAGCCATGGAAACGATTTGTTCCTCAAAAAGAGACTTGAGGACAACGGCTCCGGCACCGGCTGCTTCAGCCTCTTTGATCGATTCTATCCTGGATGTGAAATTTGAACTTCCAACTATGATTGGACTCTTGAGTTCGAGCCCCATGTAACGTGTGCTGAGTGTGCTCATCTTGCTTTATTTAATCGTTCCCCAAATATAAGTGTTCCTACCCGTATCATCGTACTTCCCTCCTCGATTGCCACCTGCCAGTCGCCTGACATGCCCATTGATATCTCTCTGAACTGGCTGCTGCCGGTGAAATGACTATCCCTCATCCGGCTGAAGAGCTCACGCAGGCGCCTGAATTCTGCCCTTACCTTCTCCCTGTCATCAGTGAAGGTTGCCATACCCATCAACCCACAGATGCGAGCCGCCTTCAGCGCCCGCGAGACCGCCGTCCAGTCAGTTTCTTCAGCTTCATCAACGGAGAACCCCGACTTGGTCTCCTCTGAAGCGATATGCACCTGCAGAAGACAATCGATGCTGCGTCCCTGCGCCACGGCTTCAGCATCAATCATATGCAGCAGCCTGAGCGTGTCAACTGATTCTATCATTGAAGCTGCAGACACAGCCTGTTTAACCTTGTTTGACTGCAGGTGACCAATCAGATGCCATGATATGTCGGCCGGCAACTTTGCCTTCTTCGAGACCATCTCCTGTACCCTGTTCTCTCCGAAAATACGGAGGCCGGCATTGTAAGCTTCCTGAGCCTCCTCCGGCGTTCTCGTCTTCGTGACAGCAACAACGGTAACACCTGACGGGAGTGATTCAGTCAGTCTTCCTATGCTTTCGGCAATTCGGCTCATTGCAGCGACGGCTTTTGCTCAGTCCAGCTTGTGAATTACCAGGCCGCTCCTTAGCTTTGGCTCAAACCATGTTGTCTTGGGAGGCATGATATTGCCTGTATCAGCAATTGTAATCAGCTGTTTCATGGAGACGGGATAAAGTGCAAACGCAACCTTCATCTCACCACTGTCAACCCTCTTCTTAAGCTCACCCAGTCCCCTTATGCCACCAACGAAATCAATCCTCTTTGACCGCCTCAGGTCCTGAATGTCAAGCAGGGGCAACAATACCCTGTCCGTGAGAATGGTTACATCTAATACACCAATAGGATCCTCATCATTGTAAGTACCTTTCCTGGCCGTAAGACTGTACCATTTGCCATCAAGATACATCCCGAAATTATGCAGCTTCCGTGGCCTGTAGGTTCGCGTACCCTTCTCCTTTACCTCGAAGGACTCCTGCAGTCTGTCAAGAAACTGAACCGGTGTCATACCGTTCAGATCCTTCACCACACGGTTGTAATCGAATATCTTAAGCTGGTTATCGGGAAAGATCACAGCCATAAAGAAGTTATACTCCTCATCACCCCTGTGAGAGTGATTTTTTTCCTTTTTCTCCTTCCCCACCAGTGCCGCTGCTGCCGTACGGTGATGACCGTCAGCAACATACATAAAGGGCACCTTCTCAGCGAACAGTCTTTCTATCTCCCTGTTGGTCTTCTCATCCCAGACGACCCAGAAATGGTGACCGATGCCGTCGCTGGCAACGAAATCATACTCCGGCTTTTCCTTCTTCACAATCCTCTCAACGATCTTGTCAAGCTCCTTCACTGCCGGGTATGCAAAGAAGACAGGTTCAATATTGGCATTGTTAGTCCTGACATGGACCATGCGGTCTTCCTCCTTGTCCGGGCGGGTGAGCTCATGTTTCTTGATTCCCCCGGAGAGATAGTCAGCCACGGCAGCCGCTCCGACGATGCCGTACTGGGTACGGCCGTCCATGGTCTGCGCGTAGATGTAGAAATGGTTCTGTAGGTCATCAACAAGCCATCCACGCTTCTGCCATTCATTAAAATTTTCAACCGCCTTGCGATAGACCTCCTCCGCGTGCACGTCGGTGCCCTCCGGCAAGTCAATCTCGGATTTTGTAATATGAAGGAGTGATTTCTCATTGCCCCTGGCCATTACGGCCGCCTCCGCAGAGTTCATGACGTCATACGGGAGGCAGGCTATCTCTGATGCCAGGTGGGCCGGGGGCCTCAGCCCCCGGAAAGGTTTAACAACAGCCATATCTGAAGTATATCTATTCTATCTGGGTTTGTTCACTCTGAAGGCTTCATCGCCTGTGGCAAAGAATGATACTATCTGGCGGGCGGCAGCCACACCTGCATTGATGTTAGCCTCCTCAGTCTGGGCACCCATCTTCTTCGGCGTGAAGAAATAGCGGCCGGCAAACTTCCGGGTAAAAAGCTCAGCATTGTCAGGAGCGATGTCTGACAGGTACTTCAGATCGCCTCTTTTTTCCATCAGTGCCACCAGTTCCGCCTCATTGATAACCTCCTTGCGTGCGGTGTTGACAAGCACGGCTCCCTCCGGCATAAGTGACAGCAGCCTCTCACCTATTGAACCCTTTGTCTTTTCATTTGCAGGAATATGCAATGACACGTACTGGCATTTCGAGTACAGCTCCTCAATTGTATCTACCGGAGTGACGCCAGCTGCGGCTATTGCCTTGCTGTCAACGAACGGATCATAGGCGAAGATCTTCATTCCGAAGCCTGTCGCAATACGGGCCATGCACCTGCCCACGTTGCCGAAGGCATGTATGCCGAGGGTCTTGTCCATCAGCTCAGAACCCGACTTACCGTCGAAGCCACCCCGGGCAGCATAGACCATCATGCCAAAAGCCAGTTCGGCAACGGCATTGGAATTCTGACCGGGGGTGTTCATAGCAACAACATTACCTTGGGTGCATGCATTCAGATCCAGGTTATCATAACCGGCCCCTGCCCTGACAACTATCTTCAGTTTCGGGGCTGCAGCAATCACTGCCGCATCCACTATGTCTGACCGTACTATCAATGCATCAGCATCAGCAACGGCTGCATGCAGTTCCTGAGGCGTTTTGTACTTCTCCAGAAGCGCAAGTGTATGCCCTGCCTTCTCAACCACCTCCCGTATCCGGGTGACAGCTACCGGAGCAAACGGCTTGTCTGTGGCTACAAGTATCTTCATATCAACCTCCTTCTAGTATTTGTTTGCAAATTCCTTCATGCATTCAACGAGAGCACTCACACTCTCAATCGGAAGAGCATTGTAGAGCGATGCACGGAATCCTCCTACTGAACGGTGCCCGGCGATGCCGACCATGCCTTTAGACTTGGCGAAATCGCCGAATTCCGTCTCGAGCTCTTTGTAATTATCTGACATAACGAAGCATACATTCATAACCGACCTGTCTTCCGGATCAGGAACGGTGGCCTGGAAGAGCTTGTTACGCTCAATCTCACCGTATAGCAGGGCTGCTTTCTCCTCATTGATTTTCTGCATCGCTTTCAGCCCGCCCTTCTGCTTAAGCCACTCGAGGGTCTTCAGGGCTGCAAAGACCGGAAGTACCGGCGGGGTGTTGAACATAGACCCCTTATCAATGTGTGTCTTGTAATTGAGCATAGTAGGTATGGGCCGCGTCACTTTACCGAGCGCCGAGTCCTTCACTATCACGCAGGTGACACCTGCCGGTGCCAGGTTCTTCTGGGCACCAGCGTAGATGATCGAGTACTTTGACACATCAACCGGGCGGCTGAAGATATCAGACGACATGTCCGCCACAAGCGGAACCTTTACATCCGGATCCTTCTTCCACTGGGTACCGAAAATGGTGTTGTTCGTCGTGATGTGGAAATAATCAACGTCTGACGGAATATCGAAATTCTTCGGGATATAGTTGAAGTTGCGGTCCTTTGAGGAAGCCACCTCGATCACCTCGCCAAACAGTTTCGCCTCCTTGAGTGCCTTGCCGGCCCACTCTCCGGTGTTGATGTATGCAGCCTTCTTTTCAAGCATGTTCATCGGAATCATGGCAAACTGAAGGCTTGCTCCCCCTCCAAGGAAAATAACCGAGTATCCGGCAGGAACATCAAGCAACTCCTTGATATGGTTAACCGCACTTTCCATCACTGCTTCAAACTCCTTGCTGCGATGTGAGACCTCCATTATTGAAAGTCCTGTTCCTGCGAAATCCCTGATTGCTTCAATCACTTTCTCATTTGTGTACTGAGGCATGATTGAGGGTCCTGCGTAGAAATTGTGTTTTTTCATTTCCGGTAAATTTTTCGTTTAATAGATTTATTTTACTTCTTCCGTTACGATGAGAGATGTAACTGCCATGTCTCCTTTCAGAGAGCGACAAGTTTTCCTTCCCGAAGCACGGGTATGGCATCCGTCATGTCAAATGTATGACAATAACCGATACAGTCATCAAGTCCCTTTGCTCTGAGTCGTGATCGTTGAGCTGTCTTGTCAATGTATCCGGCCAGATCTTCCCTGGCGGCCTTCCACAGGTCGGTAGCGGCATGCACTGAGTCACATATGGTGGTGAACCTGCCCCCATCGAGCAGTTTCAGTGCCATAGCTCCTGCACATACGGCATCCTCGAGGCTGAACCGGTTCTTCCATCCGGCACAGACGATGATCACCTTGCGGTCCTGCTCTTCAAGCCACCTGCAAACAGCCGAGATGTTCAGGTATGACCCGATGACCACATCATGACTGCCGGAGGCTCTCTTCATGATACCCGTACCATTGGTTGTACTGTAGACCACGCTCCTCCCCTTTATCTTCTCCGCAGAGAAGTTAAATGGCGAATTTCCGAAATCGGCAAAATCAAGCACATATCCGTCACGTTCGGCTGCCACAAGGAATCCCTTCGATTTCATCTCCCTGGCTTCCTCCACAGTGGTTACCGGGATTATCTCCCTTACACCGTTTGCGAAGGCGGTACAGATGGAACTGGTGGCACGAAGCACATCAACAATCACGACAATGGCCCCGCTGTCAGCGTGTGCGTCAAAGGCAGCAGGTGTAAAGCATATTTCCAGGTGTTTCTCTGTCATGTCGGACTATAAGCTGTCTGGTCGGATTTACTGTTTGTAAAACGGTGTTGCAGCCACCTTTGCCCTGAGATCCCGGCCCCTGACCCGTATGAAAATTTCCGTGTCGCTCTTCCAGAAGCCTTTGTTAAGGTAAGCCATGCCTATACCCTGTTTGAGTGAGGGCGACATGGTGCCTGAGGTGACCTCTCCGATAAGGTTTCCCGCGGCATCAACAACCTCATAGTGCTGACGGGGAATTCCCTTGTCAACCATCACGAAGCCTTTGAGCCGCCTCTCTGTTCCCTCCTCCTTTTGCTTCATCAGCAGTTCACGGTCTATAAAGTCCTTTCCGGGAACGAATTTGGTGATCCATCCAAGCCCGGCTTCAATCGGGGAAGTAGTATCATTTATGTCATTGCCGTACAGGCAGAATCCCATCTCCAGGCGGAGGGTATCCCTGGCAGCAAGACCGATGGGCCTGATGCCAAACTCCTCACCTGCCCTGAAGACCTCTTCCCACAGGTGTGTAGCATCGGCATTCCTGACGTAGATCTCACACCCGCCTGAACCGGTATACCCCGTGGTGGAGAGTATAACGTCATCAATTCCGGCAAACTTCAGTACCTTGAATGTGTAGTACTCCATATCCAGAATGGGTTCTGCAGTCAGTTTCTGCATCGCCCTGAGGGCAAGCGGACCCTGTACTGCCAGCTGTGCCGTTGCGTCAGATGCGTTGTTCATATCCTTACCCGGACCTGCGGTGATGCCGAAAGCGGCTGCATGCTTCACGCACCACTCCCAGTCCTTCTCTATATTGGCTGCATTCACCACAAGAAGATACTTTTCGGCACTGAAACGGTATACAAGCAGATCATCAACAATGCCGCCCCTGCCATTTGGAAAACAGGTGTACTGCACCTTCCCGTCAGTCAGTGCAGAAACATCATTGGAGGTTATATGCTGCAGAAAATCAAGGGCACGCGGACCATTGACCCAGAATTCACCCATATGGGAAACATCAAAAACACCCACTCCTGAACGAACCGTGAGATGCTCCTCGTTGATCCCCCTGTACTCTATGGGCATATTGTAACCGGCAAAGGGCAATATCCTGGCTCTGAGTGCCTCATGGAATTTGATAAAGGGAGTGTTTTTCATTTCATTAAGCTTTTGGTTATAAAACAAAAGTAGGTTTTTTCAGATCAATAAAACCTGCTTAAAATCATTTTTGAAATGTCCGGCAAGACATTTCTCATGCTTCGATGAATTCATAATGCCTATATTTGTATCCTGAAACAGACCCGGAGAGATGGAATACACGATTTTCAAACCTGAATACCTGCTGAGCATTTCAGGCGGTGACAGGGAAATTATGGCTGAAATTGCGGGAATTTTCGGCAACCAGGTTCCCGAGTTTCTGACAGGTATGAAGAACCTGCTTAAGGAGGAAAAATATCCAGAGCTGGGACTGCTTGCACACAAAGCGAAAGGGTCCGTTACTGTCCTGGGAATGGACGAAACGGCAAAGATGCTCAAGGAGTTCGAATTGCTGGCAAAAGGCGGTGAACAGAAGGAGAGATATGAGGGTTTCATTGCCGTTTTCGAGGCTGACTCAGCCAGGGTAATGGAAGAAGTGAACGATTACCTTGGAAAAAATATCTGAGACGGCATGGTTATAACTGACAGAGTTGACGGGGTTGATGCAATCAGCTTCAGAACAGACCGTATCAATGCTCTCAATGTTGACGTGATCAGACCTGTCATCATGAAAATGTTTGAAACCCCATACACCAGGGTGGTGATTGACATGAGCGGCGTCAACTACCTTGACAGCACCGCTTTTGCCATGTTCCTTCACCTGCTCCGGGTGGCACGGTCAAACTACTGTACCTACAGGCTCTGCTCCCTCTCCCCCGGAGCGAGTGAACTCTTTGACCTGCTGCAACTGAATCAGTCACTTGACATCTACCCTGACAGGGCAACCTGCCTCGAAAGCTTCCGCCTCAACTCTCCCTACTAGGCATTCGTAAAAACAAGCCTGCCTGCCTCTACATCAATCCTTACACTCTTGTTCCTGTCAATCGTGCCAGCGATGAGCTCACGTGACAATTCGTTTACTATCTCTTTCTGTATCAGTCGTTTAACAGGCCTTGCGCCAAAGAGGGGGTCAAAACCCCTGTCTGCCAGCCAGGCAACGGCCCTGTCAGTAATCTCGCTGCGGATGCCTTTCTCCTCAAGCATAACGGATAGCCGTCCGAACTGCATCCTGACGATCTCACTGATCTGATCACGTGTAAGAGGACGGAACATCACTATCTCATCAACCCGGTTTACAAACTCAGGCCTGAGGGTGCTGCGCAGCATCTGTATCAGCTCATCACGTAGTTTGTCAGCCCTCTCCTCACTCATCTCACCGTCGCTGTCAGCCATGCTTTCACGGATGAGCGACGAGCCAAGGTTGGAGGTCATTATCACTATGGCGTTCCGGAAGTTGACAGTTCTGCCCTTGTTATCCGTCAATCTGCCGTCGTCCAGCACCTGGAGCAGTATGTTGAATACATCCGGGTGAGCCTTTTCTATCTCGTCAAGCAGGACCACTGAATAGGGTTTGTGCCTGATAGCTTCGGTGAGCTGACCGCCTTCGTCATACCCCACATAACCGGGAGGAGCCCCGATGAGCCTTGAGACACTGTGACGCTCCTGGTACTCTGTCATGTCAATGCGGGTCATGAGGTTCTCATCATTGAACAGGTATTCTGCCAGTGCTCGGGCCAGCTCAGTCTTTCCAACACCGGTAGTACCCAGGAAGATGAATGAGCCTACCGGTCTCTTTTCATCCTGTAGTCCTGCCCTGGACCGGCGGACAGCATCAGAGACGGCCCTGATGGCTTCATCCTGGCCTACCACCCTCCGATGCAGCTCTTCCTCCAGCCTGAGGAGCTTTTCCTTTTCGCTCTCAAGCATCCGTGATACGGGTATGCCCGTCCACCTTGAGACAATCTCCGCTATATCATCAGCGCGGACGTCATCACGCACCATTGATCCTGCGCCACGCTTGCCGGCTATCTCCCTGCTCAGACGTTCCACCTCCCGTTCATTCTCTACCAGCTTACCATATCGGATTTCGGCAACCTTGCCATAGTCGCCTGCCCGCTCCGCCCGTTCGGCTTCGAACCTCAGTTCCTCAGCCTCACGCTTGTTCTTCTGAAGCGCTTCCACCAACTCCTTCTCAGATCTCCATCGCGCCTTCAGGTCATCACGTCCGGCCGCAAGATCAGCTATCTCCTTCGACAGTTCCTGCTCCTTAACCATGTCACCGTCACGGCGCACTGCCTCACGCTCAATCTCCAACTGTCTGATCTGCCTCTCAGCCGTATCTATCTCCTCCGGAACAGAGTTCATTTCCAGCCTGAGCCTGGCAGCAGCCTCGTCAATGAGGTCAATAGCCTTGTCAGGCAAGAACCTGTCTGTGATGTAGCGGTATGACAGGTCAACAGCCGAGATAATAGCTTCATCCCTGATAATTACCTTATGATGTGTCTCATATTTCTCCCTCAGTCCCCGCAGGATGGAGATGGCATCAGCCCTGTCAGGCTCGTCTATGATAATTACCTGGAAACGGCGCTCAAGAGCTTTATCAGCCTCAAAATATTTCTGGTATTCGTTCAGCGTCGTGGCACCGATAGCCCGAAGCTCTCCTTTAGCCAGTGCAGGCTTGAGGATATTGGCGGCATCCATCGCTCCTTCGCCTTTGCCGGCGCCAACAAGAGTATGTATCTCGTCAATGAACAGTATCACATCACCGTCAGAGGCAATGACCTCATTGACAACTGATTTGAGCCGCTCCTCGAACTCACCTTTGTATTTTGCTCCCGCAATAAGGGCTCCCATGTCAAGTGAAAAGATCCGCTTCTGCATCAGGTCCTCCGGCACGTCACCGCGCACTATCCTGTGTGCTATGCCTTCCGCAATGGCTGTCTTACCCACTCCGGGTTCACCAACGAGAATGGGGTTGTTCTTTGTCCTGCGTGACAATATCTGGAGTACCCTCCTGATCTCTTCATCACGGCCGATGACCGGGTCGAGCTTACCGGCCCTGGCACGCTCGTTCAGGTCAATGGCGTACCTGTTCAGTGAGTCATAGGTCTCCTCCGATGTCTGGCTGTTCACCTTCGCCCCTTTTCGCAGATCGGCAATGGCTGCGTTCAGTGCACCGGCATCGAGACCGTTCTCCTTCATCAGCTTCGACACACTTGCGGCTGAGTCAGTCAATGCCAGCAGGATATGCTCCACGGAGACAAACCGGTCCTGCATCCTGGCAGCATACTCTTCCGCCCTTCGGAAGACTCCGGAGGACTCCTGGGAGAAATAGGGTTCACCGCCACTGACCCGCGGGTAGCCGTCAATAATCGCGTCAAGCGCTTTCCCGAATACCGCAGCATTAACACCGGTCTTGGACATTATATATGATACAATGTTCTCGGCCTCTGTCATAATCCCCTTGAGCAGGTGGCCGCACTCAATGGCCTGGTGACCCTTGCCCGCAGCAATGGTCACAGCCTTCTGAACAGATTCCTGTGCTTTAATTGTAAAATTTTCAAAGTTCATTTTTCCGACCTTTTATATATTCTGTTCAATTTTTTTGCCATACCCTCCGGGCGGTCTGATTCATGTCATATTGACAGCCCCCGGATAATATAGGTGATCCGATGCCGTTATATATTTCTCAGGACCTGTGGCAAGGTTACTGGACCTCTCCGGGATGAACGAAAAGATACTCAATACACTGATGCACCTGTTTGCCATCATTGCTCCGGCACAGGGTAATGAGAACGACAGGAGGCAGGTCGTTGAGGCCTTTCTCAGGCCACATCTCAATCAGGAGGGGGTAAAGGCATACCTGAAAATCTTTGAGAAATATTACGCGGAGGCCCAGGAAAGGCTTAAAAAGGGTAAGGAAGCCCGCCGAAATTCCTCCATCTCGGTAAGGATAATAAAGATCTGCTTTGATATAGGGATGCAGCTCACGCTCAACCAGAAGATAGTTGTGCTGGTGCAGTTACTCGAATACTGCCGCTCAGACAACAACGGTGTGAGCAGCACAGAACTGGAGTTTATTATCACCGCCGCCGAGGGCTTCAATATCAACCCTGAGGATTACCAGCTTATCCAGCAGTTCGTGCTCTCATCACGGGAAGAGGTGCTTGAGTCATCACAGGTACTTGTAATCGACAGCGACCGAATTTCAAAATATGAAAAGACAAGGCATATCGTGAACGATGCCTTCCGCGGGCAGGTCAGAGTACTCAACCTGCCGCAGGCAGACATGCTGTTCGTCAGGTCATTCGGCACCGGCGAACTGCTGCTCAGCGGTCAGCTCAGGCATGAGGACAAGGTCTACCTGTTTGAGCGGGGTGCATCACTTAAATTCATGAACAGCAAGCCCATATACTACTCTGAAGTAATCAGGCAGTTCCTTGATGAAAGTGCCCTCGCCTCAAGGGTGGTTTACGAGGTGAATAACATTGAGTACAAGTTCAAGGGAGGACAGGTAGGACTTCACCGCATGAGCTTCGCAGAAGAGTCAGGACGACTCGTCGGCATCATGGGGGCCTCGGGTGCCGGTAAATCAACCCTGCTGAGCGTACTCAACGGAACCAACAAGCCCGATTCAGGCGAGGTTCTGATTAACGGGGTCAATATTCATACTGATGCGGACAAGATAAAGGGCCTTATCGGATATGTATCACAGGATGACCTCCTTATAGAAGAGCTGACTGTCTTTGAAAACCTCTTCTATAATGCCAAACTGTGCTTCGGCAACCTTGACAATGAGACCATCGCAGGGAAAGTTGATGAGGTGCTTCACAGCCTCGGGCTGCATGAGATAAAGGATATGAAGGTAGGTTCACCGCTCAACAAGAAGATCTCCGGCGGACAGCGTAAAAGACTCAACATCTCCCTTGAACTGATAAGGGAACCAGCTATACTGTTCCTTGACGAACCCACATCGGGACTTTCATCACTCGACTCGGAAAACATCCTTGACCTGCTTAATGATCTGAAGCTTAAGGGCAAGCTGATTTTCGTCGTCATACATCAGCCCTCCTCGGATATCTTCAAGATGTTTGACAGGCTTATCTTCCTTGATACCGGAGGGTACATGATCTATTATGGTATACCCGTGGGAGCCATAGGTTACTTTAAGGACATGATGCATCTGCCGAAATACAATGACAGTGAATGTCCTGCCTGCGGAAACGTTAACCCTGAACAGATCTTCAGTATTGTTGAGTCAAAGGTGCTGGACGAGTTCGGCCGTCCCACCATGACACGCAAGGTATCTCCTGCCGAGTGGAGCAACCACTTCAATTCAAGGAAAGATGAGAGGCCGCCCCGGCCCGGGTCCGGCAATGGCATCCCTGAGATTACCCTGAAGACGCCGGGCAAGATGAAACAGTTCTCGGTCTTTATCAGACGCGACATCCTTGCCAAGCTCTCCGATGCCCAGTATATGGTTATCACCTTGCTGGAGGCACCGGTACTGGCTCTCTTTTTGGCCTTCATAATACGCTATTTTGACGAGAGTGTAAGCACTCCCTCATATACCCTTCTGCAGAACACAAACCTCCCGGTATACATCTTCATGTCAGTGATAGTGGCCATCTTCATGGGTCTGACTGTCAGTGCAGAAGAGATCATTAAAGACAGGAAAATCCTTAAACGCGAGGCTTTCCTGAACCTGAGCTGGAATAGTTACCTCCTGTCCAAAATTGGGGTTCAGTTCCTGATCTCGGCCATCCAGGCAGCCTCCTTTGTGCTCATTGGCAACTCCATCCTCGGCATCAGGGGCATGTGGTTCGAGTACTGGCTGGTGCTCTTCTCCTGCTGGGCCACTTCAAACATGATGGGTCTGCTGATCTCTGACAGCTTCAAGACCGTAGTGACCATCTACATCCTCATCCCGTTCCTGGTCATCCCCCAGATAATCCTCAGCGGTATCATCGTCAAATATGACAAGCTGAACCCAAACATCTCCTCCCCTGTCTCAATCCCCCTCTACGGGGAGATTATTGCTGCACGATGGGGCTACGAGGCACTGGCCGTGGAACAATTCATCAACAACCGCTTTGAGAAACAATTCTACGATTATGACAAGGTCATCAGTATCGCCAAGTTCCGGAAAGACATATGGTATAATGAGATGAAGAGCATCCTCTCCAGGCTCGATAGCAATATCGAAAGAGAGCGCCTCGGTAACCCTGACAGGAATGATATGATGCTGATCCGTAACGAAATCATTGAAGAGGCACAATTCACAACCGCAGTCCCGTTCGATCATGGCATGCTGAATCCTGACGCAATAACCAGGGAATCCATTGCTGCTGCACGGGATTATATAGAGAAGGTCAGGCGTTATTATATAGAGGTATCCAGGGATGCCGTGCAGGCCCGTGACCGGAAGATCATGGCTTTCGAGCGCACTGACAGGGATGCTTTTATAAGGATGAAAAAGCAGTACACGAATGAGTCTCTGGAGGAATTCGTGAAGAATGATAATGAGAAGGACAAGATCAAACGGTACCGCGACAGGCTCTACCAGAATTATGATCAGATATTCTTTGACCCGCCTCATCCGCTGGTCAAGGCGCACTTCTATGCTCCGCGCAAGCAGGTTTTCGGCCTTTATGCCGGCACCATGGCAGTCAATACCGCTGTTATCTGGGTCATGACGGCAGCTCTTTACATACTTCTCTATTTCAGGGTTCTTCGCAGGATCCTGGAGTCATCGGAAAAATTCAGGAGAGTGATGAAGGACAGGCGTGAAAGATGCGAAAAGAGATAACTGATGCTGATAACAGCATACGACAGCAAAACAAAGCGGGGATATCAGCTGTATGGCTGATACCCCCGCTAAATATTTTAACCGATCTTAAACCCTGATTACAGGGTATTATTCAATAATCTCAATCATCTTGAAAGGGACCTTGATGATGGAATCATAGTCCTCGCCTGCCTCAAGCATGTCCTCATCATCCTCCTCGTAGAACCAGTTTATCTCCACATCATGCTTTGACCTGTGAATTGATTCCAGCCTCTTGAATACATCAAGGATACACTTCGAGGAACTGGTGTTGAAATACTCCAGCCTGATATTAACCACAGTCTTGTCAAGAGGTACCTGCATGTACTGATCAAGCCACTCATTGAGAGGCTTGTAAAACTCCACCGAGTTTTCGGGAATTGACCTGCCCTTGATCTCAAATACGCCCTCCCTGGCATCAAACTTAATGGACGGGGTTTTCGGCGTTCCTTCAATAATGATCGGTTCCATAGCTTTCTGATATCTGTTTATGTTAGTCTCCTATAATGGTGCCACTACGGCAGTAAGCCTGAAAGCAGTATTCAGGTTATCATATTTTTTAAACCTGAAATCAATCCGGTGACCCGTCTTCCTGGCAATGTCAAGCAACCCCAGTCCGCCAAGTCCCTTCTCCGTTATCTCCTGGTGATTAAGGATATCCTTGTAGAGTTCCTTGATCTCCTCGGGAGTGGAACGGTTGATCCTTGTCAACTTCTCCTCAAGCTCTTTAACTCTCACACCGGACACAAAATTGCATGTCGTCACCCTGTATCCACTGCCTATCTTCTCCATTACCACAAGCCCGAACCTGTCAGGTCTTGCCGCATGGTATCCCCTGGGCACCCTGTCAGAATGATGGTAGAGGTTCTGCAGGCTCTCCACAAGCACATTGTAGACCTTTTTCCTCAGCCTGGGGGCTTCGCGCGTAGCAAGCAACTTTCTTTCCACGAGGTCCAGGGCTCTGGTAATCGTATCCGATTCAACGTTCCCCTTGTAATAAAGGATTGCACCCCTGATGTCCAGGTCGCTTACAAGGTTTTCAAGGTCAAAGCTCATCGGGCCTATGTGAAAGTATATAAGCTAGAACGAGTAACAAAAATAGATTATTGTTGCGAATACCCAACTAACCGCACTCAATTTTACGGTATCACACCCTTTTCCTGCTCCCGCCATACAATTCATACCCCTGGTACCGGCATTCAATGTCGCCGTTGAGCAGGGTGTACTTGCGAGACGGCTTCAGGGCAACCTGCTTCAGGGCGGCAGTGTCACCTGATAGAATCCATGCCCTGTACCCCTCATACCTGTGTTTGAGGGTGGTACCAATCTTCCCGTAAAACTCAGCCATATCCGGCGATCCAAGACGATGGCCGTACGGAGGGTTGATGATAAGCGTACCTCCTTCAGCAGGCGGCGGCGAAGCGAAAAAATCCTTCTCCTCAATCTCCGCCATACCTTCCAGCCCCGCAGCCTTGATATTACGCAGAGCGATGGCACACGCTTCTGAAGAGATATCACTCCCGGACAGCTTCACGGGCGACTTTCGCTCGCGCTTTTCGGCATCGAACTTCACCGACCGGAACAGGGCCGCGTCATAATCCTTCCATCTCATGAAGCCAAAACTCTTCCTGAACTTCCCCGGAGCAATGTTGCCAGCCATCAGTCCGGCCTCAGCGACAATGGTCCCGGAGCCGCACATGCCGTCAGCGAGGGGCGTATCAGCCTTCCATCCGGAGAGGGCAATCATCCCCGCGGCAAGCACCTCGCTCAGCGGTGCCTCTCCGCCCCCCTGCCGGTAACCGCGCTTGTATAGAGGCACAACGGAAGAATCAAGAGAGAGGGTAACCCTGTCATTGCTGATATGCACGTTTACCAGGAGGTCCGGCTCACGGACATCCACGGAGGGCCTGTCCAGGTTCAGCCTGCGGAAGAAATCAGCAATTGCGTCCTTTACTACCAGGCCGGCATATCCGCTGTGGGCAAAATGCTTTGAATTTACTACGGCCGTCACGGCAAAGCTCATCCGGGGATCAAGGTAATGATCCCAGTCAACAGCCACGGCTCCGTTATACAGATCCTTCTGACCGGCCACCCCGAATGAAGCTACCGGCATCAGCACGGAGAGAGCAAGACGACTCCTGTAATTGACAGTGTAAAGCATCAGCTTCGAGCCTTCAAAGGCAACGGCCCTGTTCAGGGCAATGACGCCGGCAGCGCCCAATCCGTTCAGCTCTTCCGCCAGCACCTCCTCCAGGCCGTAATGTGTCTTGGCAAGAAGCTTCATTGAACCTCCTTCCGGAATCCCAGGAGCTGGTCATAAAGCTCCGGGGTATTCAGCACTTCAAGTGCCCTCAGAATTGCATAGTCATCCTCATTGATAACCATGAAATATTCATTCATATCCCACAGGTCACGCGCTACCAGCGCCTTCATGATCCTCTTTATCTCCGGCGCCGAAACATCATATTGCGCCTGGTCAAACTTAACACCGTTCTTCTCTCCTGCTGCTTTCATCTCCTCTATGGCCGCACCGTCAATCTCAAATCCCCTGCTGAAATCAGAAAAACTTTTAAATCTGCGGGTCAGCTGCCTGCGGTTGAGATCAGTGTAGGCAAGCATGTAGTTGGTGAGTGTTGAACTCCTTATCAGGTCACGGTAATAATCAGAATAGTAGGCTGTGTCAATGGGAATGAATATGTCAGGGGAAATACCGCCGCCACCGTATACGAGCCTTTTGTTCCTTACCGTGAAGGCCTTGAGCGAATCAGGCAGGTTAAGACTGTCTGGATGAATTAGCTCACCGTTGAAATATCTTTTGTAATAGGTCTGGAAATACTTGTCGAACCCTTCGTTGTAAGGTGTCTGAATGGACCGGCCGGAGGGGGTATAATAGCGAGCGATGGTAAGTCTTATTTCCGAGCCGTCAGGCAGGCCGAAGCCGTTCTGCACCAGCCCCTTGCCAAAACTCCTGCGGCCAATGACAACTCCCCTGTCCCAATCCTGCAGAGCTCCTGCCAGAATCTCACTGGCAGAGGCAGATCCTTCGTCTATCAGCACCACCACCCGCGAACGGGTCAACGAACCTGAGGGAACCGACTTGTATTCCTGCCTCGATGTATGAAGACCTTCAAGGTAAACGATAAGTTCATCGCCGGAGAGCAGCTCATCAGCTATCTGAACAGCCGGAATCATGTATCCCCCGGAATTGCCGCGAAGGTCAATTACCAGGTGCTCCAGACCCGTGCCACGAAGTTTTTCAATTGCCCCGGCAAACTCCAGGGCTGTCTGCCCGGAAAACCGGCTAAGCTTTATGTAACCAACCTTATCCGATAACATATAGGCAGCATCAAGGCTGTTAACCGGTATCTTGTCACGCGTGATGGTGAAGTTGAGCAACTCCTTGTCACCCTTCCTGAAAATCAGCACATCCACCTTCGTCCCCTTCGCGCCCCTGAGCCGCTTCTGCACCCCGGTGGTGGATATCCCGACGCCGGTCACCTTCTCCCCTGCAATGGATATAATCCTGTCGCCAGCCTGGATTCCCACCTTCTCCGACGGGCCTCCGGGTGTTGGTGAAATGATTAAAATTGTATCATTCAATAGATTGAACTGGATACCTATCCCTTCGAAATTTCCCTGCAGCGGCTCATTCTCCTCCTGCACATCCTTTGCAGGTATGTAAACCGAATGCGGGTCAAGATTGCGCAGCGTGCTTATGATCATCTGCTCTGTCAGGGCCGAAATATCAACACTGTCAACATAAATTGCCTCGAGCAGGGCAAGCGTCTTTCCGATCTTGAACGTCTCCTGTGTCAGGCCTTGCGCCCTGAGTGCCGTGCCATGCATAATCAGCAGCACAGCAGATATAATTGTTAGTCTTTTAATCATCTCCTGTCTTTTCTTCTTCTCTGTGCAAATATCATTCCCATTCTATTGTTGAAGGCGGTTTGGAGCTGATGTCATATACCACCCTGTTGACACCTCTCACCCTGTTGATGATCTGGTTTGAGATTTCCGCCAGGAACTCATGAGGCAGGTGGCTCCAGTCAGCCGTCATGCCATCCGTTGATGTAACGGCCCTCAACACCACGGCATTCTCATAGGTACGCTCATCACCCATAACACCCACCGACTGCACCGGAAGGAGTATCACGGCGGCCTGCCATACCTTATTATAATAGCCGCTCCTCCTGAGCCCCGATATAAAGATCTCATCCGCATCGCGAAGTATCTCCAGCTTGGCAGGAGTCACCTCTCCCACTATCCTGATAGCCAGCCCGGGCCCCGGGAAGGGGTGCCGGTCAAGTATCTCGGCAGGCATGTCGAGCGCCCGCCCCACACGTCTCACCTCATCCTTGAAGAGGAGCCGCAGCGGTTCAACCACCTTCAGATGCATCTTCTCCGGCAATCCGCCAACGTTGTGATGCGACTTGATTGTTGCCGAAGGACCGTTAACCGAAACCGATTCAATGACGTCAGGATAAATCGTTCCCTGTGCCAGCCATTTTACGTTCTGCACTTTATGTGCCTCACGGTCAAATACTTCAATAAATATCCTTCCAATTATTTTTCTTTTCGTCTCCGGGTCATTAACCCCGCTAAGCCCCTCAACAAACTCTGCCGAGGCGTTTACCCCCAGAACGTTGAGGCCCATTCTCCGGTATGCATCGAGGACTGCCTCATACTCATTCTTACGCAACAGCCCGTTGTCAACAAAGATGGAGGTCAGTCTGTCGCCAATGGCCCTGTCAAGCAGTATCGCTGCCACGGATGAATCTACTCCGCCGGAGAGACCAAGCACTACCCTGTCATCTCCGATCTGTTCCCTCAGTGAGCGAACAGTCATCTCAACAAATGATTCAGGGGTCCAGTCGCCGGGGCAACCGCATATGCCTTTCACGAAATTTCCAAGTATCGTGCTTCCTTCAGTTGTATGGTACACCTCCGGGTGGAACTGTATTCCCCAGGTCTGTTCGCCCTGGATTCTGAATGCTGCCACGCTGACATCCCCGGTTGAACCGGTGATTACGTAATTTTCAGGAATTCTGACGATTGTATCGCCGTGTGACATCCACACCTGGGAGCCGGGGGTTACACCTGCGAACAGTGGGTCTGCCGGGTCTGCCGAGACCAGCTTCGCCCTGCCGTATTCACGGGTGTTTGAAGGCAGAACCTCACCTCCGTACATATGGGTCAGGTACTGGGCGCCGTAACAGACACCCAGCAAAGGTATCAGTCCCTTGATTCCGGCAAGATCCGGAAAAGGGGCCTTTTCATCACGGACTGACCACGGACTGCCTGAGAGGATTACCCCCCTGACAGTGCTGTCAGGTTTCGGGAAATGGTTATATGGATGAATTTCACAGTATACGTTCAGTTCCCTTACTCGCCTGGCAATCAGTTGCGTGTATTGGGATCCGAAATCGAGGATCAGTATCTTTTCCTGCACGGGTGTGGATTAATGCTGTTATGTAGGTGGCAAAGATAATCAATATGCGGATTTACCGTCATCAGCCTATCTCATATGTAGCACCCTCGCGTGCCGCTGCGCTGTCGGGAAAAACCTCTCTTGCCTCTGTCTCTAGCACGGCCGGTGAACGGTACCGTGCCGAGAAGTGTCCCAGCAGAAGATGCTTCACTCCGGCTTCGAGTGCCACTGTTGCGGCCTGGCGTGCTGTGGAATGTCCTGTCTTCAGCGCCAGCGGATCATGATCATCACCGAAGGTGGCTTCGTGGTAAAGAAGGTCAACGCCCCTGATCCAGGAAGCAAGCTTTTTGACCCTGCCCGTATCACTGCAGAAGGCGTAGGTGGCCGGATGGCGGGGCTCAAGGGTGACCTCCCCGCACGCGATGACCTGACCGGATGGCCGTACAATGTCACCGCCCCTCCTGGCCGTGGCTATCTCCTCAATAGTGAGATTGTATTCCTCAATCTTTTCCCTGATCATGTTCCTGTCAGGAGTTTTCTCGTGAAAGAGATAACCATAAGTTGTGATACGGTGCTTCAGCGGAAATGAGAAAACCTCTACCCGCTTATCAACCAGGATGCTCTTCAGGGACCGGCCTGAGACGGTATGCACGATAAGTTCATACCCGAGGTTTATGTCGAAATCAGCCAGGTGTCGTGCAATCAGCTCTTCCGCCGGGGAAGGAGCATAAAGATGAAGCGTATTTTTGCGTCCCATCAGGTTAAACGTGGAGAGCAGCGGGTAGACCCCGAAAAAATGGTCGCCGTGCAGGTGGCTGATGAATATGTGATTAATCTTACCGAACCTTATCTTATACCGGCGCATCTGCATCTGGGTCCCCTCTCCGCAGTCTATCAAAAACAACCGCTCATGCACGTTTAGTACATGAGCGGTCGGATATCGGTCTGAAGTGGGCAGAGCTGAGCTGGTTCCGAGTATGGTCAGCCTGAAAGCCATGCCACCTCTCCTCAGGCTAGAATTTTCTCAGCTTCCTCAGTATCAGCGGTAATGGATAGAACAGTGTCAAGCTGCGAGATTGTGATAAGCCTCTCCACAGCCTCATTCAGTCCGCAGAGGACAAAAGTACCTCCTGCGTTCTTGCAGAGCCTGTTTGCAACAAGAATGGCGCTGAGACCTGATGAATCACAATACTGACACTTCTTCAGATCCAGGATGATATTCCTCTCTCCCTTACCGGAGATGAGAACCAGTTCCGACTTGAGTGAAGGAGCAATATGCGTGTCAAGCTTCTCAGTTTCAATGCTGATTACAGTGCACTTGTTCTTGTTTTGAATGTTGAAGTCCATAGCTGATAATTTTAGGCAACTAAAAATAAGGTTATTTTTTCTTTTTACCTAGACTTCTGGCCTCTTTTTCTTCCATCTCATCCTTGAGAGCCTGAAGCCCGGTGATGTCACCGAGAGTAGTTTTCTCAAGGCTGGCCTTTAGCTTGCGTGCTGCTTTTTTGGTGTTGTCAGCCTCTGAGCGTCTTGCCGATGTATCTGATCCCTTTCTCTCATCCTCGAAAATGCGGCTGTGTGAGACGATGATCTTCTTGGCACTCTTGTTGAACTCAATAACCTTGAAGTTGAGCTTGTCCTCAACCACTGCCTGGCTTCCGTCTTCCTTGACGAGATGCTTCGGAGTGGCAAACCCTTCAACACCGTAAGGCAGGGCAATGATGGCTCCCTTGTCAAAGACCTCGATAACGGTACCCTCATGAATAGAGTCAACCGTAAAGAGATCCTCAAACACATCCCACGGGTTCTCTTCGAGCTGCTTGTGACCGAGGCTCAGTCTCCTGTTCTCCTTGTCTATCTCGAGGACCACCACGTCAATCTCGGCGTCAATCGATGTGAACTCAGCAGGATGCTTGATCTTCTTCGTCCATGACAGGTCAGATATGTGTATCAGACCGTCAACACCCTCTTCAATCTCCACGAAGACACCAAAGTTGGTGAAGTTGCGCACGCGTGCCTTGTGGCGTGAGTTGATGCTGTATTTCTTGTCAATGTTCTCCCACGGATCCGGCTTGAGTTGCTTGATCCCAAGCGACATCTTGCGCTCCTCACGGTCAAGTGTCAGTATTACAGCTTCAACCTCATCACCCACCTTCATGAACTCCTGTGCACTGCGAAGGTGCTGCGACCATGACATCTCGGAGACATGGATAAGACCTTCAACACCCGGTGCAATCTCCACGAATGCACCGTAGTCTGCCATGACAACAACCTTGCCCTTGACCTTGTCACCCACTTTCAGAGCCTCGCTGAGCGAATCCCACGGATGCGGGGTAAGCTGCTTCAGACCCAGGGCGATCCTCTTCTTGTCATCATCAAAGTCGAGTATGACTACATTGAGCTTCTGGTCAAGCTGAACGATCTCCTCGGGATGGTTGACCCTGCCCCATGAGAGATCAGTAATATGTATGAGTCCGTCAACACCGCCGAGGTCAATGAAGACACCGTATGAGGTGATGTTCTTGACAGTACCCTCGAGCACCTGGCCCTTCTCAAGCTTCGAGATGATCTCCTTCTTCTGCTGCTCAAGCTCGGCCTCAATGAGCGCCTTGTGTGACACAACCACGTTCTTGAACTCCTGGTTGATCTTCACCACCCTGAACTCCATGGTCTTGCCAACATATACGTCATAGTCACGTATAGGCTTGACATCAATCTGTGATCCGGGAAGGAACGACTCGATGCCAAAGACGTCAACGATCATGCCACCCTTCGTGCGGCACTTGATGTAACCGGTAATGATTTCATTGTTTTCAAGGGCCGAATTGACGCGGTCCCATGAATTGTAAGCCCTTGCCTTCTTGTGAGAAAGCACCAGCTGACCCTTCTTGTCCTCCTGGCTCTCAACATAGACTTCAACAGTGTCGCCTATCTTAAGATCGGGATTGTAGCGGAATTCGTTAAGACTCACCACTCCCTCAGACTTCTGCCCGATGTTGATGACAACCTCACGGTTATTCATTGAGATGACCTTACCTTCCACAACCTCGTCAACAGCGACGGTTGAAAGGGTCTCTTCATACTGTTTCTCCTGGTCAGCACGGCTTCTCTTTGATAAGAATCCGTCAGTCTCATAAGAATCCCAGTCAAACTCTTCAGGTGTGGCTGCTGATGCCATCGCAGCTGTTGCAGCTTCTGCCTTCACCTTCTTTTCTTTCTTTTCCTTAAGAATCGGCTGTTCCTCAGCAACCATCTCACCTGCTGATTCAACCACCACCTCTTTTGCTTCTGTTTTTACTTCTGCTCCGGTCTCATTTACGTTAACATCCTCGTTTGAAATGTTGCCGGTTTCTTCGTTAATTTCACTCATTTTGAATAATTTGCCTGAAAATTAATAAGTTAGACATTATGTTGTTTGAAAATTGCTGGCAAAGATAATTATTTTTTCTTTTTGGATACGAACAATTGGCAGATTTTCAGGGTATAAGAATTTAAAACCTCCCCGGATAGTAAGGTCACTGTTTAGATTGTTGCTTTTTTCTATTTTTGTCATCAGTTTAACTAAATTAGTGTTGATGAAAGGCATAATCCTTGCCGGCGGATCCGGCACCAGGCTTCACCCTATAACGGAAGCCATCTCCAAACAGCTGTTGCCGGTATATGACAAACCAATGATCTACTATCCGCTCTCTGCCCTGATGCTGGCCGGAATACGTGACATACTGATCATTTCAACCCCCCGTGACCTTCCAAGTTTCAGGGCATTGCTGGGTGACGGTACCAGGCTGGGAATGAGTTTCACATACCGTGAACAACCCTCGCCTGACGGCCTGGCGCAGGCTTTCATTATAGGTGAGGATTTCATTGGCGATGACAATGTCTGCATGATACTTGGTGACAATATCTTTTACGGCCACGGTTTTGGCCACATCCTCAAGCAGGCCGCATCACTGACTGACGGAGCAGTTGTATTCGGTTATGCCGTCAATGATCCCGAGCGCTACGGAGTTGTGGAGTTTGATGAAAACCACAAGGCTGTAAGCATAGAGGAGAAACCTCTTAAACCCAAATCAAACTACGCCGTCACCGGCCTCTACTTCTACGACAACACTGTGGCCTCACGGGCGCGAAACCTTAAACCCTCACCTCGCGGTGAGCTGGAGATAACCGATCTCAACAGGCTCTACCTGCAGGAGGGAAAACTGGAAGTAAAACTTCTGGGACGCGGAATGGCATGGCTTGACACGGGAACCTTCGACAGCCTCCTGCAGGCATCCAACTTCATCGCAACACTCGAACAAAGGCAGGGGCTGAGTGCCTCCTGTATTGAGGAGATTGCATACAATAACGGCTTCATCACAAGAGAACAGCTCCTGGAACTTGCCGGGCCGCTGGCCAAAAGCCAGTACGGACAGTACCTTCTCAAAGTGGCAAACGAACAGGCCTGAAGATGAAAGTACACAGGACTGAATTCCCCGGACTGCTCATAATCGAACCCGATGTCTTCAATGACACCAGGGGTTATTTCTTTGAGAGCTACAACAAGCTGAAATACAGCAATAACGAAATCGTCTACGAACCCGTGCAGGATAATGAGTCCAGCTCGTGCAGGGGTGTGATCAGGGGCCTTCACTACCAGGAGGAACCTTTTGCCCAGGCCAAGCTGATAAGGGTTATTGAGGGCCGGATCTATGACGTGGCACTTGACTTAAGACACGGTTCCCCGACATACGGAAAATGGTTCGGACTCATCATCGACTCAGAAAAGAAACTGCAGTTTTTGATTCCCAGGGGTTTTGCGCACGGGTTTTCCGTACTCAGCGAGAGGGCAATAGTTCTCTATAAGTGTGACAACAATTATTCCGTTGCACATGAGCGTGGCATAAATGCGCTGGACCCTGACCTCCGGATAGACTGGATGATCAGGGACGAGGCCCCGGTAATCAGTCCGAAAGACCTGAAACAGCCACTGTTCAAAGAGATCTCTTCAAACTTCACTTTCAGCGAATGACAACCATACTGGTAACCGGGGCATCCGGACAGCTGGGAAGCGAGATCAGGGAACGGTCAGCCCGTTACAGCGGATATGAGTTCATCTTCACCGATGCAGGAGAGCTTGATATTACAGATGCTGCCGCAACAGATTCATTTATTGCTGCAAGCCGCCCAACATGGGTAATCAACTGTGCAGCCTACACTGCCGTTGACCGCGCTGAGGATGAGGAGACACTTGCCACACAGATAAATGCCGGCGGAGTTGAAAATCTTGTAAGTGCCCTCAATGGTACAGGTTGCAGGCTGATTCATATCTCGACCGATTATGTCTTTGACGGCACCAGTCCTGTGCCATACACTGAAGATGACACCCCGTCACCCGCATCAGCATATGGCCGGAGCAAGCTTGCAGGAGAAAAAGCCGCCATGAGATGGCCTGACACTATGATCATCAGGACCTCCTGGCTGTACTCATCCTACGGCAACAACTTCGTGAAGACAATTCTTGGCAAGGCAGGTTCGGCCCAGAGCCTAAGCGTGGTCTTTGACCAGGTCGGATCACCAACCTACGCAGCTGACCTCGCAACTGCCATAATGGATATCATCAGCGGCGTAATCCGCAACAGCAGCAACTTCGTTCCCGGAATCTTCAACTATTCTAATGAAGGTGTCTGCAGCTGGTTCGACCTGGCCAGCGAGATCGTGAAGGAGGCAGGTTCGCCCTGCACCGTGCTGCCCGTAAGGAGCGCCGCATGGCCCTCAAGGGTGAAGAGGCCGTCATACAGCGTACTTGACAAGACACGAATCAGGGAAAATTACAACCTTTCGATTCCCCACTGGCGTACCAGCCTGATTAATTGTATATCAAAAATGAACCGGATATGATCAACATTGAAGAAATCAGAACAAAAGCCGCCGCATGGCTGGGCGAAGAGTTTGATGAAGCAACCCGCTCGGAGGTGAAGCACATGATGGAGCATGACGAAAAGGCTCTTATTGATGCTTTCTACCAGGACCTTGAGTTTGGCACCGGGGGACTCCGCGGAATCATGGGAGCAGGAACAAACCGCATGAACAGGTATACCCTCGGAATGGCAACCCAGGGCCTCTCCAACTACCTGAAAAAGCATGCATCCAATCCCTCATCCATAAAGGTTGCCATTGCTCATGACAGCCGGAACAACAGCAGCTATTTCGCGAAGGTGGCTGCTGATATCTTCGTGGCAAACGGATTCACGGCACTACTCTTTGATGCCCTGCGGCCGACACCGGTTCTTTCTTATGCAATCAGAATGCACGGATGTGATGCCGGTGTAATCATTACCGCCTCGCATAACCCGAAGGAGTATAACGGCTATAAAGTATCATGGAACGACGGCGGCCAGGTGGTATCACCTCATGACAAGGGGATCATTGACGAGGTCCGCAGTATTAAGTCAGTCTCGGAGATAGCCACAGGAGGCGATCCCTCAAGGATTGTCACAATTGGCGAAGAAACGGATAAAAAGTACATGGAGGAGGTGCTTAAACTGAGTATCAATCCCGAGATCATCAAAAGAAACTCCGGGATGGGCATAGTCTATACGCCTCTGCACGGGACCGGATACAAAATGGTTCCGGATGCCCTGAAATTATACGGTTTTAAAAATGTTTACCCGGTTCCTGAACAGAGCATCACCGACGGAAACTTCCCGACACTGCGCTCACCAAATCCCGAGGAACCTGATGCCTTGGCCATGGCCCTTGACCTGGCTCGTGCCAAAAATGCCGACCTGGTAATGGCCACCGACCCTGACGCCGACAGGCTGGGCATCGCAGTAAGGAAACCCTCCGGGGAATTCGTGCTGCTGAACGGCAACCAGACCGGTGCCCTGCTTACATGGTATATAATCTCACAGAAAAAGAAAAACGGCGCCCTGAAGGGCAATGAGTATATTATCAATACCATAGTCACATCGGACCTGTTGGACAGGATTGCAGAAGCAAACGGAGTGAAGAGTTATAACGTGCTCACCGGTTTCAAGTACTTTGCCGAGCTGATGCGCAATCTTGAAGGTAAGGAAAAGTATATAGGCGGAGGAGAGGAGAGCTTCGGATACCTGCCGGGCGATTACGTCAGGGACAAGGATGGCGTGGCCTCATGCGCACTGATTGCTGAAACCGCAGCCTGGGCTGCTGACCACGGCAAATCGCTCTGGCAGCTCCTGCTGGACATCTATGCCGAATACGGCCTCTTCCGTGAAAAACTGGTCAACGTGGTCAGAAAGGGTGCCGAGGGTGCCGCGGAAATAAAGAGCATGATGGAGGGGTATCGCAACAACCCGCCAAAGGAGATTGCAGGAAGCAGGGTTGTTAAGATAAGCGACTACCTCGTACAGGAATCAGCTGACCTGGTCAACGGGAAGAAGACACCGCTGCTACTGGAAAAATCAAATGTACTTCAGTTCTTCCTGGCTGACGGAACCAAGATTTCAGTCAGGCCCTCCGGCACCGAACCGAAGATCAAGTTCTACTTCAGCGCCAACACCGCAATGGACGATGTCTCATCATTCGAGAGACTGTGGAAGGAACTTGACAGCAGGATCGATGCTGTAATTAAGGACATGAGGCTGTAGGCAATAAATCACCCCTGCCTGCCCTTCTTCCGGATGCCGGTTGCTTCATTCCCCGATTATCTTGACCAGCACCCTCTTTCTCCGCATGCCATCATACTCGCCGTAGAAGATCTGTTCCCACGGGCCGAAGTCGAGCCGGCCGTTTGTGACTGCGACAACTACCTCGCGCCCCATCAGCTGCCGCTTCATATGAGCGTCAGCGTTGTCCTCAAATCCATTGTGACGGTACTGTGAATGAGGCTTTTCAGGCGCCAGTTTCTCCAGCCACACCTCAAAATCCTGGTGCAGACCGCCTTCATCATCATTGATAAAAACCGAACTTGTGATATGCATCGAATTAACGAGAATGAGACCTTCGTTGATTCCGCTCTCGGCCAGGCAATGTTCAACCTGTCGCGTGATATTTATATAGTCTCTGCGATGAGGTGTCTCAATTGTAAGCTCTTTACGGTATGATTTCATCTTTCAGAATATTGACATGTCAGCTGCAAAAATAAGAATAAATACCGGGTCAGCGGCCTGCCTGTGACCGCCAGCCTCTTACCGCAGCTGACTGGCGGGGCAAAAGACAGAGGGTTGAAATACCTTTGCCAGCCGTAAAGGCAAGAGCGGCAGCAACCACCCCGGTCATGTCAAGGACAACCACGCAGACCAGCAATATTACAATTATTGATACCAGCTCAACCGCCATTGCTGCCGATATAGGACAAGTTGTGCGGTTGATGTGAAGCAGTGATCTCTGATAGTTCAGCAGGACGGTAAAGGCCGGCAAAAGTATCATAATTTTCAGGGGGGAGATATGACAAATCCGTCAGTTCCTGGCTCAGCCCGGAGATATTAATGAACCACAGGTCGGCCAGCGGGCTGAACGCAAGAATGGAGATCAGCAGCGTAACGGCCACACCCATGTAAACTGCAAAATTCCTTAACAGCCGGTAGTTCTGTTTTTGCTTGCCAATCAGGGTAATATTAACCTCCTGGTATGACAATCCAAGGCTCCTGAAGATGAAAACAAGTGAACCTACAACAGGGAGCACCGCCAGAGACTCATCAGCCATGTCAGCGCCAATGGTCCCCAGAAGAGAAAAATTTTGCGGTAGGTGAGGTTATAGGTTAGTTCCACCGGTCAGGGAAAGTGCAAAGATAGTCATTCCGCTATTGCATACTGGCCTCCCTGCAATCTGGCTCCTGGCTAAAATGACCCGCCGGGTCATTTTCATACGCCAGGCCCTCTATTGCCTGAAATAACTATCCGGAAAATTCACCAGGTAAACCTTGTCCGTTGCCCTGGTAAGCGCAGTATAGAACCACCGGAGATAATCGATTGTCGGTTCCTGCCGGTTGAACATGCCCTGATCGATGAAAACCCGCTCCCATTGCCCCCCCTGCGATTTGTGACATGTCACTGCATAGGCAAACTTGATCTGCAGTGCATTGTAATAAGGATCATCCCTTACAGCCTCGTACTGCTTTCTCTTGGATTTTATGCCCGGATGATCAGCCAGAACTGCAAAATAAAGCTCACGCGACTTCTCCGGTGAGAGAGACGGGGTACTCATCATAAGAGTGTCAAGATTCACCTTCGCCTCAACCTCCATCTCCGAGTCGCGAAAATAGAGAGTCATGTCAGCGAAACGCATCCCGTACATCTCCCCATATCTCCTTATCCTTTTTACCTCTGCTATGTCCCCGTTGGCAATGAACGAGGCATTGTCATCATCCTTCAGCCAATAGTAATTGTTCTTGACTACCATAACTATATCTCCAGTGCTGATCTCTTCCTCCCTGAAGAAGACCCGGCTCCGGATACCCTGGTTATACCGGTTCGCCAGGTTGTTCGAGTTGACCACCACTATGGCGCCATCAGTGCCGCACCTGTCGTATGACTCAGACAACCGCTCAATCAGCTCGGCTCCTCCCAGTCGCTCAATATCACCGTACCCATCGAGTATCAGCTCCGGCACTGACAGGTCTCCGTCGCTGACCTGCTGCCTTACAGCAGTGGCATTCATAAGTATTCCCGACCCTTCGCTCTGCCGTATCACCTGCCTTAACTCAAATGTCTGAAGGGCAAAACCGGTCGCTCGCAGAACATCTTCATCAAGGGCAGGACTGACAATCGCCCCGACGGGTGGCAACTGTGCCACATCCCCGACAAGTATAAGCTTGCAGTCAGTTCCCGTGTACACATATTCCAGGAGATCCTCCAGCAGCCTGCCACTGCCGAAAATCGAAGCTTCAGATGACTCATCCGGGATCATGGAGGCCTCATCAACTATAAAATATGTATTCTTGTGCAGGTTGCGGTCAAGGACGAACTTACCCACGCCATCAGTTGCCGACTTCTGCCTGTAGATCTTACGGTGGATTGTCCAGGCCTCCTTTCCGGTGTATGAGCGCAACACCTTCGCCGCCCTGCCGGTTGGGGCCAGCAATACTGACTTTTGCCTCAGGGTATCAAGAGTGGTCACCAGCGATGCTATCAGGCTGGTCTTGCCGGTTCCTGCGTAACCCTTCAGCAGAAAGATGACATCATTTGTATTGTCGGAGACGAAGCCTGCAAGCATCCTCATGCAGTCAGACTGATCCTGTGTCGGGATATTTCCAAGGTTTTTCGATAGCAATGAATGGATGTTCTCCTGTCTCATTTTATTTTGACAAACCGGATAACAGTCTGCTTTTTTTATAAATTTGCACAAAGTTACTCAACAATCGTTCAAAAGACATGAAAACGGCTCTCAACATCGCATTTAGTATTATCATTGTTGTGCTCGCATATTTTCTTGTGGAAAGCATTATGAAACCCATCCGCTTCAACAAGGAGAAGGATGCAAGGGAAGCTGCAATAAAGGAGAGGCTTATTGACATCAGGACTGCACAGGAAGCCTTTAAATCAGTTAAAGGATACTATACCGGCAGCTTTGACACCCTGATAACCTTCCTTGAGACTGATTCCCTGCCCCTTGTATTCAAGCGCGGTTCACTCACCGATGAGATGATTGCTGCAGGCATCACAACTGAACAAGAAGCCGTTAAGAAAGGCCTGATCAGCAGGGATACAAGCTACATCCCCGTCCGTGATTCAATATTCGACAAAGGCTATCCTATTGATCAGCTGAGGTATGTCCCGGGAATGGAAAAAACAGAATTCCAGATGTCAGCCGCAAGGGTAATGACCACCTCCATGGTGCTTGTAAACGTATTTGAAGCCTATGTGCTCAATGATGTTTTCCTGAGTGATCTCGACAGGCAGCTTGTAGTCAACTACAACGATCAAAGGACAAAGATCACGGGATTCCCGGGCATGAAGGTTGGCGACGTCAGGGTGCCCAACAACAACGCCGGGAACTGGGAGGATTGATGGCCAGGTCGCAGCCATATCCCCTGGAACTTATTGACGAGACCCTCAACATTAACGCGACTGACAATTACGACCTTACACTGGAGCTTTCTGAAGAGGGTGTCTCTTTTGCCGTGCTTGATCTCCTTCGGGACAAGTATGTCATGCTCAGACACTATCCGCACGATGATGAATCTGTAACAACCGGAAGGAGATTTGCAGAGATAATCGAAGCCGATGACTTTCTTATGAGACGTTACAGGAAAGTCTTCATTATTGCTCCTTCGCTGAACGCGACGCTGATTCCGGCAGCCGTGTATGAGAATGGTCTCCGCGAAGATTACTTCCGTTTTAACTTCAGCACGGCTGATTGTGGTGTTATTGTATCTAATTCTCTCCCGTTTCCGGATGCAGTCGTACTCTTTTCGCCTTCAAGGGAGGTGACTGAAAGCATCCCCGCCCGCTGGCGCGAAATCTCACCGTGGCACCATACCAAACCGCTGCTGAGCCATGTCTCTACGGTTTGCCGCACAAACGACGGCTGCTATGTGCATATTCACTTCGAAAAGGATTTTGTAACCGTGATAACGGCTGAAAAGCGAAACCTTACATTCTGCAACAGCTTCGCCACTTCTTCACCTCAGGACGGCGCCTATTATCTGTTCAGCGTGATGGACAGGAATGGGATACGCCATGATGAAACAATATTTGTCAGCGGCACCGTGGAACCTTATGGCGAAGCACACATTGCACTCCTCTCATTTGCCCATAATGTCAGGTTCGCATCACCCGTAATAAGACAGAGCTTCAGCTATGTCATGAACGAAGTGCAGCTGCATCGCTGGCTTAACCTTTTTACTGCTGCTTCGTGCGAATAACAGGTGGTAACTTCAGGGGACGGCTCATCGAGCCGCCGGCAGGATTCAGGGCAAGGCCAACAACTGACTTCGCCCGAGAGGGGTTGATGAATATCCTTAACAACCGATATGACTTTTTTGAAGTCTCACTGCTTGACCTCTTCGGCGGAACCGGAGCCATCAGCTACGAGTTCGCCTCAAGAGGAACCAGGGATATCGATATAGTGGAAACCGAGAGACGGAACTGTGAATTCATCAGCAAAACAATCCGCAGCTTCGGATTTGAATCTGCAAAGGTTCACCGCCTGGATGTGCGCGACTGGCTGAAAATTTGCCATAAAAAGTATGATATCATCTTTGCTGATCCTCCCTATGCACTGAAATGGCTGGCGGAGATCCCCGATATGATTCTCAGCTCAGAGGCGGTGAGTGAATCCACCCTTTTCATCCTGGAACACCCGGCTGCATATGATTTCAGTCACGAAAAATTCTTCACTGAAAACAGAAAATACGGAAATGTTAATTTTTCTTTCTTTTGTTTAGCAAGCCCGCATGTTACCATAAATTCAGCGACCAATGATTAATTTTAACATTTTTTTACATTTGTTCAATGATCTGAATGCCACACAAAGATATTTTAGCGGTCTATATTATTATCATTTCATTTATCTAACTCTAATCATTACAGAACATGAGAAAATTACTTTTAACAAGTCTGATCATCTGTACTCTGGTCCTTTCTGCCTTCGGACAGCAGAAAACAGTTACAGGGACGATCACAGACAAAAGTGACGGCCTTCCCGTTATCGGGGCAACGGTCCTGGTTAAGGGAACATCTGTCGGTACAGTGACTGACCTTAACGGAAAGTACACCATCTCAGCAGATCCGGGAAGCGTACTGGTCTTCAGGTTTGTGGGGATGAAGTCACAGGAGATTCTTGTCGGTGACAGGAATATTATCGATGTGACGCTGGAGCTTGACGACGTTGGCCTCGACGAGGTTATTGTCGTCGGTTACGGCTCAGCCATCAAGAGAGAGCTTACAGGAGCAATTACCAAGGTAGAGACCAAGGGTATTGCCGAAGTACCGGTGGCCAGCTTTGAGTCAGCAATACAGGGAAAAACCTCCGGTGTTTTCATCGAACAGGCCAGCGGTAAGCTGGGCGAAACCGTAAAAATGAGAATTCGCGGATCATCCTCAGTATCAGCTAATAACCAGCCGCTATATGTGGTTGACGGCGTCCCTATAACAGCTGAAAACCTTTCCAACTCAGGCAACCAGCCTACCAGCCCGCTTGCTGACCTGGCAATGACCGATGTGGAGTCAATACAGATCCTCAAGGATGCATCGGCTGCTGCCATCTACGGCTCCAGGGCCTCAAACGGCGTTGTGATCATCCAGACCAAGAGAGGTAAGGCGGGTGCAACGAAATTTGATGTACAGTATACAACAGGGATCAGTGAACCGAGTCACCTGGTTCAGTGGCTGAACGCTGATCAGTACCTTGAGCTGTTCAATGAATCAATGGATAACGTCACAGTTGACGGACTCGTCTGGGAGTGGCTGCCAAAAGAAGACATCTGGGAAATGTATGTAGGACCGGTTTGGGATGACGGATATGACACAGACTGGCAGAAAGAGGCCTTCCAGAAAGGTTCTCTCAATAGGATTAACGTATCCGGTTCAGGCGGTACTGACAAAACCAGGTTCTATGCCGGCCTCGCCTATGACGATACCAAGGGTATCCTCCGCGGTAACAACATGAACAAGATGAGCGCAAGGCTTAACCTTGACCAGCAGGCAACCGATAAGTTCAGTTTCGGTATGCAGATGAACGTCATACGCACCGAGATGGAAAGGGTTCAGAATGACAACGCATTTGCAACCCCTCTCCAGTTGGTCGCACAGTCACCCCTCACCCCGGTCTATGATCCGGAAACAGGTGAACTGAACACTGAGACGATATACTATAACGGCCTCATCTCACTCAGGGACGAAACCAACAACCAGACCTCCTTCAGATCGCTCGCAAACATCTACGCAGCATATAACATCTTCAAGGACCTCACATTCAAGAGTGAGTTCGGAACTGACATATATGACCTGCGCGAGAAGAACTTCTGGGGAAGAAAAACAATCACCGGCGGACCTGCCGGCGAAGCACAGAACCGCTCGGTCAGGGTTATCAACTACAACTGGGAAAACTACCTTACCTATATCAAGACACTGGGCGTGCACCACATCAACCTTGTGGGCGGCATGTCATACCAGCAGTCTAACAGCATCGGCTCTGACATAATCGGCAAGGGATTCCCGACAGATGACTTCACAAACATCGACAATGCAGCTGAAGTAACATCATACGGCGGCTGGGAAGAGGCAACATCATATCTCTCCTACTTTGCCCGCGCCAACTACAAGATCAATGAGAAGTACTTCTTCACCCTCAGCGGCCGCGTAGACGGCTCATCAAGGTTCGGCGTTGATAACCGCTTTGGCTTCTTCCCAGCTGGATCAGCAGGCTGGATTATATCGCAGGAAGACTTCATGGCTGGCATCAAGGATGTGCTCAGCTACCTGAAGGTAAGAGCCAGCTACGGCATTACCGGAAACTCGGGAATTCCTGACTATGCGCACCTGGCACTCTACTCAGGTGTTAATTACGCCGGACGCACAGGTCTTGAAGTCACACAGCTTCAGAGCAGAGAACTGGGATGGGAAAATACAGCCCAGCTTGACATCGGTCTTGATTTCGGCTTCTTCAACAACAGGCTCACCGGTGAATTTGACTGGTATCAGAAAAGAACCACTGACCTGCTTCTCTACAGGACCCTTCCCGCCACTTCAGGCTTCGAAGGTGTATGGAGCAACGTGGGAGAACTTGAGAACAAGGGTGTTGAATTCGCCCTCCACTCAAACAATCTCTCCGGCAGACTTATCTGGACAACCGATTTCAACCTGGCATTCAACAAGAATACAATCATCGACATCAACGGCCCCGAGATCACTCCCAACTCCATAAACTACGTGATTGAAGGACAGCCCATCGGCGTCTTCAATATTGTCAAATACGCAGGTGTTGATCCGGACAACGGCGACGCGCTGTACTATCTGAGCGCAGACAGTGATGAGACTACGAATAACTACAACCTGGCAGAAAAGCAGATCTGCGGCTCCCCGAACCCTGACTTTACGGGAGGCTTCAACAACTACTTCGAGTTCGCCGGCGTTGACCTGAATGTGCTCATCAGCTTTGTATACGGAAATGAGATCTACAACGGCGGTGGCGTTTATCAGTCGGCCAACGGTGACTGGTTTGACAACCAGACTATTGATCAGCTTGACAGATGGCAGAATCCGGGTGACATCACTGATGTACCCCAGGCACGCCTCGGTGACGGAAACGGCACAAAAGTTTCAAGCCGCTATCTCTCTGACGGATCATATGTAAGATTCAGGAACATCAACCTCGGCTACACCCTGCCGAAAAGCCTTACCGCACGTCTTAACATGACTTCTGTAAGGGTTTACCTCGGGGTGCAGAACCTCTATACGCTCACCAAATACAAGGGATGGGACCCTGAGGTCAACTACCTTGGTGCCGGTCGTTCAACACAGAACAACAACATCATCCAGGGATATGATTTCTATACTGCTCCGCAGGCAAGGACCTATACTCTTGGTATAAATCTCTCATTCTAACGCTAAATACCAATAGTCATGAAAAATACGATAAACAAATACAAATTCTGGATCTTGATTGTTCCGGTATTGGCAATGCTAGTTTCGTGTACGGAAAAGCTTGAGATCAAGCCAAAACAGTCAATTGATGCCGAGGTGGCTCTTACAACGCCTGACAACATCAAGGCAGCACTTGTGGGTGCTTACCTGCAGGCCAGCAGCGACGGTATATTCGGATCATATTTTAATGAGTACAGCGAGCTTTATGCTGCCACCACCGATATGAGATTCATGGGCACCTATGAGCAGCCCCGCGAATTCTACAGGAAAGAAGCTACTACCACCAACAGCTATGTGGAATACACCTGGACCGAGGCATACAGCCTCATCAACACCTGCAACACTCTGCTGCAGGAAGATGTCCTTGCATTGCTTGATGCAGATGATGCTGACTTAGTGAAGGGTGAAGCGCTCTTCCTCAGGGGCTGGACCATCTTCGAGATGACCCGGTTCTTCGGACTACCTTATGAGCCGAACCAACCGAATAACCAGTTGGGTATTCCTCTTGTACTTACCCCCACCAGCGATGTCGCAGACGCAGTACCGGTGGCCAGAAACACCGTCGAGGACTGCTATGCCCAGGCGATTGAAGACCTGACTGCTGCACGCGGTCTGCTTCCTGACGCCAATGATGTCTATGCCTCTTCAATGAGTGCAAGCGCCGTGCTTGCAAGGCTTTACCTGCAGATGGGCAACCTGGCGTCGGCAGCAACGGAAGCCGACAGGGTAATACAGAGCGGCCTCTTCAACCTGACGGCAACACCACTGGAAGCATTCAATAACGCTGAGAATTCACCCGAGGACATCTTCGCAATTCAGAAGAACATGACCTCCGCAATCAGCTGGCTGCCGGTAATGTATGCATCACTGGCAAGTGCGGGCCGTGGCGACTACGAGGTGCAGCAGGTCTTCCTTGACAGATTCAATGGCTCTGACCTTCGCGGCCGCTACCAGTCAAATACCGAGACCGGATACACCATAGACAACATCACAATGATGTACTACAAGGGAGTAGGAACTATCCTGAACAAGGGTGGCATCAACACTGCCAAGTGGGGTGACTATTACAGGAATATTCCTCTCATCAGGCTGGCTGAAATGTATCTTATCAGAGCAGAAGCCAATTTCGAGGACCCTGCAACTGACGTGGGTCCGAACACCCCGACTCAGGATATCAACAAAATCCGTGGCAGGGCTAATGCTCCTCTTTACACAACTGATGTTACCAGGGAACAGATCAGGGAAGAGAGATACCTCGAACTCTGCTGGGAAGGACACAGGCTTCATGACCTGAAAAGGTGGAAGGTAAACGTCGGTACCGATGCCTACAATGCAGGCAATCTCATTCTCCCGATTCCTTTCCGCGAGATGGAGGTCAATGACCTGCTTGAGCAGAACTCATGGTACACTGCCGACAGATAACCTGCGTATAACTTAAAAAATTAAAAGGAGGGTTGCCTTAACGGCTTCCCTTCTTTTTTTATTTGTCTCACGCCTTTCCGATTCTGCGGCGTTTCGGTCTCTTCTTCTCCTTCCCACTGGCAGGAACTTCAGGATTCCCGCCCTTCTGACCTTCAGACCTTCCGACTGGTCGACTTTTCGACCTTCAGACCTTCCAACCTTCCGACTTTTCCATGGCCTCCATCACCCTCTCCGGTGTAAAAGGAACTCTGAAAAGCCTTGCACCGGTGCCATCAAAGATGGCATTACCTACCGCCGCTCCCACTCCGATAATCGCAGGTTCTCCTCCTCCCTGCGAAGGCTGGTCAGGCCTGTCCATTATTATGCACTCAAGCTGCGGTAGCCATGAAAATTTTGGAATGGAATAACTGTCAAAGTTCCTGTCCTTCACATCACCCCCCTCGTATCTCACCTCCTCGGTCAGGGTGTATCCCAGGGCCATGGTCATGCAACCCTCCATCTGGAGCAGTGCTCCCTGCGGATTGACACACAGACCCATATCCTGAGCGCAGGCCAGCCTTTTTACCTTTACAGTGCCCGTGCTCCTGTCTGCCTCGACCTCTGCCATGAATGCCACCCAGGTGCCGGCATCAGTACCGCAGGCCATGCCAATGCCTCTTCCTGAAGGCAGCTTCCCCGGAGTATATCCAAACCTGTCGGCCACCGCTCTTAGCACACCTTTCATCTTCTCATCCTTCAGGTTCCGGAGCCTGAACTCCAGCGGATCAATCCCTGCTGCAGCGGCCATGATATCAATCTGCGTCTCCCTCGCGAATGTATTCGTATTGTTGTTCGGCGCACGCCATGCACCGGTTGCGAAGGGATGAACCCTGTACTTTGACCTGTCCTCGCTGTGGCTCGTGACCCTGGCATTGGGAACGTCATATATTACCTCTGCCCCGCGGGTGCCTGCCAGGTATACGTTGTAGTCCCACATCATTATCTTTCCTTCACTGTCTGTGCCCGATTTTACCTTGACCACAGAAGCGGGGTGAAATGCATCATAGAAGAACTCCTCCTCACGTGTCCAGGCTACCATCACAGGCTTACCGGTCAAACGTGCCAGCCTCGCAGCCTCCACACCCTGCTGCGACGGACTCTTTCCTCCGAAACCGCCGCCAACAAACGGAGTGATCACCCTCACTGTCTCAAGGCTCATACCCAATTCCCTGACAATTGTATCCTGCAAGCCGAAAGGCGACTGAGTAGAGGCCCAGACCGTCACCTTCCCATCCTCGAAGTTTGCGAGAGCAGTGTGTGTCTCTATCGGTGCATGCGCAAGATAGGGGTCATGATACTCGTGCTCAAACAGACTTCCGCACTGCGGTGCTGCAAGCTCCACATCTCCGTCGTTGCGCACGACGTTGGGCCTGTACTCTCCCCTGTTTATGTGATCAAATACAGTAGAGTTGTCTACATTAAGCTCATCAGATGAATATTCAGCGTTAATCCTGACAATAGCGATATCCGCCAGATCACGGTTTTCACTCAGCACCGCAATGAAATCGCCTTCACGCACAACGCTGACCCCTTCCATGGCTTCGGCAGCTGAAAGATCTGCCGTCACCAGCTTTGCTCCGTGTGACGGGGGCCGCAATATCCGTGCATGAAGCATTCCGGGCAATCTCAGGTCACCGGTATACTTCGCCCTGCCAGTAACCTTCTCATATGCATCGCTGTGCTTAAGCGGCTTGCCTACCAGTGTGTACTTTGTATAATCTTCCGGAGCAGGCTTTATCTCGAGATACCTCTCCATTTTCTTTCCCTGTGCCAGCTCGGCATAGGAAACGCGTACCGCAGGATCGCCCAAAACAGATACCACACCGTCAGTCACCTCGAGTCTTTCAGGCACGACTCCCAGTTTTTCCGAAGCCATCTGCACCAGTACCATCCTTGTCTCAGCGGCAGCTGCCCTCATGGCCGGACCGAAAGCCCTGGTGGTGAGAGAACCCCAGGTGCCTGCATCCCAGGGGCACAGATCCGTGTCACCCATCACCATCTTGACCTTCGCCAGCGGCACATTAAGCTCCTCTGCCATCATCTGGGCCAGCGATGTGATAATCCCCTGCCCCATCTCTATCTTTCCCGTGTAGCAACTCACCGTACCGTCAGTTGCAATATGAAGGAAGGCGTTGTAGTCCTTCGTCAGACTCCGGCGCTGAGGTGCAGGCAGCGCCATAAGATCAATTGCGTTCCATGGAGCAAAGAAGAGGACGATGCCTCCCCCCAGTGCCTTGATGAAGCTTCTTCTCTTTATTCCCGGACGGGGTGCGGTCCTGTTTTGGTTGTCAGTCATGCTTTTCATTTTACATTCCCTCCCCTTTTTATTCTGGCAGCATCTTCAACAGCTTCGATAATGCGTTTGTGAGCCCCGCACCGGCATAGGTTTTCTTCCAGTCCGGCGACTATCTCTTCGCGTGTCGGGGAAGGATTTTTCTCAAGCATCCCCACCGCAGTAAGCACCATGCCCGGGGTGCAGAAACCACATTGGAGGGCATCATGATCAATGAAGGCCTTCTGGACAGGATGAAGCTCACCACCATCCTCCAGACCCTCTATGGTAACCACTCTCCTGCCTGCGACATCACTCACAGGAATCATGCATGATCTGGCCGGCTCTCCGTCTATCAGCACGGTGCAGGCGCCACAGAAGCCTATGCCGCAACCGTATTTGGTGCCGGTAAGGCCAAAATGATTTCTCAGGACCCAAAGCAGGATCTGGTTCGGATCAGTAACCAGCTCCGTCTCATTGCCGTTAAGCTTGAACCGGATTGTCTCTTCCATCATTCTCTTGTTTTACTAATTTCATTCATATAGTCTTCCAGCGTGTCAATATCTCTCAGCACAGACGAATCATCAGTATCAGACTCCAGCACATCCTCCGGATGCCTTACAGCCAGCACCCTCAATCCTTCACCCTCCGGGAGATTCAATACCTCATCCGCATATTTCATGTCCACGATCAGGGGATGTCCCCTCTTGCCATTGTGTGCCGCCATAACCAAGCCTTTGTCGCTTTCAAGGAATGTGCGGATAACGCGGTTTATCTCGCCTGGACCCGTCATTGGCTGATCACCGGGCATGATGAGCGCCCCTGTACAGCCCCGGGGAATTGAGTAGAAGCCGCATTTGACCGAGGAGAGCATCCCTAACTTGTAATCTTCATTATAGCAGTGAAATACGTCATACCTGCGCGTCACTGACATAATCTCCTCCCGGCCGGCTCCAAGCACAACCACCACCCTGTCAATGTCAGAATCCAGGAGATTCAGGATAACCTGCTCAATCACTGTCACATCATTGTATGGGAGCAGCATTTTTGGTGAGCCCATTCTCCCGGACTCTCCCGCCGCAAGCACTATAGCCCAGATGCCGTTCATTATACGATGATTAGAATTCTTACATTCTTGCCGTCCCTGCAATCCGGCTCCTTCGCTATCCCGACATACAATGTCGGGACTTTACGCTCGGCCCTCTGCAAACTGACACCTTCGCTATCCCGACAGACAATGTCGGGACTATACGCCCGGCCCTCTACTGCCTGTTGCCTCTTTTAATTATCAATTGCGCAGCAATACTGACAGCAATCTCCTCCACTGTCTGAGATCCGATATCGATTCCGATCGGCGTATATATCCGCTCCCACTGCTCTTCTGTTGCCCAGCCCTTCATAATGAACTCCTCATGCATCTTTGCCACCTTGATCTTGCTGCCCATCATTCCTACATAAGCTGCTTCCGAACCAATGCAGGGTCTGAGTGCCTCGGCATCATGACTGTGGCCACGGGTCACGATTACAATGTATGTGCCGGAGTCCTTTGGCGTCTCCCTCATTGCTTCTCCGATATCGCGAAGGATAATATTGTCCGCATCGGGAAGATTCTGGCTGTTCGCGTATTCATGCCTGTCATCAATTACAGTCACTTCGAATCCCAGAATGCGGCCCTGGCGTGCCACAGCCCTGCCTACATGCCCGGCACCGGCAATGATCAGTCGCTGCGGCGGAAAGACCGGTTCAAGGAACACTGTTGCGGGGTGCTGTTCTCCGGGAATTGTCATCTCAAGCTTGCGGTACCCTGCGCGGACTCCGTCCGAGAGCATCTGTATTACCTCTGTGGCGATCATGTCGTCGTCATTGCCCGGGACATGTGGTTCACACTCCGTAGTTGCCCAGCATCTGCTGATCAGGATAGTTGAATCATTCCAGGGCACCACCCTTGTAACGAGAACACCTGGCCGTGATGCACGCAGACTCTCTGCCATTTCACGGAACACCTGGCTGCTCCGGAGCGGATCACTGTCAACAAGTATGGACAATGTACCTCCACATACTGCCTCTTCCGGATCATCAGTATCCAGGTCGAGATTGAACCGGAGCAGTGCCGATTCCCTTGCTTCAACACATTTGGCAGCATAGAGGGAAACTTTGTTTTCGACTATTCCGCCGCCCACAGTACCGGCAATAAGTCTTCCACTGAGAAAAAGGGCGGAGCTTCCCGGTTTCTGTGGTGTAGAGCCGTTGGCAGCAACTACTGTGGCCAGGACTAGTCCGTTTGCTGCGGTTTCATATTCTGCCAGTTGCAGGTAGATATTCTTCATAATCAAGCTTAAAAACAAATATAATAAACCTGATGAAATAGCATTTGATTTCGGATATGAATCCTTCGCGGAGATGCAGTTTTACGGCTGTATTACCATGGTCCGGAGCGGACTGGAATATATTTGAACAAAATATTTTGAGGAATGGAAAATTGGATTAATTTTGCATCGCTTTTGGTGCGGTAGTTCAGTTTGGTTAGAATATCGGCCTGTCACGCCGAGGGTCGCGGGTTCGAGTCCCGTCCGCACCGCTCAACCCCTTCAAGATCAATGACTTGAGGGGGTTTATTTTTTTTGCGCACATATTGCGTACTTTAATTTCTATCATGGCGTTAACGAGAGGGATCGGTGTAGGGAAATCTTTTTCACTCTTATGAATCAGTAAGTCAAATCGCAATATGTAACCCCTTGACCGGTCAATGCCTCTTTGTATTTTTCTATTAATTGATCAATTGTAATAACAGATCCTAAGGTATGTTCATCATACCTGATTGCGACTTGTGTCTGATTATTGACAGTAAGGGTATTTATTCCCCCCTTTTCCAATGTTGGGTTTTGAACAATAACATAATGCTCTTGAGCAATGCACAAGTCTATATTATTTCCGCTACGATAAGCTAATTCCTTCGAAATAAGCCGGATTTGAAACTCAACGCGTGTGTAGATTGGTTCAACTTCAATAATTTCAGATGATTCTCCTGCAGGGATAATGTCAATCGAATTAGATACTTTCACCCACGAGTCTTGTTCTGCCAGGTTTCCTTTATAAAATTGGGGCTTAATATACCACAGGCTTCCATTCAAGGATATAACATTCATGCCAAGACCTGTAGAGTAAAACCCATCTGGCATTAATGTAATATTATTAATGATTTGTAATTTAACCTTCTCTTCATCTCTGGGGATCCTTTCGCATCCCTGAAACAGAATGACGAGTACAAATACGGGAACAAACTTTCTCATGGCGATTGTATTACTGAATAAAGATAAAAATTATTCTCCAATATTCCAAGGCATTAGGATAAGGATACACTTTGAGAATCAATCAATTTATTTATAATGACATTGATGAGGTTGAACCTTTTGTGTAGAGCGAAAGCCAAGTCAAAATTTGCCTAATTAAATATTCCATTTTTTTGACACCTTGATTAAATGTTCTTTTGAAACAGAGATATAGGGACGAATACCTCTGTAATCGGAATGCCCCGACATTTTCATTACATCTTGTATCGGAATCCCGTTATCAAGAGCCAGAGAAATAAATGTCTTTCGTGCCACATGTGTTGTTACCAATTTAAAAAGTGGCTTAACTTGTTCCATACGTTTATTCCCTTGGTATCTGGTAATTGTGATTGATCTATCAAGTTGGAGGTACTCAAATAGATCTTTGAGATACAAGTTAAATTTCGTATTAGACAGTCGCGGTAAATTGTAATCATATTTTTGAAGAATCTTATAAGCATTCGTGAAGATTGGTGATACAGCAAGACCAGACGTTTTAGCCTGAGTGAATATTATAACCCCATCCTGAATCCAACTCTTATTGAATTTCGCCAGATCTGAATAGCGCATTCCAGTTAGGCAGCTAAATATGAATAGATCCCTTACTCTGTCAAGTTTGTCGATTAGGTCAGCGTTAATAAGACATAGAAGTTCTTCCTCTGTAAGATGGATGACGGTATCATCCTTCTTTATTTTAAACGATATGAACGATCTATTGAAATCCGGATAAGCCCATTTTATAAAACCTCTGACGACTTTCAGATGCTTATCGATAGTCCTGTCGTTGTAACCACAATCTTCCAAGTAAAACCTTATCAGTTCTGTAAACACGCTCCTATCAAATGATTTAATACATAATTTAAGCCCCATGCTTGACTCAAATGCCTTTAGAACCTCCATAGTCTGATTTATGTTGGATAGTGTTGTAGTCGCCCTTGTTCCCTTTTTAGAGGCATGGTACTTGACAAAGACATCAATAAAGGATTCTTCATATAAATCGAGGTAATGCTCTTGGTGGCTGGTTTGCTTCAATTGCTTACGCATATTGTTCACTGTTGGCTCAAGATTATCAAGAGTCAGTCTTAGGTGTGCCTGTTGAAGGAGTTGAAGTTTTGCCTCGATGATTTCGTTTTTGGATTTATGATGTGGGTCTGACCTTCGGACATGATCCTTTTGCCAGTCTTGATCTTCAACTTGAATCCCAGTTGAAATCTTCAAGGTCCTACCGGCGTGCGTATATATTGCGTACGTGATCTTCCGGAGGCGGCGAACTTTAAAATTACTCATAGAGTTGATATAGTATTCATAAGTCTTTAAGGACCAAATAAATACTTCCAACTGTACTCGTATGTGTCTGATTATGAGGGCGCGGGCGAGTCCCGTCCGCACCGCCCCAACACCCTCAAAACCCCTTGATAATCAAGGGGTTTTGTCTTTTCTGCCACAAAATCCGCCAAAATCTGCCACAAACTTTTTCTCTATTTCTATTGATAAAGATGTAGCAGATTGCAACATAAACCATCTTAAGAACAAATTATGGAACTCTCATTACCTGAGGCATATCATGATAAAATTTACCTTGAAGGAGTGAACCGTTTTTCTTTCTTTTCTCTCCACCCCATCGCTTGAACGTAAACATTACCTGCTGAGCTTCGCACTGATCCTTGATTCCAATAACCCAGGTTTCTTCCATTTTCCGGGCCATTGGTCCTGACTCACCACCAACAAATACCCAATCGATACCGCTTAAATCAATAACTCCCAAATCTTCTAATAATGGTTCAGCGCAGATAAATTTATGCTTAGCTTTTGTAACTCGTAAGTCATCTACCCTAAACTTACATTTGCTTTCTTCCACAGTTACTCCCATCCAGATGTTATCCGGCCAATCAATTTTATCTGAAATCTCAACAAGTCTCCTACTCCTTTTTGTTAATACAAGAAATGTATGCTGAGAGCATTTGTTCATAGTATCGAATACCTTAAAAATATATGAATCTGGGATTTCAGAGTGGAATAAGTCTGACATTGAACAGGTAAAGATTCTCTGAGGCTTCTTCCAATGGATTGGAGAATCTATTAGGTCTTCATGAATGGTTACTTTAAAACCATTTATGTACCTTGGATTTTTCCATCTCTGAAATGTTGTAGTCGCTAATTTTTCAGCGTAACAATGATGACAACCAGAAGAGATCTTTGTACATCCTGTTACAGGATTCCATGGTTTCTCTGTCCATTCTGCAATTTTGGATTGTGTCATAAAATACTCTTGATGAGTAAATATCGAATTAGATCAACTATTTGAAGTGGTATGTTATCCAAAATAAAAGAATAAAAACAAGATAATAAAGACACTTGGTTTTTAAATTTTATAAAAAATTTTGAGGGGCATTTCTTGGCCAGAAAATTTTATTTTCCGGAAAATTTTTTATTACTGATTTTTGAGTTAGATCTGAATTATCCCAGTATTTATATTAAATGAAAAAATAAATTTTCCGTTACAATCTCCCTTTGTAACACCCCCATGCTACATTAAGGTGGGGTACCAGGGGGGGGGGATACCGGGG